>ERZ1292625.1911-Hain-H41-01um-R1-1911-length-21524-cov-39_pt1 | contig 21524 bp, 19 predicted proteins | sample MGYA00564400_ERZ1292625 | MGnify/ENA primary metagenome ERZ1292625 (study PRJEB36523, sample SAMEA6512639) | groundwater metagenome | collected 2019-01-08 | study: AquaDiva: Metagenomics assemblies of 32 groundwater samples
GGGCCCGTTGTGCGCCGCATTTCAAACGGCTTGCATATGAGCAAGACCCGAATTCTCCGATCACCAAAGCGACGGGCTATATGGGGGGTGGCTGCCTTGCCGGTACGAACTACGCGCGCGTGACCCCTAACGGTGAACTGACCCCTTGCCCCTATATGCCGCTTTCCGCAGGGAATATCCGTGAGACCAGCTTCGTCGATCTGTGGGAACAGTCCGATGTGTTTAATTCTTTTCGCTACCCGCACCTGAAGGGTAAATGTGGCGATTGTGAATACACCGACATTTGTGGCGGCTGTCGCGCGCGCCCCTACGTCGATCACGGAGACTGGCTGGACGAAGATCAATGGTGTCTCTACACGCCGAAGGGTGGAGAGAAAATCAAAGTCGCATTTAATACGCCGGAGGAAAGCTCTGTGGCGTGGGATGAAGATTCAGAAACTCGACTCAACCGGATTCCCTACTTCTTGCGCGCCATGGTGAAAAAAGGCGTTGAAAAGCATGCCCGTGAGAATGACATCCCTCTTATTACAATTGAGCTGATGGAAGAACTCCGGAAGAAACGATTCGGTAACGATGCCCCGGTCTTCAATTTCGATGTAAAATAAGGACTGAGGAGTCGGAGATCGGTACTCACCAGGGATCGTGAACGCCCGCCCTCTCGCTCCTCCCACATCGACCTATGGACGCGTTTCTCAGTCTCGTCACAGACTTCAACACGCTGATCCCAATCCTCAACCACTGGGTGCATTTGACGGCAGCGGTTATTTGGGTCGGTGGAATCGCGTTTCTCATCATGGCTGTGACGCCTGGGCTGAAGCACGCCGTGGCGAAGGAGCAGATCAAGCCGATCACCGATGCGTTCTATCAACATTACAAGAAAGTCGCAGGTATCCTGCTCATCGTCCTCCTGTTTACCGGTGGCATCAATTTCCACTATGTGAATCAGCTCATCACCGCACAAACCGGCAGCGGGATTCAGCATCATCCGAAGTATCTGACCGTCTTTTTTGTGAAGCTGTTTCTCGTTCTCTGTCTTCTTACGCTCTTTCTGTACTCGGTGCTCTTCAAGTCCGACGATGCAGAAGAAGGCAAAGAAGAATCCTACGAAGCGATCCCTTTCCAGCAAGCTGCCCTCTGGATCGGCATTTTCATTCTCCTCTGCGCCGCCGCAATGAAACATCTCCACCAATAGGTCACGCTCTATTTCTGACTTTCCGGCCCTTTCGTGTAACGGCTTGTCCTGGGCCTGTATCGTCTAGGATACGCAGTGTACGGAATCAGATACCCACTGCCCGAAGGTTTCGCATTCTCGCACACCTGACTCACCGCATGGACTCAACGACTTACAGTCTAGTGACGGGAAATTTGGACAGCGGGAAAATCTGGTACAGGGGTTGCTTAGTAGTTCTCGTATCACGCCTGACATCAGCGTGAGTGAGCGATGAATACCGTCTGAGAGATTTTTGGCGAAGCGAAACCGCCGGTGGGTCCCCACTCAAGAGGTGCATACCTCTCACGCAGGTGGGACTACCTCTGGACTATGCCCGTTCGGAGCCCTCCCGCCGCCACACGCTTCCGCCATCGGGGCCGCGTCCTGCCCTTGCCAGTGGCGCGGTCCCCTCATTCGGCCGCATCAGGCGAAGCGATGAAATCAGGCCATAGCTCGAGCGATTTATCTCAGAACCATCTGAAGGGATACGCCATGTCGTCTATTGAGCAGCCAGCTCCGCGTCATTCCACCAAGCCTGAGCGTCGGAGGGCGCCGGGTCCGTCTTCCAGGCTGCACGAGACAGGGCCGCCACAGCCTCGAATGGTTCGGCTCACGGTCAACCTTCCTGGGGATTTGGTCGATCGTGTGCGCAATGCTGTGTATTGGAACCCTAATTTGAAGCTCTCATGGCTGATTGCGCAGTCCCTGCGCACTACTTTGGCAGAGATGGAATCTTCACGGCAAGGCCCTTTCCCCCAACGTAAGAACCCGCTCCGTGCTGGACGACCTCGAATGGTTGGCCAGACCATGAAGTTATTCCCCCGTGCGAGAGTTATCAGAAACGGGGCCGCGCGTTCGGCTGAGGGAGTGAGTCAGGCCACCCTTGTTCCCCCATCTGTTGAGTGACGCGGTCCTGCGAATAGTTTCTCCATCATTAGAGCGCACTTCCTCATTATCATCCCATCATTTCTCTGTCGCCTCGCCTGCCAAGAGTCTATTCGAGATTCACCAGTTCTATGGTCTTATCCCCTTGAGCAGTGTTGGACAAGCTTGGTTGGCATCAGCCTAGTCCCGCCCGACTGGAGAGGAAATCGAATCGGCCGGTAGCGTATGGCTCTGTTGGCGTCCTGATTGCAATTGGGCCACGCGCTGCAGTAGCGTGGCGTGCATGTGTTGGTGGGGGCAATTTGTCCTATGGTGACCGAGTTTGTCGTGACAGCTGGCGAGTTGCCAAAGCGGTTGGATATCTTTCTGGTCAATCGTGAGCCCAAGTTATCGCGGTCAGCCTTGCAGCGGTTGATTGGGCAAGGGCGTGTGCAGATCAACGGTCAGACCGTCAAGCCCAGTCTCAAGATCAAGCCTGGCGATAGGATCACCTTTGACATTCCCAAAGCGGAGCCACTGGAACTCAAAGGCGAGTCGATTCCACTCGAGATTCTGCATGAGGATGAGGTGTTGTTGCTGTTAAACAAGCCGTCCGGCCTCGTGGTCCATCCTGCACCGGGTCATTGGGACGGCACACTGGTCAATGCCCTCCTCCATCATTTTCAGACGTCCGGCGGCACAGCATCGACGATCGGTGGGAAAGAACGGCCCGGGTTGGTTCATCGCCTGGACAAAGACACCTCCGGCGTGATGGTGATCGCGAAGACGGACGAGGCCCATCGTGCACTCTCTGCTCAATTCAAACAGCACACGATCACGCGAGTGTACGAGGCTCTTATTTCCGGCGTACCGAAAAAAGGACATGGGTTGATCGAGCTGGCGATCGGGCGTGACAAGAAGGAACGAAAAAAGTTCTCGGCCCACACAGCGCGCCCCAAGGAATCCGTGACGGAATATAAGGTCGATCATCGGTTTGGCAAACTCGCGGCCCATGTGTTGTTGTACCCGCGTACAGGCCGGACTCACCAACTCCGCGTGCATCTCACTTTCTTGGGCCACCCCATTCTGGGAGATCAGACCTATGGCGGGAAGAAAGTTTGTACGGTAGAGGGGGTCGAGGTTCCCCGCGTGATGTTGCATGCGAGGACGCTAGGATTCCATCACCCGTCTACCGGTGAGTTTCAAGAATATACAAAGCCGTTTCCATCCGATATGGAGCAAGTCGTTCAGGATCTTGATCGGCTTACACCTCCTCGCGACGTCCGAAAATCTTGACAGGTCTCGCTCATATGGCGCCATCAATGCCGCTCGAAGGATGAGTTCATGCAAACTGCCGATGTGCTGGACGCGGTGGGTGGATTAGTCGCTCAGCTGAAAATCTACGCGGCCAAATTGCCGCCTATTGTTCACTTGTCGGCAGTACCGACCGGCGTGAAGCCCAAGGTTGAGGCGATAGAGGAATATGAGGACATCGTCTCTCGGTTCAGGGGCCAGAGTACAGGAACCTCCTATAAAGGCCTGAATGAGTTATTTGTGGAATCGCTGGAAGCCTTCGAGGTTGGCCGATTGCTCGGCTCCGTTCATCCACTTCTCTCAGTGCTCGATCATCTTGAACGGATGCAACGAGATCAGGAAATAGAAGTTGGACGGATTGACCAGGGGCGCATGGGCGAGTACCGGTCCACACTGAATACAATTCTGCCAGGCAACAAGCCGGAGTTGGACGGCGCCGGGCGGGGGATGTAGCACAAGTCGAATGTCCGGGAGGGGAAGGGGCGCAGGAGCGTCGCTTGGGTATTCAGTTTCAGTGAGGCAGTCTCTTCTGAGTATCCAACAGGCTGTTCAGAAAGAGGCTCAGCCTAAGTTTGAGCGGAGATCGGACTCGGCGACCTCGGGCTTGACCTGAGCCATAATCTTTAGAGAGACTGAATGGCTCGTTCAGCGGCGTCCTGGTTCAATTGGAAAACCTGCCGCGAGCCAGGCATTCATGCTCCCGGTGACATTGTAGACATGGCGGTAACCCAAATCAGCCAGCGTCTCTGCTGCAATGTTGCTCCGATGACCGGACTGGCAATAGACGACCAGATGGTCATCGAGCGTGGCTCCAATGTCTCGATGCCGAGCCTGAATTTCCTTGAAGTCGATGTTCAGATCGGTTCCAGGAATGAATCCTGACGCATGTTCTTCCGCAGATCGAACATCGATCAAGATGAAACCCTTCTGCGGCATTGAAGGCGCCTTGGTCAATCCTGCGCGCAACTGCTGGACCGTGAGCAGGTAGGAATGATGGGCTGACACACTGGTGATCGAGATCGCAGACAGCAGACACAAACCGAGAGCAGCGACAACCATGCGCAGAATCATCGTAGGTCTCCTCACAGCAGGCAGAGTGGTGAATCGGTTCTTTTGGGTCAGACTCGCGAGTCCGTATGATAGGGAAGATAAGAAGATCTGGTCAAGCCTCGCCATCTTCTTTTTCATCGCATTAGCCGGCTGTGGCGAGGGGGCAAAATTTCTTCAGGAACGGGAGGACGGAGGGATCGTCGCGTATCCCTTTACAGGAGAGCAGGGGTCGATACTTTCTTCATTTCGCACAGACGCGCTCGCCCTCATGAAAGAGAAATGCGGCGGACCCTATACCATCATGCACGAAGGGGAAACAAAAGGACGAACTCGCATCATCAGTCCAGTCCCAGGCGCGGAGGAAGTCGTACGGGAGCGCCGATGGGGCATTCAGTTTCAGTGCAAATAGGAGACGGGCAACAACCGACAAGCTATTCAAAAATTTCGTCCAGCAAGGCCGCAGCGCGTGAAGAGCCGAGGTGTACCCTCTGGGTACGTTGAGGGTCTAAACGATGCGAGAACGCCGCTGGCGGATTTTTTCAACAGCTTGCTAAGAGTGGGTCGGTTGCGCGCCAGTCAAATCGTCGATAGTCAGCAGACTGACAAGTGTGAGTCCCTCGGTTTCAACCTTGCGCCGCCCATCCTGCTCCTTCCGGTCGACGATCACCAAGGCATGCGTCACAGTCAGGCCGGCCATTCTGGCAGCCGCAACAGCCTTAAGAAGCGAGCCTCCGCTTGTGAGCACATCGTCCACGATTACGGCTCGATCCCCTGGTTGAAACGATCCTTCAATGAGTTTTCCAAGCCCATGATCCTTTGCCTGTTTCCGCACCACAAAGGTCCGCCACGTACGCGTCGGCTGGGCCACAAACGCAAAGTCCGAGATGCTGGTGGCAATGGAAATCGCTCCAATTTCCAGTCCGCCAAGGCAGTCGAGTTCGATCGGGCGCAACGATTCGTACGCGAGTTGGGCCACAAGACGGCGTGACCCCGGGTGGGCCATCAATGATCGACAATCGACGTAGAAGGGACTGGTTTGACCTGACGCCAGTGTGAATCCTTTAATCGGGTCCCACTTGAATGACTGCGTGTCATGAAATGCACGGGCTAATTCCTCTCTTGCTGCCATCATCGTATCCTTAAAGGAGTATTTTGGCTCCTATCCATGCCTAATGGTCTTTTACGGGTAAAAATGGGCATTTCGTTGACCTTAATTTCCTTTCAAGCTAGGGTCAAATGGCCCTGATAGGCAATGCTTTTATTACGTTAGCGGGCTAGCAGGAGCCTCGCATAGCGGGCGGACAGATTGTGGCTGGTCGTCTTGGCAATTCTGTCTTTTCGACGTCGGGGTCAGGCTGGCCCTCGACAGAATCCGTCTTCGAGCGGGGTTCCGTCGAAGGATTCGGATGGATCGCACAGCCGGACCAGACCGAGGCAAGAATCATGATCAAGATCCACTTCAACAAGCCTGCGACCTCATTGTGAAATATTGATGCGCGTCAAACATTGCGTATCTTGGCATAGCGTGAGGGCAAAGTGAAGCGACATCCGATGGATCAGATGTCTTATCCTCAACATCAACCTACCGGCTGGAGGTTGGTCCTGTTCCTCAGCACGTGCCTGTTGGGTCTCTCCTCACCGAGCCTTGCCGAACCGACAGCCTCTGTCGACAGCCTGCTCGTGAAGGGATTTTCTTTCAGCGGAAACACCGTCGTATCTCAGGCCGAGCTGGAGGCGCTCACCCAACTCCACGTTGGGCGCTCGCTCACTCTTCCAGACCTTGAGGAGGTCGCTGCGAGCGTGGCGGACCTCTACAAAAAGAAAGGTTACACTCTCGCGACGACCTATGTTCCGCAGCAACAGATCCGGTTTGGCGTGGTCACCATCGCAATCCTGGAAGGCCGAGTCGGAGAAATATCCGTCACCGGCAATCAGCACTATTCGACCGAATTCATTCGCGGCCGTTTTGCACAAGCCATGGAAGACAAAGTCGTCCGGAATGTGGCACTCGAGCGCGCGCTGCTTCTCCTCAACGAGTATCCGGACTTAAAGACGTCCGTTTTGCTGGAACCGGGCACCTCGACAGGATCGACGAATGTGCATGTGAAGGCTGAAGACAAGCTGCCGATTCACGCGACGTTGGATTACAACAATTACGGCTCCAACAAGATCTCGAGAAATCGTTTTGGGGCGGGTATCCAAATCGGCAATGTGCTATTTGACGGCGCCACGCTGAACATCAACGGAATCATGGGGGATCATCCGAACCAGTTGCTATTCCAGACGTTGGCGTATGCCGTCCCAATCGGTGTCCATGGAACCAAACTGGTCCTCTCGGGTTCCAACGGGCGATTCGACGTCGGAGCTGAACTGGCTGCCTTACAAATCCAGGGCACGATCAAAACGTACGACATCTCGGTGACCCACCCCTTCATCAAGACGCGATTTCAGACGTTGATGGCCGAGGCGGGGTTCGCCTCGAAAGACAACCGGCTCTTTACCTTGGGCAGTCTGACCGGTGACGACCGAGTTCGCATGGCTAAGCTCGGCGTGAATTACGATCGCCTCGACCTGTCTGGCCGCACCTACGTGTCGCTGTATGGGCTCCAAGGGCTCGGCGAGCTGTTCGGCGGAATGGATAACAACGCGCTGCAGACCACCAGACAGGGAACCGACAATCGTTTTACCAAAGCGACTGTGAATGCCGGCCGCATTCAGAGTCTTGGCCACGAGGTGTTGCTGGTCGTAAGAGCTAGCGGACAAGCCACGACAGGGCCGGTCGTCGTTATTGAGCAGATGCTTTTGGGTGGACCGGATTCGGTACGCGGCTATCAGCTCGGCGAGCGGTTTGTCGACGAGGGCTATACCGTCTCGGCTGAAACGCGCGTCCCGTTCTTTCCGTCGGTGTTCAGCTCGACACAAGCAGCAGCCTTCATCGACCATGGCGCTGGGCGGGTGCGCAATCCCCAGCCTGGCGAACAGTCCTCAAGCAGCTTGACGGGCACCGGTGTCGGCTTACAGACAGAGTTGCCATACTTTTCAACCAGGTTCCGATTTGATGTCGGGTTTCCCATCGGTCCCAAGCCGGTCGGGGGAACCATTGCCGGAGACCACTCTCCGACCTTCTATGTGCAGGCTATCGCGAGATTCTGAGCAAGGCACGCGTGACTTTACTGACCATAGGCAAGCAATGGTCTCTACGGTGACTCACTATAACTCGTTAGAACAGCAGCATTTTCTCGGGCGTCTTCGGAATACCCCCTCCGAGGCACATCGTTTGTATAATGACCCGGCATCGTATCGTGGCGACACTCTACATAGAAGGAGCCCACTGAAACGATGACCAACAGGAGTCTTCAGGGGATCGCAGTCGGAAGCCGGTGGCGTGGATTTTCATATCCGCACCGAGTCCTCTGTGCCCTCTTGGCCTCACTGCAGCTTCTCCTTCCGAGCCTGGTCGCGGCCCTCCCAAGCGATGGCAACGTGGTCGGCGGCAATGCCGAGATTCAACAGATCAGTCCGACACAACTGACCATCCAGCAGACTACCGACAAAGCCATTCTCAATTGGCAGAGTTTTTCCATTGGTGCGGATGAAGTCGTTCGATTCGTTCAGCCTTCCATCAATTCGATCGCGTTGAACCGCGTGACGGGGGTTGACCCGTCGGTCATCCTGGGAAGCCTTCAGGCCAATGGCCGTATCTTTCTACTGAACCCTAATGGCATTCTTTTTGGCGCTGGCGCCCAGATCGATGTCGGAGGATTGCTCGCTACGACACTTCAGATTCGTGACGAGGACTTCATGGCCGGCCGGTATTTTTTCGCTCAAGACCAGCTCAAGGGTCTCAAGTCCGTGGTGAACCAAGGCACGATTCACGTGTCCGACCACGGATTCGTTGTACTTGCAGCTCCCGGAGTGTCGAATGAGGGAATGATTGTTGCCAATCTCGGCACCACCGTCTTAGCGTCGGGCAAGACGGTCACGGTTGATTTGATGGGCGACGGTCTCATTAATTATGCCATTAGCGGGAAAGTGCTGGATCAAGTGATGGGCGTCGATGGTAAGCCCCTCAGCTCAGCGGTCAGTAATACAGGCACGATCCAGGCCGATGGTGGCCACATCATTCTGCAGGCCAAAGCTTCAGGGGACATCTTTTCGTCGGTGGTCAATCAAAGTGGCGTGATCCGGGCCAGGAGTCTCGTGAACCAAGAGGGAGTGGTCCTGCTCGATGGCGGAGACAGCGGCCTTGTGCAAGTCGCGGGAGACCTGGATGCTTCTGGCCTCTCAATCGAGCAGAAAGGTGGACAGGTTTCAGTACTCGGACGATCCGTCGAACTCAGAGACACCACGAATATCAACGTCTCCGGTAACGTCGGTGGAGGCCGCGTGCTTGTCGGAGGAAACTACCAGGGCCAAGGACCGGAGCCCAACGCCATATCGACGCTTGTCGCAGCCGGTGCCTCGATCAACGCCGATGCCATTTCGCAGGGCGACGGTGGCACGGTCATCGTCTGGGCGGACGGTCATACCGGCTACGGCGGGAGCATTTCGGCGAAAGGCGGACAATCAGGCGGCAACGGCGGTTTTGTCGAAGTCTCAGGCAAAAATACGCTCGGCTTCTCAGGACGGGTAGATACTTCCGCACCAGTTGGACGGACGGGCACGCTGCTGCTCGACCCGAGCGACATTACGATTTCCAACTTGGCGAACGGCAACATCAGCGCCGGGCCGACCTTCACCGGTACCGCTCTAACCTCGAATTTGAACGTCACCACGCTGCAGACGGCACTCGGAACCAACAATGTTATCGTCGATACGACAAGCCCTTTCTTGAGCGCCGGCAACATCACCGTCTCGAATGCCGTCACCTGGGCGAGTGCAAATTCCCTTGATTTGCGCGCGCACAACAACATTACCGTGAATGCGGGCATCTCCTCGACCGGACTGGGCATCCTCCGCCTCATTGGGAACCAGGATGGCATCGGCGGCGGAAATGTGGCGGTCAATGCTGCGATCTCGTCACGCCTGGGTGGCATTCAACTCTCCGGCGTCGGAGTCACCAGCAATGTGGCAGGGACGATCACGACGACCGGCCTTGCTAATGGCAACGGAGGTAATCTGACGATCATCGCGACCGGTTCCGTAAATCTGGCCGGTACCGTCACCGCGACCGGCGGTGCGGCAGCAGCCGGAAATCCAGGACGCAACGGCGGCATAGTGAGCATCACCGGTGCGACGGGCGTAACGACCGGCACCGTCATTGCGAGTGGCAGCAACGGAGGAGCGGGGAATACCGCAGGCGGCAACGCCGGAACGATCACCATCACGAATACAACCTCGGGCAATCTGACCACCGGCACATTGACCGCTCGCACCGGCAATGCCGTGGGGACAGGAGCAGGCGGTACAGCGGGCAGCATCACGGTCACGCAAAGCAACGCGGTAGCTGGTGCCTTCTTACAGACCGGCACAATCAATACCAGTGGTGGAACTAAAGGGGCGGGCGGAGCCGTCCAGCTCAACTCAGCGAGTAATGTCAACGCAGCCAGCACGATCACGGCGTCCGGCGGGTCAGCCGTGGCTGGTGGAACCCATGCTGGGGCCGCCGCGGGGAACGTGACGATTACGGGCGTGAACCGCACGGTGGGCGGAGCCATTACGGCTAGCGGAGGCGCGGCCATCGGGACCAATCAAGCCGGTGGCAATGCGGGTGTCGTCTCGAGCACCGGTGCTGGTTTCTCGACGACAGGAGCTGTGAACGCCAGAACCGGCGCAGCAACCGGTACGGGCGCAGGCGGGACCGCAGGGTCTGTGACGCTATCCGGCACCACGGTCAGTTCCGGGGCGATTAATACGTCGGGATTGGCGAATGGTGTCGGCGGAAACGTGACTGTGACCTCCACGACCGGGGCTACGACACTCACCGGTGCGATGACCACCTCTGGCGGAACAGCTAATGCTGGAACATCAGGCCGTCAGGCTGGTGCTGTTTCAGTGACCAGCGCCGGTAACGCCACGACCACAACCATCACCGTATCCGGCAGCAACGGCAACGGTGCAGGCCAAGCGGGAGGTGGCGGAGCCAACGTGATCGTGAGTTCGACAGGAGGGAACGTGACGGTCGGTGCCATCTCCACAATCGGCGGGAGCGGGCTTGCCGGGAATGCGAACGGGGGCACCGGCGGCGCCGTCACACTCGATGCTGGTGGCGCCACCCCGATGATCACGCATCGGAACATTACAACGACGGGTGGAAATCGATTCGGCAGTGGTACGGCAGGCACCGGTGGCGCCATCTCGATTGCCGACGCCGCCCTGCTCTCCGCCAATACGACTCTGACGGCAACCGGCGGAAGCGCAGGATTGGGAACGGGAGGGAGTGTGACTTTCGGCAGCACAGTGAACGGCAACGCCGCGGGTCGTACGTTGGCCGTTAATTCAAATGGCACGACTACCTTTACTGGCGAAGTCGGAGGGACGCAAGCGCTCGGATCGCTCACCACAAACGCCACGGGCACCGTGCAAATCGGTGGAAACGTCACGACGACCGGAGTCCAGACGTATGGCGACCCCGTCACGTTGATCGGCAACTCGATCATGACCGGCACCACACCCACTTTTGGATCGACCGTGGCAGGCGGAGGGTTCAATCTGACGCTGAACTTTAGCGGGGCAACCATCATCAACGGCGTCAATTTTACCGGCATCAATAACTTTGCCAGCGGCAACGGTGGAACAACAAACCTCACCGGCGCGTTCAGTACGGCCGGAGCACAAACGTATAACGATGCCGTGGTCCTGACAGGTGCGACGACAGTCACTAGTTCCGGTAACCAGGCTGTCACGTTCAACAACAGTGTGAACGGCGCGCAGGCCCTCGTGGTGAATACCGCCGGTACGACAACATTCGGCGGAGCCGTGGGTGGCACAACAGCACTCACCAGCATGACGACGAACGCAGGCGGCACTACGGCGATCAACGGCGGGGTTGTCAGCACGAGCGGCGCGCAAACTTATAACGACGTGGTGACCCTTGGCGCCAATACGACTTTGACCGGCACCACGCCGACGTTCGGCTCGACCGTCATGGGCGGAGGTTTTGACCTCGCGTTGAATTTCAGCGGCGCGACCACGATTAACGGCGCGAACCTCATCGGCATCAATAATTTCTCGAGCAGCAATGGCGGCACGACGCAATTGACCGGCGCCTTCACGACAAGCGGCAGCCAAACCTATACGGACGCGGTCTCACTCATCGGCGCCACAACGGTAGACAGCTCCGGGAATCAAATCATCGCCTTCAACAACATCGTCAACGGCGCACAAACCTTGGCCGTCAACACGACCGGCACGACGACCTTCGGTGGAGCAGTCGGTGGCACCACCGCGCTCACAAGCCTGACCACCGATACCGGAGGCACCACCGTAATCAACGGCGGCAGCGTGATGACCACAGGCGCACAAACATACAACGATGCGGTGACGCTGGGGGCAGCGACCGCACTGATCAGCAACGCTGGAGGTAACATCGCTCTGAATGGCGCCACCAACGGGGCGCAGAGTCTCACACTCAATGCTGGCACAGGCAACATCGTGATGAATGGGATTGTCGGCGGGTTCACGCCGCTCACCAGTCTCACAGTCGTCAACGCCGGAAATGTGACGTTCGGGAACAATGTAATGACGACCGGAGATCTACTTCAATCAGCCGGAACCGGCACCACCACGTTGAACGGCGCGATGGTGGGTGGTGGTTTGACGCTGACGACGGATTCCATCATCTTGGCGACCACACCCATCTCAGTCACCGGCGGCCCGATTTCGCTGACCGCCGCCAATACCATCAATCAGAATTCCAATCTCACGATCGGCGGCGCGAATGCCGTGACCATCATCGCTACCGGTGGTCCCATTGCCATGGCGGGAACCGCCACGACCACCAGCGGGACCGGCGCCATTAGCTATACGGCCGGGACGAATGTCACCTTGGGGTCGCTCGACACAGGAGGTGCGGTGAATGTGATCGCCAACGGAGGCTCTATCTTCAGTGCGGCAGGATCGAGTACGAACGTAACGGCTGGCGCGGCCTTGACATTACAGGCTTTCAACGGAGTTGTCGGCACACAAGCGGCGCCAATAACAGTCATCGTCAATCCGGGCACGCTGAGCATTCGCGCCACGATCGCTGTTGCCGGCATCTCCGCCTTCTTAACGGGAACGGTGCTTCCGAGCAATGCCCTCACGCTGCTGAACGTGCCACCTGGACTCGTTTGTTTCAACGCCTGTCTCGTTTCTCCGAGCAACAATCCGGTCGGTAGTTTCTTCGGATTGATTCCCTCGTTCAACCGCGAGTCGGCTATCCCCTGGTATCTTCGCGGGCCCTCCGATCCTCCGTTAATCAGCATCGTCTCCACGTATATCCCCGGAACCGTCGTCGTGGAAGCGCAGACCGATGTGAAATTGAGCGATCAGAGTGTCGCTCGGGAGATCCCGCCCTGCTACCCGGAATCAGCCTGTAATCCTGGTGCCAGTATCCTCACCGCACCCGCTGATGGAGAGGATCCGGAACTGTTTACCGCGAAATAGTTTTCATGGGTGGGACTCTGATTTGTCCTCAGAAAAATCGTTTCACCTGCTCCGTCAGCGTGTGTGCGACAAGCTTCAGATCGAACGGCCAAGCGTAGCGGAGTTCAACGTTGGGATGCAGCAATCGCAGATGATCGAGGATTTCAGGAATCTCAACTTCCGAGGGAGATCCGCCTGGCTTAAACATCGTGAAGGCTTCTTCAAAGATCGATTTGGTAAGTACTGAGTGACCGCCAGCCCTGTCGGGGCGTTCAGGCTAGCATCCCGTTCAAGGCTTATAATCCGTGTGTTCGGAGGGTTTCCCCCCGTGTGAGAACTGATGTATGAACGCGATCACCTGCCAGATCTGCTCTTCTGAGAGGTACGACTTCCAAGCTTTCATTGTCGTCTTTGGAACCCCTTCGGCCACTCGCCAGAACCAGTAGCTGTCTGAGAAACGGCTGGTGTTTTTCTGGTCACGAAGCCCTCCCCCGGTTTTTACCGGTTTGCCGTCCTTATGGCAACTGCGGCAGCCTTCCGCGGAGTAAACCTGCTTTCCCTCCTCAATGACATTCGGGTCCGTCCACCAGCCAGTCGGCATATGTTTGTTGGCATAATCTGCCGGAACTGGAAGCAATGGCATTAGTTTCCCAGAGTCAGCCATCCCTCCTGAAGGAGTCAGGACAGGATTCTTCGCACAGCGGAACCCGCTGTTGAAATTCCGGTACGACGGTGACTCATAGCTGGGGGCCGACGGTAGGTTGAAGTCCCGGCGCGTGGATCGCAGGTGCTCCGGAGCGAGGTCCCACGAGCCGCCCCGCAACACTCTGTATTTACCACTTTCCGGCCCCTTCGGGTTCTGCTGCGGGCTGGCCGGATAATAGTCCGGGTCATACCAATCGCTCACCCATTCCCAGACATTCCCCGCTAGATCATAGATCCCATAAGGGCTCTTGCCGTCTTTCAATTGCCCCACCGGCGCCAGCGCGTCATGGTTGTTCCACTTCTCCTTCCCATAGTTCGCCCGGAGAGGATCGGGGGGTTCATTACCCCAGGGATAGATGCGCCCATCCGTCCCCCGTGCCGCCTTCTCCCACTCCGCTTCCGTCGGCAACCGCTTGCCGGCCCACTCGCAATAGGTGCTTGCATCCGACCAGTCGACATTCACGACCGGACGCTTCTGATGGGGCGGCTGGTCCATGGTTCCCCACATCGGCGGCCCGTTCACGCCCCTGGCCTCCAGAAACTTCGCATACTGCCCGATCGTCACTTCATACTTGTCGAGGTAATAGGCATCGAGAGAGACCTGATGGACGGGCTTTTCATCGTCACTACCGTCGTTGCTCCCCATGGTAAATTCCCCCGCCGGCACGAGCACCATCGATGCCCCATCTTTACCGGTGATCTCCTGCTGCTGCGCCTGCGCCGGGCCTGCGACCCACGCGACGAACGTGAAGGCGATCAGCACGCCGAGCACTCTTCCTCGCCCCTGCTGTTTCATCCTCATGCTTCTGAGCCTTTCCGTTTAGCCACCGGGCACCACATTATAAATTCGCTTGTCGTCACCCTCAATGCTTTAAGCTTTTCGCAAATCGTCCCTTCGGTTCATACTCGGAGTGATGCCGTGAGTTTGGTATGGTGGGGCACATGGATTGCGATGTGTTCCTGGTGGTGGTCCTGTTGTCGCTGCTTCGCTATGATCCTGTTCATGAAAATCGATTCACCTGCTCCGTCAACGTATGTGCGACAAGCTTCAGATCGAACGGCCAGGCATAACGGAGTTGAACTCCGGGATACTGCGGCCGCAGATGGTCGAGGATTTCTGGAATTTCTACCTCCGAGTGAGAACCGCCCGGCGTAAACATTGTCGTGGCCACGGTAATGTGAGTTGCGCCTTTCTTGATCAGAGCCTCCACCGATTCTTCCAACGTCGGCGCACAGAACTCGTTGTAGGCCACGGCAAAGAGCACGTCTCCCAGGTTGGCTTGCAACTGAGCCGCCACCGCCTCAAGTCCCGATTGATAGGGGTCCGTTTCCGGTGTCCTCGGCCACTGACGGATTTTTGTGTCCAGCTCCTGTTCCTCTGCCGACATCGGCGTGCCTGCCGCCCGTCGCTGTCCTTCCAACCGTTTCAGTTTCGTGACGAGTTCAGATGGGCATCCTTTGGGAATGCCGCCGTGTCCAACTAGAATCACCCCTCGTGTCGTGGTCGCCATTGCATCGCTCCTCTTGTTGATCTTCGCATCCGTTTTCATTCACAGTGAGCCAGTCGTCACCTCTAGGTATTCCTGTAAGTTGGTTTTGCCGTAGCGACTGTCCGGGTACACGTTCCGAATGAATCCCGCCACCATGGCCATCACTTTCTTCACCGCGGGGGTCTTCTCAGGATCTGTGGCAGGCAAGAGACGCACAGTGATAGCCTTCTCGTGCAGCTTGAGTTGGATAAAGTAATTGCATACAGTACCCTGTTCGATCGTAATTGACTCCAAGAGTGCCTCTTTGCCGCTCCGCGCCAGGTAGAATTCGCGAATTTTCAGAATATCGGTTCCAGCTCGCTGAATCAATGGCGTGAAAGCCTGATATACCCCCTGCAGATCCCCGGCTTCTTCTATGACAACATGCGGCATGGTTCTTCCTCCCTACACATGATTGCGCAGCATCAGTTCCTTGGGATGCGGATTGAGATAGACCTGGTCCCGAATATAGGTCACATCGAAGATCTGCACGTAGTGCTTGATCAGCGTCAGAGGGACAACCAAGGGCGTGAGCTCCTGATGATAATCACCGATCACGCCCAATAGCTCCGCTTTCTCGTGAGCGCCGAGCCGCTCCTTGAAATACCCCAGGATGTGCTGGAGCACGTTCGCATGTTTGCGCACCGTCGCCTTCACGGCCAACGCCTTCATGAACAGTTCCCCATACCGACGGACGAGGTCCTTGGGGCGGTGCTGATGAGCCTGACCGACTAGCCGCCCGAGCTCCTCGTATTGCTGCGGGCTATGGGCCAGCAGCAAATATTTATGGATCGTGTGGAACTGCACCAGGGCCTGCCTCGTGACTCCATTCTGCACGAGATCCTGCCAGCGGCGGTAACAGAAGACCCGCTCGATAAAATTCTCCCTGAGTGTAGGCTCGGAGAGCCGGCCTTCTTCCTCGACGGGAATAAGGGGAAACTGCTCGATAAAGACCCGCGCGAACAGCCCGATTCCGTTCCGGTTGGGTATTCCATGCTCATTGTAGAGACGAACTCGCTCGATACCGCAGCTCGGCGAACCCTTCTTAAAGACATAGCCGGATAAATCCAGCTCCATGAGTTGCGCGATACGATTCGTGGTCAACGTTTTCAGTGCGCGCGTGTGATCAGTCCCGCTCTTGATCGTCACGAGTCGGGGATTCTGAGGATCGCCGACCAGCCGCATCGCCTCGCGAGGAGTGCTCAGTCCTGCCTCTACCTCCGGACAGACCGGGACCCACTCCACATAGCGGCCAAACACATCGGTCAGAAAACTGTCCCTCTTATGTCCACCATCGAACCGGACTTCGTCTCCGAGAAGACAACGGCTAATTCCAAGACGGAGCGGCGCGGTCTTCATCTCGTCCTCTGTAGTTTGCCGAGGGCTAAATATTCATCGCGGGCTTGCCGGTGATCCACGATAGGCGAAGGATAGTCTATGCCAATGCGGCATTTGGCCAGGGCCTGATCTTCATGGGTCATCAGATGTGGCGCATGGATCTGGTCGGTCGGAACGGCCGTAAGCTCCGGCACATACTTCCGGATGTATTCGCCTTTCGGATCGAACTTCTTGCTCTGCAACAGGGGATTGAAGATCCTGTACCCTTGCATCGCATCCGTGCCGGTCGAGGCACACCATTGCCAGTTGCCGTTGTTGGCCGCGACGTCGGCATCGATGAGGCACTGCATGAAATACCGCTCGCCGCTCTGCCAGTCAATCCGCAGATCCTTGATGAGAAACGAGGCGACGATCATGCGAACACGGTTGTGCATCCATCCGGTCTGGTTCAACTGGCGCATGCCCGCGTCCACGATCGGAAAGCCGGTCTTCCCCTCACGCCAGGTTTGATACAATCGATCGCGTTCGGTGCCAGGAGCACGTGGAGCTGGTGCAGGAACCTGGCGGAATGGCTCGTCGACGACACGGGGGAAGGCGGCCAGAACCTGCTGAAAAAATTCCCGCCAGACTAATTCGTCGATCCAGATGAAGACATCGGGACGAGAGACACGTCTGCCCTGTGCAAGCGACGCCAGGGCTGCATGTACTGCGGCGCGGGCCGACAGGGTCCCGAATCGAAAGTGGGGGGAGAGGATCGAACTGCCGTCGACGGCAGGAAGATTTCGTCCCGTGATATAGGTATGAATGGGACCTTCGACGAACCGACGCAATCGTTTCTGAGCGATTCGCTCCCCCGGTTCGATCCAGAGCGTCACCGGCTCATATCCTAAGTCGCTTGCAGTGGGCAACGGAGACGGAATGGGCAATGAGGCCGCCTTCTCTGCCCTCAACAACCGAGGAACTGGAAGGACAGTCGGTTGTACCGCCTGCCACTTCGTCCACCAGCGAGCGCGATAGGCGCTGTACCGCTGCATCGGCTCGCCGGTCGCGCTTCGAACTTCTTCGGCCTCGAAGACGACATGGTCTTTGAATGTCCGCACGACCACGCCGATTTGCGCCAGCTGTTGTTGGACGGTACGGTCTCTTTCAATAGCTGCTGGCTCATAGTCACGATTCCAATAGACCACATCGGCCTTACACGCTCGTGCAACGTGAACGACTTCTTCCACCGGCTCGCCGCGACGCCACTGAAGCGTGATGCCTCGGCTAGCCAACGACGCAGCGAGATCTTCAAGGCAGCCGAGCATAAAGTTCACACAAGCGGAGCCGAATACATGGGATTGCAGGAGAGGCTCATCAAACACAAAGAGCGGAATCACTTCGCTGCAGGCTTCGCACGCTGCTGTCAAAGCAGACTGGTCGTTGAGCCGCAGATCCCGTCTGAACCAAACGATTCCCCGCATCAGAGTAACTCCTGTGGTTCCGGCTTCGGCCTGTTCTCGGGCGTGGGCTCATCGGTGAAGGCAGTGCGCCGCCAGACGAGATAGGAGGCAAACAAGAACGTCGTCACTATGAAACCGGACCGGATCTGGCTGAAGCCGAACGTCAGTTGGTTCATGGCTTCACTGACCACACCGAACCCCGCATAAGCCAGCGCGAGTCCCCAGGCCCAAGGTCGCAACCAGAGAAATCCATAGCCGATCAGCAAATGGACGGCGGGGGTGTGCAGTTTCACGAGAAACGAGGCCGGTCCCGTCACCGCCGCCCCGAATAGTTTGAGCGCGTAGTCAGGGAACAGTGCAATGATGACAAGATCTCCCGTGCCGACGATCAGGAATAATCCGCCCAGTAGCTGGATATCTCGACTCGCTCCGGTCGGCTTCACGACGGCCTCCTATCGAGCTGGACTGCCATGTGGTCCCATCTTGCCCTTTTGGTCCTTATAGAGGGTCTCGCTTGCGATACGGATGATGGAGAGTTCACGGGTGCCACCTTCGCCTTTGATGCCCAGTTTCACAGCGGCCCCCGCTTCCCCACGTACTATCTGTATCACCTGCTCATAGGTTTTCCCGGTGACTGCCTCACCGTTCACCGTCACGATTTCATCTCCGTGCTGTAGACCTGCTTGTTGTGCAGGACCCACCGGATACACATGGGCCACATACAGCGAAGCCGGTTCGCCGATACGTTCTGCTCCAACATGCAGCGACACGCCAATTACTCCATTCGGCATGTTGTCATCCTTCCCATGCGGTCGCTGGACCTGACTCTCTGTCCTGTCCTGCCCCTCAGCAGCTCTGACCTCACTCGTCGTTCCTGGGATCTGACACAATACGGCAGTCAATACGCTGAGCAATACGGTGGTCGGGACGCTCATTTTCTTGGTCATCATGTGAATACCTCCTTGTGAATCACAATCGATGTACAAGTCCGAGTGCAGAGACTCCCGTGGCAGCACAAGTGGATTCAGATGGACCGATCACTGGAGCCATGACGCACCTCCTCTACCCCTTCGTCAAGATCGCCCCCAAGGCTGGTTCCAGTTTCGGGTATTGAAAGACATATCCACGGGAGAGTGCCTTCGCCGGAATAACTCGTTGGCCCGTGGTCATGAGCGTCCCCAGTTCACCCAATGCCAGGCGTAATGCGAAGCCCGGCACGGGAAGCCAGGACGGCCGGTGGAGAATCCGTCCGATCGAGCCGCAGAACTGCTTCATGGTCACAGCCTCGGGAGCCACTGCGTTGACAGGACCAGAGACGCTCGGCGTCGTGAGTATCCATTGGATGAGACCGATGTGGTCACGACGGTGGATCCACGACACCCACTGGGTTCCCGGCATGATGGGGCCGCCTGCGAAGAATTGGAACGGCAGCAGCATCTTGGGCAGGGCACCGCCGTCTTGTTCGAGCACCATCCCGGTCCGCAACATGACGACTCGCATACCGAACTCCACAGCTCGAAGCGCCTCCGCTTCCCACGCGAGACAGAGATCGGCCAGAAAGCCTTGGCCGCGCGCAGCTCCCTCATCCAGCACATGATCGTCGCTGGCTCCGTAGTAGCCGATACCAGAAGCGTTGATCAGCGTCCGGGGTTTTGAAGAGCAGCGGGATAGGGCTTCTACCAGCAGGCGAGTTGAGAGGACCCGGCTTTCTATGAGGAGCTGCTTGCGGGCATCGTTCCAACGTCCATCGGCAATCGGGGCGCCAGCCAAATTGATGACGGCATCGGCACCTTCGAGACAGTGCTCCCAGGCTCCCGCCTCTCGGCCATTCCACTCGACAGCCGTGACGGTTGAGCTGCAGGGCCATTGCGTTTCTATCCTTCTCGTAAGGAGTGTGACCGTATGCCCCACCCGACAGAGCGATGCACATAAAGGCCGACCGATAAATCCTGTTCCGCCGGTCACAACAATCTGCATGGTCTCACCTGGCAACAGGACTACGAAGAGGGGCCGACACGTGGCCAGTCTCCGGATTGCGCGTTATTCTCATGGCCGTTCCGATTCTAGCTCTCTTCCTCGCCGTGATCGATCCGTTGAGCATACTTTCTCTGCTTCACGCCGTGCAACAGATCCGGCATCGGGTTCAATCGGTTCCGAAGAATGACCGCGTCGATGACGTCGCCACAGCTGGTGCAACGCAACCCCGTGATGCCGATTTGACCAGTGTCGTCCTCAAGGTCCAGGTAATACTCCATCATCATCAACCCCCCGCAACGCATGCAGATGCCCTCGCCGGTTTGCTGAGTGGGAAGTGGAGGATTGTCTGGTCTCCCATTCGATTCCATGGGCTACACACTCCTTGGCTGATCGTTCGTATGTGTCGATCGTCTCCAAGACAAGGTGCGTCGTGCAATCGTGCGTCACGCGAGAGACGCCCTTCGTGCCGCGAAGAAACCGTATACTGTCGTTGACATGCAGCTTTCTCCCATTTCTCAACCATCTGAGCGCGGGCTTGAGTGCCCGGCTTCCTAGGAGCGGCGGACGGCCCACCACTTCCGCAGCCATGTCGAGCGGAGGAACTTGTACCCGAGCCAGGCTACGAGCAACACACCGAACAGGGGGACGACCACGGTCTGCACCAGCTTCTGATAGTCGGTCATGTGTACCCGTAAGAGATATTGTGGCCGCTTCATCAGATTCTGATTCTCTGTCGCAATAGTGACCGTATATACGCCTTCCTCCAGATTGACTTCGCCCCGGAGCACACCGTCTGGATGAGTGGTTGGGCGAATATCTGCCACAATCTCACCGTCTGTCCCGTTGGCACCCTTCACGACTCGCATCCCGACCGACTCATTGCGCCAGGCCGGATCCGCGAGGTCCACGACCAGGAAGGTGTCGCCGGTCTGGGGAATATCCGTGCAGTACTGACCTTTCAGTTCGTATTGCGGCTGATAGGCGTTGAAATGGACCACCTGCTCCCCGATCCGGCGGAGGCAGGGGTCATCTTCCCCGCTCACTGGGCCATGGGCGGTGGCGACGCCGGGCTGAGACAGGACGGCAACCAGCAGAAGCGCCGTTGCGCCGATCCTTCTGAGCTGTGTCATCGTCATGGGTGAACCCTCCTGTCTGAACCGGTGAGATGAATCTTTGCCCACGCCGCCAGGGAGCCTATCGCTTGGCCTGCCATCCAATTCCACGAGAACTCCCGATGGCGACACCATACTCATTGCCTGATACGAGACCGACCCAATTCGACCTTCTGTCGTACCGCCACAGCCGTTCTCCATCGCGCGGCACTTGCCCACCAGACTAGCGTCACGAGTGCCATTATCACCAAGATGATCAGGTCCATACGGTCCTCCCTCTTACTCTCGCTGATCGTTTGGCCGGCCCTGCTCTTCGGGATCCGGAGCGCAGGGCTGGCCCCCCACCGATGTCGCGTACACGTCTTAGTACGGGATCACGTGCAAGCAGTCCTTGCTCTCGTTGTTCCAGACCACATCG
>ERZ1292625.1912-Hain-H41-01um-R1-1912-length-21524-cov-26_pt1 | contig 21524 bp, 28 predicted proteins | sample MGYA00564400_ERZ1292625 | MGnify/ENA primary metagenome ERZ1292625 (study PRJEB36523, sample SAMEA6512639) | groundwater metagenome | collected 2019-01-08 | study: AquaDiva: Metagenomics assemblies of 32 groundwater samples
GGTAGGCACCACTCAGGTCGGCACTCCTCAGGTCGGCACTCCTCAGGTTGGCACCACTCAGGTCGGCACCACTCAGGTCGGCACTCCTCAGGTTGGCACCAGCGTCGATGGCTCGCAGGACAACCGTTTTCAGGTCGTCCGCTTCGTCGGCATAGATAGCGATTCCCGACCAACGATTCTTGATTTCGATTCTCACGACACGATCCTTTCTCTACAGGCAAAACAGCCCCTGAAACCTCCCGTGCAGCGCCCGCGTGACCGCAATATCGCTCCGCACGTATTCACCGACCTTGAGCGGCTCGCGCTGCCACAAGTCCAGCACCTGCGAGCCGTCGCAATCTCCGGCGGGAACGTCGATCCCGTACACGCGGGCCAAGTCCTTGAGCTTCCCCGGCCGACCGGCGCCAGCCCCGCGCCCACCGAACCGCAGGTGGTAGAGGTCGATCACGTCCTTGCCCCACGGCTTCAGGTCGAGCATCCGCGAAGGCTCGACACCGAGGAGCGCGCTGCGGACGAACAACACGGGCAGGTCGAACGCTAGGCAGTTGAAACCGACCAGGGTGCAGCTACCCTTGGCGATGAGCAGCCAGAACGCTTCCAGGATTTCCCGTTCCGTGCGGAACACGTCTTGCCCGGTGCCCTTCAGGCTTCGGTCCCCCAGAATCAGCGAGACCGGATCGTTCAGTCCGTTCGCGTAGCCCATCGCCGCCACCCGGCAGAATTCCGGGGTCGTGCTCAGGAGCTTGTTGCGTTCGGCAACCGCCGCGGCATGGGAATCGCCGCTATTCCGTGCCGCCGCAATCGCGTCCAGCACGCCGAGCCGCGGCTTGGGCATGCTGCCTTCAATGGTCTCCAGCGTGTCGAGCCATTCGGCGCATCCGTTGACCTTGGCGAGCGCCGCCTTCGCGTCAGGGACAGTGCCACCCAGGACCGACTTCGGGTCGGGGCAATCGACCAGCGGGAGAACCGGAACCGGCTCGGGAATCGGGGGCAAGCCGAACAACTCCAGCCGGTCGAAGTCGGGAACGGTTTCCAAATCGAAGTAGAGGAAGCTGCCCTTCCGCTGACCGGGGCGAACTGGCTTGGGCGATGGACCAGCCATCGGCTCGGGCTCGTTCGCTGGCGTGCCAGGTGGAATCCAGTCGGGGAAGATGTTCGTCGGGTCGGCCGTCTCAGCCGGCGCCTCATGCGACCCGTCGAGCGCCGCCGCGCACGTGTCGCTGCCGTCGAGGAGGGAGAATTCGTCGTCAAAATCGTCGGGCATTACTAGGGCTCCTGGGAAAAATCGAAACTCATCTGTAAAGGCTTCTGCCGCGGATGCAGCTCGTGCCAGTAATCGCAAAACGCCTTGAGCGCTCGAATGCACCGCTGGGCGTTCCCGCGAAGATCCTTAGCGACCAAAGTCGCTTCGTCCCGATTGAGGTCGCCCGCGTGCTTCCACAGGCTCAACTGAGTTTCCTTGCCGTCCTCAGTCGTGATGAACTTTCGGTAGCAGTACAGGAGCCGAACCTTCTCGCCGTCGCCCGTCTTGGCCGTCGCGTATTTCAGGAGCGACGTGAAGGTTGACCGCAGTGCGGTTTCCATGTGGCCGTCCATCCATTCGCGGATCGCCGGGCAGCCCTTCATCGCGAACTGATAGAGGTCTTTCCACTGCTGGTCGGGATGGTCCCTGACGAGTTGCTCCGCCTGTTCAGCGGCTTGCGCTTCGAAGTTCCGCTTCAGTACCTTGGCTGATTTCTTCGCCTTGGCTGTCCTACTCATCTGGCCATTCCTTCACGAATTGGGTGAGACGTTCCGCCAGCGACTCCAGGTAATCCCGGAGCGACTTCGCGTTTCTGCTGCGATTCCACGGGCTGGTGCGGATCATCTTTGCGACCGTGCCGTACTGCTCGTACGCGCCGGTGATCCGCTCAGTGCAGCCCCGGAAATACTTGAACCACACGTCGGCAATGTCCGACGGTTCTTCTGGCGGCGCGGGCTTCGTGGCCGCCTTCACGGCGCCCTTGCCAGCGTTGAGAACCGCCGTCTGCTGCTGCTTGGGAAGTTCCGCCAGCTTGGCGGCCGTGGTGATGGGGATGGTCCCGGAGTCCATCGCCTGGATCAGTTCTGGCGTGCCCTTCTCGACGACTGCCTTCGCGCGGCGGAATTCGCTCTCGCTCTCAAAGCCAGCCAACTTGGCGGCAACCGCCGCGGTCCGTTCTCCCTTGGCAACTTCGCGCCCTGGGGAACGAAGTTCGTCCTTCGCCTTGTCCGTCCGCTTCCCTTGGCGGCTACCGATTTCCGATTGCATTGCCGCAGCGATGGACAGCCGTTCCGACGGAGTGAAGTCCTTCCGCATCTCGTTTTCGTGGAACTCACCCACCGCGATCGACTCCAGGTCGAGCACACGGCAAGGGATGGATTCCCACTCCAAGAGCTTCACCGCAGCAAGCCGCCGGCCGCCGCAGATCAGACGGTTTCGCCCGTCGATTACGATTGGCTGGAGCAGGCCGACCTTGAGAATCGAGTCAGCCAGGCCACGAATGTCGCCCATATCGCGGCGGTGGCGGTCGCCGACTTTGATTTTGGACGTCGGAAGAACAACGTCCAGCCCGTCAACGACGGTGGGCAGGCGTCCCTGCCGGGGGGTGCGGTCCATCGAGTTCAGCCCTGAGCCGAACCGCTGGCCGCCACGGGGGTGACTCCCTTGTCACCGTTGAGAACCGCCGCCAGCCTGTTCGGCTGGGTGCGGAGCTTACCAAATGTGGTAAGGAACTGTCAACCGCCGGCGTCGAACTTTCCGGGCGGGCATGCCAAGAGTTGATCGACCGACACGTCGAGGGCCACGGCAATCCTGGCAATCATCCCAGTGCCGGGCATGTTCGCCTTATTCTCGATTCGGCTTACCTGAATGGGGGTCAGCCCTGCTACGCGGGCTAGCCAAGAGAGCGACCGTTCGCCGCGGAAATGCCGGATGTTGGCCGCGAGATGATCGAGAACCTGCTCGTCAGTAATCACTTCTTCCATCCCCCGAGCTTACCATTTATACTCTGACCCGGCAAATCCCGTTTTCCCCACCCCCACCAAGGAGCCCCACGTCATGGATCGCGAATTGCAATTGGCCATCTGCAAGGTTCTGTGGCACTTGAACTTTGAGGCGAACCGCAAGGGCATCCGTCCCACGGGCGATGACTTTGAACAGGCGTTTCAGATCGTCGAGCAATTCATTGACCGAGCCGAACATCCGGAGCTATTTGCCGCTGCCCGCTGATCCGCCCGGAGACTTGGCCTTGTTGCGTTCAAACGACTCCTGGCAGAGTGCATGCACCAGGTAGGCGATGGCTTTCAGGGCTTCCTCATCCGGGACTTTTGCCGCGTCCTTCACACCGACCACGTGCTCCAGGTAGGCCTCGAGCTTTTTGAAGTGCTTACTTCCGGCGACGATCATCGTTAATCCCTTCCTGAAACGGTTTTCCCTTGCTATCCGCCTTGGCCCCTGCCTAGTGTTGACCAGTGCCCGTGACAGGACTTGAACCTGTACCCGATTGCTCGGACCAGGCCCTCAACCTGGCGCGTCTGCCAATTCCGCCACACGGGCAAAGCCCCTACAGCCCAATCCGGAATGTCGGTACGCCCTCAACGTCCGGACAAATGGGCCACCCAAAGTATTTTTGACACGCACTGTTTGCGACGTAGGCTTGCCGTATCCCGCCGCAAGGAATTGCCGGGAGCAGGAAGCGCTGGCTAGGGCACGCTGCCCGTAGGACGAATAGCCGGTGGCTGTGGGCAAACCGACCGATGGACCTCTCGACCCTCTTGGGCCAGTACGCGCTCGCGCGCGATGTCTCCCCGGAAACCCTCTCGCAGTACGGCTTCGCGGTTCGCAGCCTCGAGCGCTTCCTTAGCCGGCCGCCTACGCTGGCGGACTTGACCGACGATGGTCTCAATCGGTGGATCGACTGGCTGCTCAGCCGGGAGCTTTCGCGCGCGACTATCAAGGGCCAGCGGGGCTCGCTCTTGGCAATCTGGCGGTTCGCCGTGGAAGTCAGCCTGCTCGACCGGCTGCCGTTGCGGGTCAAGAAACTCCGCCGGTGCCTGCCCCTGCCTGAAGCCTACAGCCTCCGCCAGACGGTGGACCTGCTTGGGGAATGCCAGTGGATCCAGGGCCGCTTCCGCTGCGGCGTGCCGCGGGCTGCGCTACTCAGGGCCTGGGTGCTTGTCGCGTACTACACGGCGTTGCGGCCGGGTGACCTCGGCCGGCTGCGATGGTCAGAGATCAGCGCCGACGGCGTGTTCGTGGTGATCCAGCGCAAGACGGGCGAACCGCTGTTGCGGCGGCTGCCGGCGGACGCGATGGCCGCAGTGCTGGCGACGGACCCAGGTAGCCGGGAGCTGGTGTTTCCGATCGGGCAGCGGGTGATCCGCTACTGGTGGGGGCAGATCCGCAAGGCGGCCGGCGTGAAGGGCAGCCCCAAATGGATGCGGCGGTCGAGCGCGACGGCCGTCGAGGCGATTCAGCCGGGGGCCGCCATGCGGCATTTGGGGCACCGGACGCCCGGCCTGGCGGCCCGCCATTACATCGACCCGCGGCTCTTGGGTGGCACGGGCCCGCTGCCGCCACGGATAGCGTGAAGGTTGGCGAGCGGGGGGTGTTAACCCCCTGTTTCGGACTGCCTGCTGCCGTCTGCCTACGGCATACTGGCCGGATGCTCGACCCCTTCACCCCCGCCTGGTTCGCGTTCCTGGCGGCCGCGGCGGTCGGCTTCTGGTGGCTCATGCGGAGGGTGGACCAGGACGATTAGCCCCGAAAACTTGCGGCGTGGCTCAGCAGGCGGTAGCGTAGGACCATGCCATCGACCCCACCGCCTCTCCCCGCGACCCCCGCCAGCATCGCGCGCGAGCAAATCCCGGTTCTCGCGATCGCCGCTGGCGGGCTGCCGCTGATCTTCATCGGGCTGCGGAACGTCTGGCAATATCGGGCGATGGTTGCGAACCTGGAAGACGCGGCTGGCGGCGTCACTGCGAACGTCGACCCGGCCCCTGGCTGGACGATGGTCGGGCTGGGGCTGATCGTCGTGCTGGCGGGGGCGATTGCCTCCACGCTGCTGGCCATGCTGCGGGCCGTGCGGGCAGGCAGGTAGCAGTTAGCCCACCAGCCACCGCTTGAGATTCCGCCGGCCCGTGCGGATCCAGCCGGCCAGCCGCCAGCCTGCATCATCGAGCGACTTCTGCCTCTCCTCGCATTTGCAGCACTGCCACTTCCGCACGCCGACGCCAGCCAGGAACTTAGCGATCCAGGTGCCGACACCCGTCGGCTGGCAAGCGTGCCACGTGCGGCCGGCTGGGCTCCGGCTGAATGCGATCAGCCCGCACGCCAAGCAAACGCAGCGGCGCCCGTCGCCCACCACAGCCGGCGTGCAGAAGGTCATTGAGACCGGCTCGTTCAGTTGATCGTGAATGTGGCTGTCCCCCCACCGGTGTTGCAGGACAGTAAACTGTCAGCCACGTAGGCAAGCGAGAGCGCAGAGAACGCGTCGCAGTCCTCGGGAGTGGCCGCTGGAGTCGTGACTGTAGTCCAGAGAATTTCGCGCCCAAAGCCACCTTCCGTGCCGCTCAGGTGGCCCTCGACGTAGCGAGTGCCTGCTCCGGTCGTATCGTGCTGCACCCGCACAGTGACAGCCGAATTAGACATTGGAAAGGCCGACAGCACGAAACAGTGATTCGTGATTCCGAGGTTCCAGGTGGCCGTCGTAATATTTCCGGTGATCACGCAGTCGACATAAGCCACCACGTAAGTCGAATTGAACGCCGCGCAGTTGATGCAGGCCGAATCCGTAACGCCCGCGATCGTCACGCTGTAGGTGGCAGGTACGGTGCCAGAGCAGGCTGCGCATGTCACGCCGCAACACACGCAGCCGGCGAAGAAGAACCCAAACAGGGCGATCAGGTAGACGCCCAGCACGTTCAGCGATTCGAGCTCCACGGCCTAGCACTCCGCCGCGACGATTCGCCACGGGCGGCGGCTGCAATCCAGGAGCACAGCCTTGCCGTCGGAGACGGAGACTAGTGATTCAGCCAAAGCCCAACCAACGCCGTCGGTTCCGAAGGTGTACCGGACGCAGACCGCGGCGCCATGTTCCTGGTTGGATTGAACAAAGGCAATTCCAGTGCGATACCGCACTAGCGATGGCTCGCCACGTTCCTTCGGCGCGAACCATTTTGCCAACGGTGCCAGGGGCGTGGCGGCCAGCCACTTGAGGATGCTTCGTCGATTCATTAGCACTCCGCCGCGGTCAGATACCAGGAGTTGTTCGACCACTCGACCCACACCCATTTCGTGGTCGCGACCGCCGCGAATTTGTTGTACGCGGTCACGTTAATCGTCGAATCGGATTCACTTCCGGCGGTGCCGATGTAGACCGACACCGTCCCACTCGCTGCCTTCGCGTGGGCTGCGTCCGTCTTCCCGAGCAGCTTGTCGAGCCGCCCACCTTCCGCGAGCACTGAACCGCTGGCGTGGTTCCCAAGAATCGTGAATCCCGGATAGCCCTTGAACAGCTTCCACTCGCTGGGCTTCGGTCCCCAGCCTTCGCCGTAAGCGGGAGTTGCCGCCGTGTCGTACAGGGCCAGCTTGGGGAGACTCAGGAACGCCCGGCCGATTTCATCCTGGGGCACGTCCAGGCAATCATTGACCAGGTACAACCGACTGAGCGTCGTGCTTGGCTTGTCGCCCAAGAGCAGGTTCTGATCCCCAAGCAGCGTGGCACCAGTGACCCTGATAATCCCGTGAGCTGGCACCGTCTCGGAAGCGTCGTTGAGAAAATAGATTTCGTCCGCTGGTCCGCGCGGCGGGCGCCCGCGATAGTGCGGGTGCGCGGGCTGCGTCGTCCGGCGGCCGCCAGTCTTGATGCGGACGTTTGTCAGCGGCCCCATTGTGATTTTCATCAGGATTCAAAAATCTCAAAGAGCAGGCGGACGGCGGCCGTGTTGGCCTTGGCGTAGATGACGTCGCTTGCCAGGGAAATCAGGTTCGGCGGATCGTTGGCCAGGATTTTTGCGAACGGGTAGAACGTGCCGGCGACGTCCACGCCCAGCTCGACGTAGTTCGTCCCGTCCAGGTTTTTGAAGTAGCCCAGTCCCGCCGATCCCAGGTCGGCCGAAATGACCAGCAGTTCATGGGCAGCGAACCCAATAGACTGCACTCCGCCTTCCTTGTAGCTCCCGGTCATCGTGCGCCGGAACGTCTCCGTGGCGATATTGTGCTTGAGCCCGGCCTTGCTCAAGGTGAGCCCCACCGTCGCCGTGATTTCGTCAGCCATACCGAACTCCTAGAAGTAAAGTGCATTCAGGTCCATCGACGCGAAGACCTGGAATTCCAGCCAGACCGCCAGCGTCGGGTCCGTGATCTTGACGCCGTTGACATCGAGCAGAACCGGCACGGTGGTGGGCTGCCGCTTCTCATCGGTCGCATGCACGATCTTGCTGGACGCGCCGAAGGTCACCTTCTCTTTGAACCCTTCGTGCCGAATCCGCTTCCACCAGGCCCGTTCATCCGTGGTCAGCGGCGCCCCGCGGCGGAAAGCAAACATGAACGTGGCGACCCAGTAATCGAAGTTCCCGTCCGACACGCTTTGCCCGAGGATCGGAAAGCACCGCACGGTTCCCGTTGGCCAACCAAGGAACGCTGTTGAGTTGGTCGTGTTCTTAAAGGCGGAGTAACCGATGGCGTCGAAGGTCGCCTGGTTGCGAACCACGGTCAACGTCATGTCGCCATATTCGCGAGTGACAGGCGGGTCGAACGACTCCCCGTTGACCGTGCAGATCGGCGCCCCGTTGACGTCGCAGTCAATGGGCTCGACGGTGGACGCATCGCCGTATGAAATCTCCGCCGGCTTGTCGAGCGGGTTTTCGTCGTCGGTATAGGTCGGTGCCTGATAGTCACAGAAAATCTTGAAGAAGATCGGTGATTCGCGATTGACCCTTACGCGGCGACATCGCATGTACGAATCGACGGGGTGCGGGTCGCGGATTCGCGGAATCCCGGTGGCTCGCTTGACCGTGTCCACGGTGTCGTTGACGGGGTCGCTGACCGTCGCAGAAAACACGCGGCTGGCATCGCGGGTGCCGGTCTTGCCGTCGTCGGATTGGCCGCTGGCCTCTTCGCCCGTGTACCCCTCTTTGATGTCGATAACGGCCATCAGGCGGCGCCCTCGACAACGATAACCTTCTGGCCGTCCTTGATTTCCCGGAGCATGCGGATAATGTCGCCGCGGTTCCGCTGGGCTTGCTGGTGATGCTTCTCATCGCGGCGGGCTTGCTCTCGCTCAGCGGGCGTGGCGGCAATGCGTCCCGTACCGCGGGTTAGGAAGCGGGCTTCAACCGCAGCTAGGGAGTGATTCTGCTTGGCGACCTTGCTGGCGGGCGATTCCGAGTCGTCCTTCCCAGCGAACGGCACGGCGCCGAGCACTCCTTGCGGGGCCGCAATCTTCATAACGGCCCCCAGCCGCTTCGCCATTTCTTCTCCGAAGTTTTTCCCTGGCTCCATCGCCAGCCGCATAACCTCACGATCAATCATCGCGAGTCTAGGGTCTTTCTTGCCGTCTGGGATTAGCGCATTCATTGGAGGCAGCGGCAGTGGTGCCACAAACGCACCCTTTGCCTTGGACGCACCCAACCCGATTTCCAGCATGCGCGCTGCATCGGGTTTTCCGCCCGAGCGAATGATCTCCCATAGCATTTCGATGTTCATCTTCGCCAAGCGAGTGAACTTCTCAAACTCGGACAGCGCGGCCGTCATGGTGTGCGCTATGATCTTCGGGAAGTTCCCGGCAAACCACGAAAGAAAGGATGGCATGACTTTGCCAAATAGGTGCTCAAACCTTCCCTTCATTTCCAAAATGTTCTTGGTGGCTACAAGTGCCATCATCGACATGGCGCGATGAAATGAATCCATCGCCACCTCCCCGGCGGTGAACGCCCCCAGGATGCCAACGCTAAATCCGCGAAAGCCTGCGAGCATGCTTTCGATAGCCCCATTGATCGTGGGTGCCAGTCCCTTGATGATTTCCGCGAAGGCCAATACGACCGGCGCGAGCCCTTCGCCGATCTTTTCCTTCAAGTCGCCAATGACGTTTCCTAGTTGCGTCATCTGACCGGAGAATGTCCGACCCTCCGCGAGTGCGGCGCCACCGAATTCCTTGCGCAGTTCCTTGAGAATCAGCACCTGAGCCGCGGCCACGCCCGACGTCTTTTGCATCGTGGCGATTTGCTGTTTCTGCGCCGCACTGAACGACACACCCGCCTTAGTCAGAGCGGTTACACCCTTCGTCGGATCCTGAAGTGCCTTGCCCACCTGAATGATTGCGGGCTGAAGTTCGCCCTTCATCCGGGTCGCCATGTCCATCGCCAGAACGATGGCTTCCTTGAACGTATCCCCCTTGATCTTGTTGAACGTAGCGAGAATCGCCGCCGCTCCGACCGTGGCATCACCCTCGAACTTCGTCAGGCGTTGCATCTTCTCGGCAAGTCCCGTGATTTCCTCGGCGGTCAGCTTGGCAGCGCCACCCGTAGAAAGCAGGGCGGCCTTGAGTTGGGCGGCACCTTCACCCGCTTCGCCGAATTCCGCAAGCGAGTCGGTGACCAGGCCAATAACTTTTGAGACGGCCACGAAGGGGGCTACGATCGCAGCCAATTTGATGAAGGCAGCCGCTGTGGCGAGCACGGCGTTCCGCACTCCAGCCAGGGAGCTTTCCGTCGTCTTGCCGAAGACGGCCACCGACTTCCCGACCGTGCCGAACTGCTTGCTGGCCTGGTCCTTCGCCTGAATCAGAATTGAAACGGAGCGGTCAGCCATCTATTCCCATTTCCCTTTTCAGCGTGCCCTTCTCCGACCAGAAGAAGCGGCACGCCGAAACAAACCACTGGGCCTGATCCAGCGAACCGCCAATGCGAGGCGGCAAGCCCTTTTCGTACACGTCGGCCAGTTCAACAAAGTCGAACGTCTCTCGTGTCCGGATTTGCGGGCATTCGGTCAGGTCGAACGAACCGTCATTGTCACAATGCTTGCATCCCATTCCGCCGCAGCTTGGGCATTCGATCGTGGCGGGCTCGCGATCCGTCGGGCAGTCCACACACTTTCCCGGCTTGCAGGTCTTGCAGAGCTTGCCCGCCCAGATCAAGGCTGCGAGTCGGAGTTTTTTTTGGCGTCGCTATCGGGTCGAGCACCCTCCATGATCTTCTCCATCAGCTCCATCGCTTCGGGAATTATCAAGAGCGTGTCCAGGTCAGCCGGATTGAATGGCACCTTGTCGCCCGTCTGCGGGTCGGTCATGTTCTCCCAGCCGAGCAGCCCGGCTTGCAGGATCCCAAACAACTGATCCAGGGCATCCGCACCATTGGAGGCGTCGGTCATCGCCGCGGACGCCTTGGCAGCAACCCGCCACTCCCGGCAACTCAGCGCGCGATAAAGGAACCGTGGCTGCGGCGACTTGTCTTTGTCGCACTCCAGAACGATCGCAAACGGTTCACCCGGTTCAAGTGCTAGGGGCACTGGGCACCTCGGGCGTCTTGTCAGTCTTGTCCTTGTCGTCCTTGTCCTTCTTCGCCGCGGCGACCTGCAGAATCCGCAGTTGCCTTAGCGGCTGGTCCAGACACAGCGAGCAGCAGGGGTGGGTGACTTCCTTCCCGTCCTTCGCGGCCTTGTCGATCGCGTCGGTCAGGCGGTCGACGATGTTCTGCAAGCCGGTGCAGGTGCGGATAATCGCCGCGAGCGAGTCGGGGTCTTTGAACGATTTCTTGTCGCCCAGCGTTTCGGCAAGTGCGCCTTCGAGCGACTGGATCGCGTTGACCAGGATCTTGTGGTGAAGAACCGGGGCGTTGTAGTCGTGTGGCTGTGGCATTGGTGGTTCCTGAGTAGGCTTCGGGTGTCAACTCACGGCGTTGAATCGGCGGTCAGCGACATTTCGTCATCGCCCGCCGCAGCCGAGCGATTCAACTGAAATTCCAGGGTGTCGATCTGCACCTGGTTCCGCTCGCTTTCGCTGACGTTGGTGAACTGGAGCTTGGGCGCCGCGATCGACCAGCCGATGCCACCAGACGACAACACCACAGCCAAGGCCTGCTCGACCATGCTCAACCATTCGCCGTGGTAGTCCTTGGTCGCGATTAGTTCCGACTCTGGCGTGAGCGATCCAGTCATCCGCCGCCCGGTCGCGAGCGCGGTGGAATATCCCGCCGCGTCGTTCGCGTCCTCGCGCAGAATCACTTCGTTGCCGGCGTCGATGGTCAACGTGGCGATCTTCGGAGCCCAGGCTCCAATCAGCACGCCAGCCGAGACGAACCGCAGCGGCTTCAGGGTCGGATAAGTCGGGGCGATAATCGCGACGTCCGAGGGTGCGACCCAGAGCCCGGTGAACGTGAAGTCCAACATCACCGGCTTGCCACTTTCGCAGCGAATCACAAACGTCCCCATCGCCCCGCGGATCGACTTGAAGACACCGTCCTGGTACATGCCGATCGTGAGCGTCTTGACGTTCGTCCCAGGGGCTTCCGTGCGCGGGGTGTAGACACTGCCGGTCGCGACCCAGCCACACGCTGGCAAGAACGTCGCGGCCCAGGCGGGCAGGGCACCAGAGCCGGGGGCGAGCTCGTGGCTGAAGGTGACCGTTCCGCCGTAGGCACCGAGCGTGCCGTGAAGCGGGGAGAACGACGACTGCCCTTCGCGGGGGGTGAATTCGATCGCCGGCGTGATCTGGCTATCGAAGACGTTGAAGACGGCGTCCGAGGCCGACAGCGAAATCGGTGTCCCCGGCGTGGTCTCAATCTTCGCGGCGAGAACCCGCTTGCGGCGTAGCAGTGGCATGGCGGTTTCCCCTTAGGCGGCGGTGAACGGGTCGATGTGGCTGACCCGGTAAGTGATGTTCAGCGGCAATGTGGTCGCGTAGTAAGCTCCGTCCCCTGGGCTCTGGTCCACCGGCTCGCCCCAGTTGGAGGTTACTGCCAGGCCGCCCCACTGTGCCCAGTCGGCAGAGCTGCCCGACGTGCAGACCGCCTTCATCGCATCCGCGCACAGCCGGTTGAGCATGGCGTCGATCGGCTCAACGTCTTCGTCGGGCGGTTTCACGAACACCGTGATGTGAAATGGCTGCACCCAGGCCACGCGGTGGGGGTTGCCCTCGACCGACAGCTCCGGATCGATCACCGGCGGCCCCTGCTCGATCGAGATCAGCATGTGCTCCGCGGAATACGTTCGCCTGGGCCGCAGGATTTTTGCCGTGTAGTTTGCGCCAGCGTCGGTTGTGACGTTCTTGAGTCGCGTCTCGAGGGCCTGGGCGAGCTGCTCGACAACCGGGTCGGTCATTTGACGATCCCCTGCTTACGCAACAGGATCAGCTTGATCCGCCGGTTGACGTTCTTTTCGAGTTCAACGGTGGCGTCGAACTCCGCTTCCTTGTCGATCCCGCTCGCGACCGCCACCGCGCCCGGCGAAGGACCGTGGAGCTTGATGATCGGGAACCGCTTCTTGCCTTCGCGCTTGAACGCGTGGTGCCCCAGTCTCGGCATCGTGGGACCGAACGCACCGGGCACCAGTTCTCGGCCGCCGCTCTTCTGTATCTTGTAGCTCACGCCCTTGGCAGTCTGGCGGGCGGAGAAATACTTGAGCGGCAGCCGGTCGCTTTCGCTGAGTTCGACGTGGGCCACCGGCCTGCCCGGCGTGGCCCGCGTCCGCTTGAGGTATTTCTTGATGTCCTTCGCCTTGATCGCGACCGTTTCGCGGATCCGCTTCGAGAGAAAGACAACCTCCCGCTTGGCCGTGTCGTTGACCGCGTTGGAGAGCGCGAGCGGAAGCTGCTTGGCCGCGCTGCCGAGCAGGCCGGTGACCTCGGCGAGCTGCTGCTTATTGACCGTGACGGCGACTGCGACCATTAGAGTTAGTACACCTCAAGCAGTAGCATGTCGCCGGCGTCGGTCAGGAGTTTTTGGATCGGGTAACTCTTCGCCGCCTGACCCACTCGCGGCGGAAACTCCAACTTGTCGCCACCCGTGTTCAGCTCATCGCTGGTGATTCCCAGCAGCACGTCGTTAGTGACCTGCGCGGTGAACCTCGGGCCCCGCACGCCGGCCCCTCCGATTGTCTCCGGTGGGTTGCGGTCGATGATCGCTTCAATGTCCCGTGGCGTTCCGTCGCGCGGGACGTAGACGATCGGCTCGCCCCACTCGACCAGCAGCTTGGGGGCGGAGTAGGTGCCGAACTTGGTATCGAAAACCGTCATGCTTCAGCCGCCGTTTACACGTAAGGCTGGTGCAACACGTTCACGATCGAGTTTGCCGCGGCACTGGCCTCGGTCGTGAATCCCAGCAGGCTCATGTTCGTGGAGGTGCTGGTCGCCACGTTGTTGGCATCGTCCCAGTAGACCTTCGTCCAGGCCGCGTAGTTGCTCGCAACCTTGATGTCGTACTGGGCGGCGCCGCCCACGGCGAGCGTTCCGAGCACGCCGTTGGCAATATCGGAATGAGCAATGCCGTTGCAGATCCCGGTCGTGTTGCCCAAGAGGACGATGTCGCCAGCGGTAACTGCGGCGCCCGGCGTGTAGTCGACCGTCGCGTATTCGCCCCGCTTGAATGTTGCGTCAGGCATTTTGGTTTAGACCTCCAAAGGAATTGGTGCCGGCGGCCTCAGGACCGCGAGCGTGGCGTGGGTAGAAACAATCTCGGCACCAGCCGATACGAACTCGTCAACCGCCTCCGTTACGCCCGGATCCCAGCCCGCGTCATGCTGGCCCGGCCTGGTGCGGTAATCGTGGAAAGCAATCAGCCCGCCCGGCTTGAGAACCGACTTGGCGAGCTCGATGTCCGCCCGCACTGACGAGGCGTCGTGGGCGCCGTCGATGAAGACCAGGTCGTAATCCCAGAGCTGCTTGACTTCGTCGGGATGGCTGATCGTGACGCTGTCGGTCACCTGGTAGCGAGCCAGGTTTCCCAGCATGTCGCAGCGGGTATTTCGCGGAGCGGGCGTGCCGCGTCCGTCGTGCGGGTCGATCGCATGCACATGGCGGGCGGTCTGCGCGAGGCAGACGGTTGACTTGCCGCAGTAGCTGCCGATTTCCAGGACGTATTTGTCGCGGGCCAGTTCAGCCAGGGCGTGCCCCTCTTCAGGCAGTAGCCAGCCGGCTACGTCATGCGGGAAGCGGAATCCGCCCGTGGCATACGGTGCGTCTGGAATCGCGGAGCGCTCGACGTAGGCGGCGTCGAATACCTCGGTGCCCCACGGGTTCTTGTTCGTGTAGCTCGCTCGGCCGGGGTGATCCACCTGGATTTTGCGGGTAGCCCCGATCTTCAGGCCCATTTCGTTTAGCTGCCGTGAGAAGCACCAATCTTCCGGCTCGACCTGGCACAGATACTTATCCCGCTGGCGGTCGAACACGATCCGGTCGTTGATCGTGAAATGCACCCGCGTTCGCCAAGCGGGGTCAAAGCGGCAAACCCAGCAGCCCGTGTTGAGCAGAAGCGGATGCCCGACGTCTTCCGCCGTAAACGTCTCGGGAAGATTGAACGCCTCCTTCATCGTCAGTCGGCAGAGTGGGCTCCACGTGTCGCCAGGTCGATCGAGGGCCGTGCTCGTGATCCCCTTCCCGTTCTTGATAGGGATTACCACGGAAAGCACATCGAGATCCTTGGCTTCGAGTTCCTCGATCAGATCATCGAGCCACCAGCCGACCGGCTCGACGTCACAGTGCAGCATCGCGAAGTAATCGACCTTGTCGCCACAGTGGTCCGTGTTGAGCGCCCAGCACCACAGCGCGTTGAAATTCTGCGCGAGCAGGCTCCCGCCGTTGAACTGCTGCCGCACATTCAGCGGGCGGGCGGCTCGTTCGCAGAGACTCGGCCGCAGAAACTCCGGCGATGGTTTTTCGCTGGAGTAGCCTGGCTGGCCGAGGCAGACGCGTTTTAGCTGGGCAGTGCTCACTGACGCTCGATCCCTTCCGGACACGAACCACGTTCACCAACTCACGTCCTCGGTTTACTCAGACCGGCGGCTGATCAGAAGGCTTGCCGTGCTGGGCTCGTTGCTTCTGGAACCGATCGGGCTCTACCTTCTCCGCTACCGCCTCAGCCCATCCGCGTTTGATGAGCTTTTGGCCCAGGGCCTCGTCGACCTCGACTTCCTTGTCCTGGGCGCCCAAGCACTCTTCTGGCACCCAGGCATGTTCAACGTGCCCGATGTTCGTCACAAGCTTCACTTTCACGGCCGCGACTCCAAATCCAGTTGTGGTAAGACAATCCCCATTGTGGCCCAAGCTGAACAAGCAGGCTTACGCGGCGCCCTTGCTCATGATCCCGCTCAGGTACTCAGCCTGGTCGCAACCAAAGTCGTGATAGCCGCGGAACAGAATCCCCAAGACGTTAAAGTCGGCGTCGGCCGATTCGACCGTCGGGCTCTGTTGGCCGTTCAAGAAGCTGACCACCATCGGCCGCAGGTCACTGCCCAGCAAAAACCAGGCGGTTGTCGAGTTGCCAGTGAAGGCCGAGTCGCTCAAGCGGTTCTGAACAACCGGGCGATACTTGTTGGCGAACACGTTGCCATTCGCGACCGTGGTTCCACCTCCGAAATTCAAGTTGCGGAAAAACTGCTCGGCGATCACCTCCAGCTCCGGCGGGACAAGCAGGATCGTCGGGGCGCTCATGTTGGCACCAACCCGCTTGAGCCCGTCCGCCGTGGGGCTGAGCATCTTCCGGAACGCCTTCACGCCCAGGCCCAAGCCAACACCGTCGGTTCCCAGGTTGGTTGTCGAACCGGAAATGTAATTCGTTCGAGCCGCCGTGAAGAAGCTGGAGTTGTTCATAAACGCCGCCCAGAAGATGTTATTGAACTTCTTGGCAGCGCCGCGGCCCAGCCGCGAGCGCAGATCGTCGAACGCACCTAGGTCATCGTTGATGATGTCCGCACGCGTCAGACCCAGCATCTTCGCGTAGGTCTTCGCCTGCCGGGTGTAGGTCTCCTGACCAACCTCGCCGTGGCGGATCTCGCCGCCGGGGCCAAGCTGCTCATACTCCAGGTCGTCAAGCAGCCGGTAGGCGTTCTGCGCGTGGAAATTACTGACCGACTTCACGGAAGCGATGTCGCGCCAGGTCGCGTCCTCTTCCATGTACCCGGCGAGCAGCTCCTTGTTGGCCACGGCGCCCAGGATTCCGGGCAGGCTGACCGACGAGAAGCTCCCGCTCATGCGGGCCATGATCGCCGGCGGGAAGGCGTGTTCCATTACCGCCCGCAGATTGCCGTTGTGGATCCGCTCGCCCGGCCGGCACTGGTAGCCGTTCGACATGGCGGCATGGATCAGCAGTTGCTGGATCCCGAACCCCCGCATGCCAGCGCGGTCCACTGCCTCCAATACTTCCGGCTTGTAGTGTTTCTCGATGTTTGGCAAGCCGGCCGACATGGCGATGGCTGCCTCGGTGACCTTGTCGTCCAACTTCGGCCGGGGGCGATTCTTAAACTCGCCAGACTCCGTCCGCAAGCCACGGAGCAATTCGAGCTCGAACCGCTCGGCTGGTGTGTTGCCGTTGATCGCGTCGCCGGCCATCTTCTCAATCTGATCAATGAACATCGGATGATCCTTCATCGCCGTGAGCATCATCGACTTGATCTCTTCCTTCCGCTTGTGCTCAGTCCGCTGAGCCGCGGCGAGCGAGCCCACGGGTTTGACCGTGCCATCGGCCGGCGTGCCTCCGCCACCATGCGTGGCCTCAAATGCGGCCGTCAACTTGGTCCGCTGTCCGTCTGTCAGCGTGTCCGGGTCCAGCTCCAGGGAAACCACGTATTGATCGAACGGACTCATGGTCTTAGCTCCTGCGGCGGTCGCCGCGATACTCACCGAATTGCCTTCGTCCGCACCCTGCGAAACAAACGCCAACTGGGTGAACGTACTCTTCTTGAAAATGTAAATCGGCCCGGTGACTTTCCGGCCGTTGACCGTCGCCGTCTTGCCGGCGTCGAGCTTGATCGCTCCCGCCAGCTTCCCCTCCATCGACACTTCCCACTGAAAGCCGTTTTTCGCCGACTGCGCGACCTCGTCGCGGTGAGCCGTCGCCGCCGACAGCACGCCACTTACCAGCAGTTCCTTGCCGGTGTTTTGAACGTCCGTCGCGTGGCCAACTCGCTGGCTTGATTTGTGGTCCAGGTTGATCACCACACTGCGGCCAGTCTTGAGCCCCGACAGGTCGCAGATGTAATCGCACTCAAGGCGGGGCGTGGCCGAGTAGCCGGGCACCACGGAGCCGCTATAGGCCACTGCCTGGAAAGTCGGGGGGCCGCCGTCCTCGGCGGATGCCTTGATCTCGACCGGCATTCGCAGTGCGAACGTGGTGTCGGCCTGGCGGGCGGCCCGGATCCTACGCAACCGCGGCTGGCTCTGGCTCATCGGCCGGCGCTCCTATGGGTTGTGGGGTTGGCTCGGCAGCCTCTGGCGATTCGAGGCCCAGGACTTGAGCGACGAACGGCATGGCTGGCGCCGGCGTGTTTCGCAAGACCTGGATCTTCCGCATCTTCTCAATGGTCTCTTCGTCGGCGATTCCGAACGTATCCTCGGCCATCACGGCCAGCTCGTCTTCGTAATCCTTGCCGGCGTCGGAGTAAGTTTGGCGAAGGCTCACCGTCCCGTTCTTGAGCTTCGTGTCGATCGCCGTCGCTTCCTGCACGGCGTCGATCACCGGATGCTGCGGCCAGTCCCATTGATGGTTGGGCGTGAAGGATTCCGCCCGCGCGACAATGGTCCACTCCTTGAACCACGCGGAGAAAATCCGAGTCAATACTAGGTCGTTGCAGTCCGACCGCTCCACGTCCAGGGCCGCCCGGTAACACAACGTGTCGAGCTTGCCGCTAGCGAAGCTGTACGTGCTGGAGTCGCAGGCCGCGGCGTTGTAGGGCATCGACAGCGGGCGGCTTTGCTCGCTGATGAGCGACCGCAGAAAATCGCTGTAGGTCGAGTTCGGGTGCTCAGCCTTCATCTGGCTGGCCTTGTAGTTCATCGGCAGTGCGGTGAACATGCCGTGGCTGATCGGGAAGGTACTCATCGGCTCGGCAGCGTCGGCATCGTCCGCCGTCATCTGCGTTTCGAGCATGACGCTGTGAGCCGCGGCAATCTCAGCCGTCCGCACCGTGGCCTCGCTGAATCTCCGGCGGGCGGCCCCAATGTTGAGCGTGCTCGCCAGCTCCGGCCCCGAGCGGTGCTGACCAGGCCGTCGCATCTTGAACCAGTGCAGCATGTCCTCGGCCGGCACGCGGATCGCGTCCGCCGAACTGAGCAACGCCCGGTCGGTCCCTGGATGCTCCGGCAGCACGTCGTACCAGAGGATGTTTCCGAACTCATCGAACCGGATCCCGTCGATGTAGCCGGCGGTGAAGGGCAGGTTCGGCGTCTGGCATTGCTCGGTTTCCAGCAGCGTCAGGTCGAGCTGCACGCCGTCCGCCGGCAGGCCTGGGTTGGTCTGCAAAACCGCGAACCCTTCGCCGTCCGCCGTGCGGGCGTGAGCCATGCACCACAGTTTGCGGCGGAGCTGCACCCGCTGCGTCCACGCGTACCACTCCCGCTCAACAGTCTGGTTGAAGTTCCGGCTGCCGGTCAGCATGCGGAGCGTTGGGCCGACACCAACGAGCATGTTGACGTGGGTCGTGATGATCCCAGCGTAGTAGCCGTTCGATTCCGTCTCGTAGCGCGAGCGGGGGACGAGCTTCTCCCGAACGGCCCGGCTGTTCTGGCTGTCGGCATCGCGGCGGTCGGCGTTGGCCCAGTAGCTCTGCCAACCCTCGGTATCGCGGGCGGCGTCGTAGCCCATCCGTGCTCGCCGCGGCTGGCCCAGCTCGGTGGGCAGGAACGCCGCCAGCTCCTTCCGCACGTGCTTGTGCTTGCCGTTGATCGGTTCGCAGGTGAGTGGGTGCATCCGGCCCAAGGTCAGTCTCCGCAGCCGGGAGGAATGACCTTGGATCTACGCAAACCGAAGTGCGGCTGGGAGGCAGCGGCTTGGGCGGATAGGTGCTGATCGGCCGCAATGAGATCCGTGAGATCGTGCTGCTCATCCGTCCCGTGGGTCGGATGCGATAGCCGCTTGGAGGCAGCCGCCGCAGCTCGGATTTCCGCGTCCAATTCGCTCATGCCGCCCATTCGGCCACGAACGGCGGCGAAAGGGAATGGAAGCTTTCAACACGTTGAAATTTCCGCGGACTTACTCCCGCGACTGAACGTCCCGAATGATCTGCTCAGGCCCCTGCCCGGTCAGCACCTGGTGGCCGCACCCCCGGCAGCGGCGGTAGCGAATCGTCCGCAGATCCCCGGCGGCGTGCCCGTACACTCGCCAGTCGCAGCAGCCACACTTCGGGCACTGCGGCAGCACTCCGCCGCTCACCTCGGCGGCCATCTGCTGAAGGGACTTCCGGGGCCTGGTGATAGTGCTCACCGCTGCCTTCCTGCCCCGGCCATCGCGGCCAGACTCAGCCGCTTGCGTGGGGGTCGTGACACGGAGAGCAGCTTGATCCCGCACATATCGCCGCTCGCGCAGCCGAGGGCCATCGCGTCCAGGTAGTGATTGTTTTTGCTCCGCACATACCAGCCTTCCTTGGTGCCCTTGCCTTCGCGGAACTCGCGCCGCCACACTTCCGCCACCTGGTGATGGCTGAAGGTATGGTGCTCGCGGTTCTCCTGCGGCGAGAACAGGCTGAGCGAACCCGGCTGCATGAAGTGCACGTCGTCAAAGGTCTCGGTCAGCCACCGCTCGTGGGCAAACCGCTTCCAGTAATCCGCATCAATCACATTCAGCCACAGCCGCGCCGCCGCCTGGTGCGACCGATGCCAGTGATTGCCGACAACTCGCTCTTGGCTTGGAGCTCCAGGGCTCCAGGGGCTGCGGCCCTTCGCGGGAACGAACGGCTTCCCCATCTGCCGGCAGAACTCATACACCGCGTCGGTGTGATCCCCGTCGCCCGAGTCGATGAGCGCCAAGTCGATGGACTTTTCTTCGCCAGACTCGAATCGGTAGGGGTTGGCTTGGAACTCCGCCCGCCAGCGGTGGAGCGAGTCCAGGATCGCCTTGGCCTTGGTCTTGCGGTCAACCTGCCCCTGGATCCCATGCACCTCCAGGATCCCGTAGTCCACCACGCACCCGATGGCGCCTTCCGCCCACGCGGTAGCCACCCAATGGCTCGACGTGTCCGACAGGTCCAGGGTCGCGGTCAGGGCCTTCGTGAGCGGCGGCAGCACCCCGCGGCGGAAGCCGTTGATCCGGCTCGCCACCAGGGTCGCGGTGATGCCGGATTCTTGCGGCTCGTCTTCCTCTGGCGGGTCGTTCTGGAATTCCGTCTGGAACGCATCCCAGCCCGCGCGAGCGATCATGTTGTACGCGCGCTGGAGTGCCGACACCTCCTTGGGGGAGCCGTCAGGGAAGGTGCCGTGGTCATACCGGTTCGGGTTGCTGACTTCAGCCCCGGCGTCCATTTCCGCCCGACGATTGAGGTAGAACCGCATCGCCACCCGGCCGTCCTTGTCCTGCCCAGTCTCGGCCCCGACCTGCACCAGCTTGGTGTATTCCGCCCATAGGTCTTCCTTTTCCGGCTTGCGCTTCAGGAACGCGATCCGCACGCCGCCCCACGTCGGCCGCTGCTTTGGGTCAGTAAGCTTCGCCGACAGACAGTGACGATTCTGGAGCGTGCAGAGGGCAACCCGGCCGATGTGCCCAGACTGCCCACCCAGGAACGCCAAGTCGCGGTCGATGATCTCCTCCCGCGACTCAATCAGGATGTCGGAGAACGCACTCTCGCGAGTCTCAGGGTCTTCGATCAGAACCAGGTCAGGACGTCGCCCGCGAACAATCAGGCCGCGGATCGCCGAGTCCATCCCCCGTGCGACCAGGATGCCTTCCGCACTCCCCCGCCGCACGCTGCCCGGTGTGATGGGCAGAATCACAAGGTCTTCCGTCCACTCGACGCGCGTCCGTCGCCCCTTAACGGTCTGCATGTTTTTTCGCTGCGCGGCCCCCTCCAGTCGGCGAATCGGGTCGCAGACTTCGGGATAGTAGTCCGCCAGTTCGTCATTGAACTCCAGCTCGTTCTTGATCGAGGTCAGTACCCGCTTGGCGTCCGGCCCGTTCGCCGACGCGATAACCGCAAAGCGAAGCGTCCCGGTCAGGAGCCCATAGAGAATCACGCCCCTGGCAATCGTGGTCTTGCCGTCGCCGCGTGGGGCTGCGATCGCCTTATCGCCACCGTGCTTCGCGCGGTAGAGGATCTCGCCAACGATCGTCCTCTGGTCGGCGGTGAAGTCGGCCGTGAACCAGTGCGGGAAGTAGGCTCGCAGGAAGCGGAAGACGCACGCCTCCCGGTAATCGCGGCGGCGGCGATCCTTGCAAGCACGGACGATGATGTCTCGCTCGCCGCGGCGCTTCTTCGCCATCAGCGCCGCTTGCCGCGTCAATTCTGTAGTACTCACCAGCGTTCACTAACGTAACTCGTTATGGCTAACTAACTAACACAGTTTTCAAAGCGCGGGGCTCAGGTCTAC
>ERZ1292625.592-Hain-H41-01um-R1-592-length-52144-cov-31_pt2 | contig 21471 bp, 32 predicted proteins | sample MGYA00564400_ERZ1292625 | MGnify/ENA primary metagenome ERZ1292625 (study PRJEB36523, sample SAMEA6512639) | groundwater metagenome | collected 2019-01-08 | study: AquaDiva: Metagenomics assemblies of 32 groundwater samples
CAATGGGAAGAGTAAGAAATAGTGGACCAATAAAATCTACTGGTGGATTTGAAGTAGGTGCGGCAGCGTCAGGAATGACCCCAGAAACTAATACTGCTATTATAGATTCATCAGGCAATATAACAGCTCAGAATATACTTGGTAAAAGTAGTGTAACAGTTGTAAGTGACAACCTAACATTAACTGCCGCCGATTCTGGTAAGATATTTCTTGTAGATACGGACGCCAAGATAATAACTTTACCTTCAACCGCCGCAGGTTTAATTTATCACTTTATTAATATTGGCGCAGATGGTGCAGTGTTGCTTTCTGTTTCCCCTGCTGCAGCGGATGGAATACAGGGAACCACAAGTGCAAGCACTAACGTCGTATTAAGTGGCACAGATAACAAAGATTTATTGAATACAAAGGCTACAGCTCAACTTGGTGATACTGCTACTATTATAGGTGACGGTACAGCTGGTTGGTATTTACTTAATTCTACGGGAATTTGGGCGTCTGAGGCCTAACAATCAAAAGGGCGGAGTAATGAAATAGTTTGAAATATATCTTCGCCCCCATATGGGAGATTTAAAATGAGTGATACAGTTTTCTTTTTTGGAAAAATTGATAGAAATAAGGAAGGGGAAATAGGTTCAGTAGTGCCAGCATGGGCAATGGAATCTCACATTGGGGAACTTAAGCGTGGTATTGAACAGAAAGAAGCGGCTCTTGAGAATCATTTAGTCCCCGAAGATTCGGTAGCTACAGTTCGTGCAGAGATGAAGCGAGAGGAGAAGAAGCTTAAGGAAATCGTTGATTCTCGCCCTTCCCTTACCCCACAGCAAGTTGATAGAGTTGCTAAGGAATATAAGGAACTTTCTAAGAGTATAGGAGATTCCTTATTTTCTCGTAGTGAAATGTTGCAAGGCACTGCTAGCCCCCACGAGGAAGCAAAGAGAATGGTAACTCCTTGTATTAAGGTTGACCCTGAACTCGCCGAAGCGTGTGGAGTTAAGCTTGATGAAGAGGGCAAGGTTAGTCGTAACGGCGCGGCTCGTATATTTAAGATTATAGGCAAGTATCTTGGTGAAGAATCAAATATAGAAACATTGCGGCATGATAGGAGAAAGTAAATGGACGGCAAAGAATCACTTTATCAACTCCGTCAAGTATTGAGTGAAGCCTCTGATTCTAGATTTTTAGATGATAAGACCTCTTATATGTATCTTTGGGCTGCAGCTAAAGATTTTGTCTTTAGGACGAATTGCTTAACTACATCCCAAACTATAACTACTGTGGCAGACCAGGAAGCTTATTCTCTTGAGCCCCATTTCCTTAAATTATATTTAAAGACCGAGGATGAAAATCCCTTTGTTAAATATACTCAAGGAACAGATAACTTCTTCTTAGAATGGCACGATTATGATAAGATACGTTGGGAAAACCAAACAACGTCAATATCTATTCCGACATATTTTACTATAAGAGATAAGAGGTCTTTACTTTCTAGAATAACAGGTACGGCTTCTGCGGCGGGGGCATCTTCTGGCGGAGAATGTACTTTAACAGATACAAGTTCTAGTACGAAATTTGCCAACGTAAGTGTTGGAGATACAGTACATAATACAACTGATGGGGCAGATGGTATTGTGATTTCTAAGACTTCTAATACCGCTTTAGTTACTGCTCTGTTTGGTGGCTCTGGAAATGACTGGGCCTCTTCAGACGCATACGTTATACAGCCTCAAGGTAGGATGGAATTACTTTTAAATCCCCCACCCACTACTGCAGGCGATAGTGTTCTTGTGGAATATGTAGTTGCCCCAGACCCAGTATTTTCTAGTTATGGAGTATATAGATTTCCCCAAGAATATATGGATGTAATAATTGCATATGCGGCTTGGGCATATAAATATAGAGATAGAGAACCTGATTTTGGGGATAAATGGTATCGTAATTATGAATTGCAAACTAGAAGGTATGTAAATCACCTTCCTCAATGGCAACATAAATATAAAATACCAGTGAGTTTTAGGCGGAGAGACTAGAATGGCCGGAGAGTTAAACATAAAGCCTATAAATTTTAAGGGCAAATTAATTACTGCAGTTGACCCTATTCTTATTGGGGAGAATTTTAGAACTCTTAAAAATTTGCGGTATACTGGTGGTGGTATACAAGCAATTTCAGGAATGTCTAAGATTAATTCTACTACTGCACTAGCTTATCCTAAAATTAGGTCTGGTTTTCACTTTGTTAAAGACCAACCATCAGAAAGTCATGTTTTAGTTCAATCATACAATTCTGGAGAGACGGCCTCTGCTGTTTATAAAAATGATACGGCTATTGCCTCTGCTGGGGATTTTAATTCTACGGCTATTTTTACTGATGAATCTGGGGCCGGAACTGGTAGATTTAGTGGAACTCCCATAGGCGAAGCAGTATATTGTAATGGAGTATCTGCAAATATTTGGGGAGGAGATGAGCATAGAATTTCCCGATTTACAAATATAGATTATTATGCGAGTACCTTTAATTATGATTATACAGACCAACTAATAAATACTCTCCAAGATAGTTTAAATTCAATAACTTTGGTGACAGCATCTACTACTATTGATGCAAATACAATGTTATTGATGCACTTAGAAAATAATTGGACTGATAATAGTCCAACTACTCCCCACACTATAACACCTACGAATATGACTTTTAGTTCTGGTGCAAATGCAAAATTTGGAACTTATGGAGCCGCTTTTAATGGTGGTACTGGGTATTTTACGGCTCCGGATAATGCGGATTTTGATTTTAGTGGCGGTAATTTTTGTATAGATGCTCAAGTTTATCCTTTGGGATATGCGGCCCATAGAACCATATACCATCAGAGAACCGATGCCAATAATTATATTTATTTTTATATTGCTGATACTACTGGTAAATTAACTTTTGTAGTTTATTCGGCAGGAGCGGAAGTTGTTAAGTTAGAATCTCCAAGTTCTGTTGGTATATCTGGATTTTCTCATTTAGAAGTAGATGAAAGTGGAGATAATTGGTACTTATTTATAAATGGTTCGCTTGTTGATTCTAAAGTTGATACTGATAGAGCGGCGAATTATACAGGATTAGCTTATATTGGAGTTAAAGAGACTACGGCCTATTTTTGGGGATATATGGATGAGATTCGTATATCAAATGTAGCTCGGCATACCGCAAGTTTTACTGCCCCATCGTCGCCTTATGCAGCAGAGAGTGGAGCAAGTTGTTATTTAGGTAGTACACTTCCATTAAAAGGAATTAAATTTTATGTAAAGACAGCAAATACTCTGGCCGCTACAATGACTGTTTACTATTGGGATGGAACTTCGTTTGTTCCTGTAAGCGCCCTATCTGATGGTACAAGTGTAACTGGGAAATCTTTGGCCCAAACGGGATTAGTAACTTTTACCTCAACCGCTACAACAGCAAAACCACGAATTATAGATGAAACATTTTTATACTGGTATCTTATAATTATAAATGGAATAGATACTACTACTCAACTTTATTATATTACTATAGATACTCCAATGCAAGCTGTTCCTGATATTTGGGATGGGGATTTTAGGTCTGAGACTTCATTTCAAATATTTAAAAGTAGTGTTTATAATGATAATTCTGTAAATGTTCTTGATGATGATTATAGTTCCGCTAATACTGCGACATTTGCTCAAGTCGGGTCACAAGCAGCTACAGATTATCTTTATGCGGGATTTACGGAGCGTATTACGTCTATAGATGTTAATATCGTTGGTGGAACAGGGAATACTACAGCAAGTACCACAGTAACAATAAGTTATTGGAATGGCACAACTTGGGTAAGTGTTTCTGGTCTTACTGATGGAACTTCGGTTGGGGGTAAATCTTTTTCTAAGTCTGGAATTTTATCCTGGAATTCTCCCAATAGAACATCTGAATTTAAAACAACTATTGCTAAACAATTACCTTTATATTATTATAGGATTTCTTTTAATACAACTTTAAGTGCCGATATTAAATTGGATTCAGTAAAAGGTATTCCAGTTCAAACAATAATAGGTGGATATAAATTTCCTTTATTTGCAAATGGGCGACTTTTCTTGTGTTCAAATACAGAAAAAGATAAGAATTCGGTTTTAGTTTCTGCTAAAAATACATCTCAAGTATTTAATGGAGTAGATACAGAAGTTTTATATTTTGGTGATGGAACTGAATTAATTGCGGGGACTTCATTATATAGTCAAATAGGGTCAAATCTTTATACTATGGTAGTATTTTTTAAGGAATCTCAAACATGGGTATTAATTGGGGATAACCCCGAAAATTGGGTTATATATCAGGCATCTGATTCTATTGGATGTGTTGCACCTTTAACTGTTGCTTCTGTTCAATTAGGATTTGATTTGTCTCCTGGACAAAATCGTCATGCAGCAATTTGGCAAGGGCCAGAAGGTATTTATTTCTTTGATGGTAAATCTGTTCAGCCTATACATGATGATATTCAAGATTATTTTGATAGTCGTAAATCCTATTCCGTTAATAAAAATTCCATAACAAAGTCAGTTGGATTCTATGACCAACTTAATAAAGAATATCATTGGTGTTTTGCAAGTGGGGCTTCTACTACTCTTGATAAAGAATTAGTTTTTGATACTAGAAGAAATAAGTGGTATGAAATTGTTAGAAGTTCCCCATTACAATTCGGGATGGAAGTGCAAGATATAAGTGGCAATAAATATAACTATGGAAGCATTGATACTGGTTATATAGAAAGACTTGAAAATGGAAATACTATGGACGGTTCTGCTATTACTTTTGAATTTCATACCGGCGATATAGTATTATCTGAAGAAGAGGGTGTAGCAGTAGAAACCGATATTAGACGTATAGATTTGTATTCTGTAGCCAAAACTACGACAACTAATAGTGTAACAATTAATCATTATGGAGACACTAAATCTGCCGTATCAGGCACATGGACAAGTGTAGTAAGTGAATCGGGCAAGCGGGTTAAAGAAATAATTAAAGGTGAAACAGGGAATTATACATATCATAGTATTCAATGTACAATGTCGACAAGTAATGAGGCGTATGGATTTGAACCAATATTTATGAATCTTTTATATAAGAAAGGCAGAGTGAAGTGGATTTAAGGGGGAAATTATGGCAGGACTTAATAAGGATATTTTTAGGCGTATAAGAACTCAAGCGGCCCAATATGAGGCTACCACTGGGCGTAAGATTAGTCAGGCTAACCTTAATGCCCTTTATGAAGCTGAACTCTCTGCCCAACTTACGAGGTCTGGGGAAGAAGCTCGTTTGGGATTGGAGGTAAAGCAAGAGGAAAGGCTTGCTGGCGGGCAAGCTCAAGAATTAGATATAAAGAGAGAAGAAGTAAAAGCCACTAAATCCGCCGCTAAACTTCAAGGAGCAGTAAACTTGGCGTCTACTGGGGCACAGACTTATATGGTTGGTAAATATTTGGGTGGTCCCGCAAAAGGCGGCCCTCAAGCCCCACCTACAAGTCCAGGAACTTATGAAAGTATAAAATCAGGAGTTACAGGTGCTAGAGATTATTTTACAGGAACTACAACTCCACCTCCTTCAAATGTTGGAGTAACCCCTACGGGGGAATTAACAGGATATGGGCCAGCAAAAACAGAATTAAGTCCAATTACAGGAGAACCTGTTAGTCCAACAAATCCCGCATGGGGAACTGGAACTGTTGCTGCCGCAGGAGCGTCACCGGCATTATATGGAGTAGAGGGGGCAAACTATATAAATACAATGGCTTTAAGAAGTTCGGCTGAGGCGGGGGTTGTGGGTGCGGGGGCAACGGGGGCTCCTACGGCTGGAATGACTGCGGCTCAAACTGGCGGATTAGCGGTTACAGGGGCTATCGCTGTTGGTACTGGTGTTGAAGCGATGCGTAAGGCTCAAGGTCAAGAAGGGTATGGAAAGGGGTCTGAAGCTGTTGCTAAAGTGGCCACTAAGATTACTCCTTGGAATGATGAAAGTAAGGCTGGAATGGTACTTAATGTATTAACAGCTCCAATATCCGCAACTGTTGGTGCAGTTCAAATGATAGAAAATATTGTTAAACCTATTACTGGTGGGCGGGTTATTTGCACCGAATTAGTTAGACAAGGATATATGCCTCAATGGTTACTTTATTTAGATATTAAGAGTTGTAAAAAATACATAGATGAAGATACTTATAATGGTTATCGTTATTGGGCAGATGCGGTAGTAAGAAGTATGCAGAAACATATATGGGTTACAAAAATAGTTAAACCACTAGCTTTGGCGTGGTCATATGAATCTGCACATCTGGTAGCCCCAAAGATTAAAGGTTCATATTTTGGTAAGTTTTTAAGATTCATAGGAATCCCCCTGTGTCGTTTTATCGGGAGGGTAAGTAGATAACATGGCAAATATTTTTGAAACCTTTGGAAGAGTTGATGTAACTAAGCCCGTAGAGCGTGTAGCAGATTTGGTATTTAAAGCCAAAGAAATGCGACTTAGAGAAGAGGAAGGAGCAAGAGCCCAAGAGATGCAAGGAGCACAACTTGAAACTATGGGAGTTCAAAGACAAGCTTTGGGCGAACAAGTTAAAGCTGCTAGATATTTGAATGAGCAGACTGCAAAGGCTGAAGCAGAGAAAAATAAAATAGTTCCACTTGATGTTTATAAAAATATGTTGGGGCAAAGTAGTTCTTGGCCAAAAATATATGATGCGGCAGGACAACTTGGTGTTCTTGAGAAAGAGCCCAATACTGGAGTAGAAGGTATTTCTGGTTATGGTATAGAAACCTTACAAAAATTTATACAAACTAATAAAGCTTTTGATAAAGAACTTACTTTAGATGCTTTTAGAGATGCACAAGGTAGACTTAATCAGATTGACCAAGCTTTGGCTAATCCGAAAATAAAACCAGAAGAGGCCCAATCATTACAATCTCAGAAAGACCAACTTATAGAAACAACTTCTGGATTGTGGGATGAAATAAAAATGTTAGATGAGACTATAAGATTGGAGGCAGCTAAAGGTGACATTGAGACAGCTAAAAATATTGCCACTGAACAGGCTAAAGCTAAGTATGGGCCAAAATCATATGTTCCTTCTGATATACAAAAACAATTTGATTGGATTAGAGCTGCCGGAATGAAATCAGATTTAACGGATAATGAATTATTTGATGAATTGAATCAAAGACGAGATATGTCAATTGAAGCTGTTGGTAGAGAAGCTTATTTGGCTACGAAGAGATTAGATGGAACTAAGGAAGAAGCAGAACAGGCCGCTCTTGATGCTATTGAATTTGAAGAAGCAATCAGGAGGGGGGATTTTGAATCTGCATATGGTGGTATTAAGAAAGAACTTAAAAAGACAATAGAAGCGCCACTACCGGAAAACCCTACATTAAGATTATGGGGGGACAGTCCTGAACGGATACGGGCTGCAGAAAAGCAAGCTGAAGCTCAAAAAGAATTAGATAAAGTAGAATTAAATATTGTTGAAAAGAAGTTTAAGAAAAATCCTAATATTCCTAAAGGGTCAAAACTTGGGAATAAAACAGATAAAGGTTATGAAATTTTAGATTCGTCTAACAAAGTAATAGGTCATTTTAAATAAAGGATTAAAATGGAATTTATACCGATTGAAGATGTTGGAGAATTCATTCCTTTAGATGAAGGGACATTTATTCCTATAAAAGAGGAACATCCTATTTCTGGTGTGCCAGAAGACGTACAAGCATATGGGCAGGCTATAAAACAAGGAATAACCCCTACTCAGAAAGAATTAACTCCTAAATTAGTTGGGGGTAAAACTATATTAACTAAACCTAAGCCTCCCACTACAGGAATTGATTATCTTAAATCTACTGTAGGTGGGGCAGTGGGGGCGGTAGGTTCAACTATATCGGGTACAGGTACTCTTTATGGTGTAGCTGAAAGGGCAATCGAGCGGGGGGCTGAAAAAGTATTGCCTGAATCTGTAATAGCAGCATTAAAAGCCCCACTTATTCCTAATTGGGCTACTCCACAAGGTATATTTAAAAATGCAGGGGACACTATAAAGGATATGAGCGAGGTATTTCGCCCTGAAATGCCCACTCTTGGAACTGATATAGCTCAGGGCGTGGGTCAACTTGGCGGTCAAATGGCTATGTATGTGGCTACTGGCGGGGCAGCAGGATTGGTAACTTTGCTTGCTCAAGGTGCAGACCAGATGGAGGAAAGGCTAAGGAAAAGTAATGTCCCCCAAGCTAACAAAGATACGGCTATTTTATTAGGCTCCGCTATTACAGGAATTACAGAGAAATATGGATTAGACCTAATTCTTAAACGCGTTCCTCCTGCAATTAGAAATAGAGTTATTAAAAATATTATAGATATAGGGGCAGCAGGAGGAATAGAAGCTAGTCAAGAATTTACAGAAGGATTACTTCATAATGTAACTCAAAACTTGCTTACTGAATTAAAAGTTCCATTAACAAAAGGATTAGGATATGAAGCATTTGTGGCTGGTGGTTCTGCTGGAATAGTGAGAGCTATATTGCGTTCGGTGACTGGTCTAAAAATGCCCCCTACAGAGCCCACGTTGCCCCAGGTTGAACGGAAAGTAGTGATTGATACCAACGGCCACCCCACCATACCAAGTGACGCTATAATTGAAGGTAGGACGTTAAATGCGATACAAACTGAGATAGCTCATGGAAATAAAGATATACTTCCTATTGTCCAAAAAGCTATAGAAGAATATGGGGAAGATGCAACTGCTGATGCTTTACTTAATCGCCCCGTAACTATTGCTCAACAAGACAACACTTTAGATGCTTGGAAATCTATAGCTCCTGAGGTTGAGAAACTTATAAGAGGAGAATGGGGTTTTATCCCTCTTGAGGGCAAACCCGAAATTAAACCATTACCTTACGCATATACTAAGTCAGAAATTGAAGAGAGGTGGGCACAAGCTCATGGTGTAAAACCCAAACCTTTCACTACTGTACTTAAAGATATTGTAATGCATATTCTTAATCAGACAAAAGATTTTGAACATTTGCCCAGACACAGTAAAAGATATGCTCAATTAAAATTTGACTTATTAAAGATGTCGAAGCAAATGGGAATTGCGGCAAAGTATACTAGAGAGAATATTGAATCTATTGTTAAAGATTTGGGGTCCGTAAATTATGATTTATTTAGCCGTAAATTATTCTTAGATGATTTAGCCGAATCTTTGTCTCTTGACCCAACTACCAGACTTCCTTTTGGATTTACTGAAGAAACGTTGACTATTGAAAAATCAAGAATAGATAAATTTGTTGAATCTAATAAAATAGTTCAAGATGCAATAATTAAGAGAAAAGAAATTTGGGATAAATTACGTAAAGATTATATGGATTCAGCATCTGAACTAGGTATAGATTTGAGTGAGAAGTTAAATAGAGAAAATTATATTAGACATCAAATTTTAGATTATGTAAATGTTAAAGGTTTATTTGGTATGGGGAAAAAGTATAAAGCCCCAGTGCACAGAGGATTTTTACAAAAGAGAACTGGTAGTGAATTAGATATTAACTCTGCATATATAGAGGCTGAATATGAAGTAATGGCTCAGATGATGTATGATATTGAGAAGTTTAAAATGTTGTCTACAGTACAACAACAGCATGATATATCTAAGGAAGTTAGACAAACCTATAAATCTGCAATAGAAGATTCTTTTGTTAAGGAAATGGGGGAACACGCTTTGGCAGATATAAAGAAAAGTTTGGCTACAAAGGAACTATCTCCTTCATCTTATTTAAGTTTATTAAAGAAAACTCTTGAGGAGAAAAGCCCAGGATATCTTAAGAAAAATGGATTAGATACTTGGAAGAATTTTATCCCCGAAGATTACCAGATTTTACAGTTTAGAGAAGGAAATACGTTCTTCTTTGCTTACACTGTGCCAGAACAAATTGCAGAGATTTTACAGTCAGACGCATTTGAATCTTTAGAAATTGATAAAGAAGATATAACTAAGATTCTAGCTAAAGGCGGTAAATTTAAAGAACTAGTCGTACCTACTCCTGTATATGATACTTTAAATGATGTAGGTAATGTTAAAAATTTAACTCCATTAAATAAAATGTCTAAGTCTATAATTGGACATAGTAAAATATATTTACTTCAATCTCCTCGCAGATATATTAAATGGATGACTCGAAATTTAACTGGTGATATGGATTTTGTATTTGTAGGAAACCCTCGCACATTTTTAAAAGCTAAACAAGCATATAAAGAATTGTATGAAGTTTTATTTTTAAAGAAACCTATGTCCCCTCTGCTTACAGAAGTGTTTAATAGAGGGTTATTAGGAAGTACATTTCAAGCATTGGAGTTGGGTGAACTTAAAACCACAGAAGAATTATCCAAACTTTATGAAAAGTCAAAATCTTCTCCACTTCAATTGCCCATAAAAGTTTGGAAAGGATATTGGAATAAGACAAGGCTTTATGCTGATTTAAGAGAATCAGTTTTAAGATATGCCGCCTTTATGGATTATGTGGAACAAATGCAGAGGAATCCAGACGGACTTCCTGATAATTATGGGGCATCTGTATCAGAAGAAATTAAAGGTTTATCAAATATTTTTGATAGGGCGTATTGGTTACAAAACAGTTTACTTGGAGCTTATGATAGAACATCTATAGCTGGTCAAAAGTTAAGTAGTAGTCCTGTTGGCTTTTGGTTTTGGCGTTGGAAAGAAACCAACATGGAAAGATATATTCAAGTTATAAAAAATGCAATTAATGATGGTGAACTTACCCATTCAGTTGGCAAAAAGATTTTAATAAAACATGCTCTTTATAATTCTCCTGTAGTCGCTATGCGAGTTGGTAAGTTGGCTTTAAAAATGTCGGCTATTTGGACTTTGTTACAAACTTTTAATACTTTATTTTTCTTTGATGAAGACAAAGATTTGCCCGATGAGGAAAGGAAACGTCCTCATATAACATTAGGTAGAGATGTAGATGGTAATGCAAGAGCTTTAACGAGAATAGGGGCATTGGGGGATATTCTTGGAAACTTTGGATTAGACGCTCTTCCTGGCGATGTGGTGGATTGGCTTGATGGTAAAAAGTCAATGATGGATGTTTTACTTAATACAGCCAAAGCTCCTGTTAATACCTTTGTTCAAGGTTTGTCTCCTATTCTTAAGGTTCCTGTTGAATTAGTGGTAACTGGAAGAGCATTATTTCCCGATATGTTTGCCCCAAGAACAATATTAAATAAGAATTTACATATTGCCCAAGCATTAGGATTAGAAGAAGAATATAAAGCTATATTTAACTTACCTTCTGAGGGATATGCAAAATCTTTTGGTAAAGTATTTTTATATGAATATGACCCCATGCGTACAGCTTATGACAATATGAAAGATATTAAATTAGATTATTTAAAGAAAATAGGAAAGAGTAGAGAAGGCTACATGTTATCTTCAAGGTCGTATGCTTTGTATAATTTAAGACTTTCCCTTCGTTATAAAGATAGAGAAGGAGCAATAAAAGCTTATAATGATTATATAAATCTTGGGGGAACTAATAAAGGTATTACGCAGTCTCTATTAAATTTACATCCATTGGCGGGGTTAAATATAAAAGAAAAGCGTGACTTTAAAGAATCCTTAAGTGACGAAGATTTGATTAGATTGGAGCGGGCCGAACAGTTTTATGAAGAAACGTTATCACCCAGAGTTTATAGGCAATTTAAAAAAGAATTAAAATAAGCTTGACAACGAAGTGTGGGCGTGGTACAATATAAGCTAAGGGGGTTTATCGTGGGCGAACAGTTTGAATTAGACACTAGACAAATGTTATATGATTTTAAGAAAGATGTAAAAGAGGATATTGCTTTAGTTGCCTTTAAGGTAGACAAGTTTCATGAAGAGTTGGCTACTTTTAGGGTTGAGGTAACTAATCATTTGGCCCACCGATTACAGCCTTGGGTTACTATTGTTATTACAGTGTTGGGAACTATAATTGGCTTCCTAGCGGGCCAAAGATTATAAGGAGATAGGAATGATAGGTCCAAAAGATAAAAGATTTAAGGCAGATTTAACTGGAAAAACTTTTGGGCTTTGGTTTGTTGTTGGGCGCTGTGTTGTGTGTAATAAAGCAAAATTAAATTTGTCATTAATAGAATTTAAAGATTGGATAACTAAAGTATATAGGAGATTCCATGAGTAATCTGGCAAATATGAAAAAGACAGAGATTGTAGCTAGAAGTTTCTTTAGGTGTTTTCATGGGCACGACGGTTTATCTCATCCGAATTGCTACTCCGAAGAAAAGGGAATTAAGGAGAAGTTGGGGTTTCTAGATATTGAAGCCTCTAATTTAAATGCAGACTTTGGATTTGTACTTTCCTATTGTATAAAGATAGAAGATGGGGAAGTTATAACTAATCTTATAAAGCCCGAAGAGATAACAAACGGAACTTTTGATACGAGATTAATGAAAGAATTATGTGACCATATAAGAGGATTTGACAGAATACTTACTTATTATGGGGCTAGATTTGATATTCCGTTTGTAAGAACTCGGTGCATATTTCATAAAATCCCCTTCCCAGTATATCAAGAAGTAAAGCATACAGACGTTTATGATATTGCCAAACGTAAACTTAATTTGCATAGTAAGAGATTAGGGGTAATATGTGACTTCTTTGATATCCCTGCAAAGGGGCACAGTATGAAGCCCGCCATATGGAATCGTTGCTGTGCTGGCCATATGCCTTCACTTAATTATGTGCTTACCCATAACATCGAAGATGTCGAGTGTCTTGAAACCTTATACCATAGAATTAGAGATTACGCCAGATTAACTGACACATCTATTTAATATATGAAGATACTTGCATTTATTATTGGGGGAATAGGTATTGTCATTGGGCTCTTACTATTGCCCCTGCCCAAACATACTACACTATATGATGTATATACTGCAGATTATTATTTAACTAAATCAACTGGAATTAAACATACACTAACTATTGTAGAAAGTGAACGTATTAACGCTCGTATTATAATGAATCCTAGTTATACACACATATATATTAATACTGGACTCATAGAAGCAATGGAGCCTGATGAAGTAGCGTCTGTATTGGCACATGAATTGGGGCACTATAAAACTGTAGTATTAAAAGATAAACGTGCATTATATACTTTAATAGGATATGGGATAAAAGATATAGATGTGGATATAGCACGAGAAATGGAAGCAGATTTAGAGGGAGCTATGATTATGATGGAAGCAGGGTATAATCCCTTTGCTTCCTTATACGCTTTTGATAGTTGGCCCAATAAATGGCCAGCCGCATTAGAGCGTATGTCGGCATTAAATCTTTATTTACGAGATAGTAGATTAATATATAAATTAGGAGTATAATATGTTAGGATTACCTATAATTGGAGCGGTAGCAGACTCTATAAAAGGTTTGATTGGTTTAGCAGACCAATATATAGAAGATAAAGATAAAAAGAATGAATTTTTATTTAAAGCATTTGAAGTTAAAGCCCAGATAGACGCTCAACTTATTGGTCTTAAAACTATTCCTTGGGTAGATGCTTTAGTAAAGATTATGTATGCGGTTCAATCTTTATGGAGACCTTTTGTGGGTGGTTTAATGACAGCATTTGGAGCCTATGCACACTATTCAGGAATACCTATGGAAGCTTCGTTACATGCAATATTTGATGGCGCATTTCCGGCGTGGGGAATTTCAAGGCACATAGCAAAAAGTAAGAATGGACATTAATTATGTTAACTCAAACACGAATTGAAACTCTACGGAAGGTACGTGATAATCATTTTATTCATATATCAATGACATTTTCAGAAGCTAAATCAGATATTACAATTGAAGGGTTTATAGATAAAGCTAATAAGATTTTTGATTTAAGCTATCTAAATGTGAATGAAAACGAACATGGCAAAGGTTTGGGTAGATTGGCTTTACAGGAATTAAAGAAATCATATTCTGAAATAAATGTATACTTTATTCAGACTCGTGCGGATGGATTTTGGGCTAAGATGTTTGCAGAAAATTTAGTAAACAGTTTACATAGAGAAGGTGAGGGGTTATCTTCTCAACGACTTAAAATTTGGAATAGTTTATGAAAAAGAAGGATGAGACTAAAGCTGTGAAATTATTGGCCCAAGGTAAGTCTGAGAAAGAAGTGGCTATTGAGGTGGGCAAATCCCAAGCTACAATATCTCGCCTTAAGTCTAACAAGAGAGAAGCCATAGAGGCAGAGATATCTAGATTTATTTCTACTCTACCAGATATTACTCAACAGATAATGGACGATATAAAGACTTCGGGCAAGTTTAGTAAAGTGTTTTCTGGTGAAGTGGATATCGAAGATTTGCCCCAATTCTTAATAGAGAATCCTATACTTATTAAGCAGTTTATGGAACTATCTTATAAGAAACAGGCAGATATGCTTAGGGCGTTGGGAGTATACCCATCCACTACGCCAAGTATATTTGTCCAGAATGTATTTCATAGTGGAAGTAATGTAGTTATATCCCCCGCAATAATGACAATACTTGGAGAGCATTTAAAGAAGAATTTAGATCCTATAATAGAAGCTGAAATTGTGGAGGCAGAAAAATGAAATTAAAAGATTTCTGGAATGATGATTATACAGTAGATAATGGATTTCCAATATGGGTTAATAGAGTAGCTCAAGGTGTGGTGATATTCTACCTTGTTGTATTGGTGGGTATCTTTGTAGTTGAATATTTAATGTGAGGAGATATGCGAAGTTTCTTAAATAGATTCTTTAATAAGGAGAAGCCTATTGTTACAAAAACTATTTTCTATGGCCCGCAATGTTCTTATTGTAATACTTATCTCATTGAGTGTGGGGCTTTTTACAGAATCTTTAAAGTGGACAAGAAATATATATGTACAAAATGTCTTGAACAAGACAAGTACAGAGTTATTAGACACTATCTTAAACAAAAAGGAATCAATGTCACCGAATTATAAATCTATACGAGAAGATGAACCTCTTCCAGATACGGCTATTAATCTTGACCCTGATACGTCGATAATTAAACAACCCCCCATCAGAGAGCCTGGAGAAGATAGTTGGATTAAACGGTTTGGTATACAATTGCCCCCAGAAGAACCTAAAGTAGAGAAGATAGCTCAACGTAAATATTCTCAAGACTTTGAGAAAGCATCTGCTATTATATTGAGTATAGAGAAGGGCTATAAGAAGTGGAGTAAATCTTTGGGTGGGGAAACTAAGTATGGTATATCTAAGAAACAATACCCCAATATAGATATAAAGAATCTTACCATAGAACAAGCTAAAGATATTATGTATAGGGATTACTGGGTTAAGTCTGGGGCGCATAAAATGAAATGGCCCAACAATCTAATACATTTTGATACGTCTTATCTTCTTGGAGTTTCTAAAGCTAATAAGTTTAATAGAGAAGCTGTCGACTTGTCTCATTATATGGAATTACGAGATGCAGATTTAAAGTCCCAAAATAGAAAAGGTGTAATTGAAGGGTGGTTGAACAGGTCACAAGCGTTAAGAGAGATAGCTGAAATCCCTTCCCAAGATGTCCAGGATGCTCCAGGTTCAACGAAAGAGCAAGAGTCCATAGGTACATATACCCCATTACAAGAAGACTTAGGCACATTCATTCCCCTTCCTCAGTAACGTATTCCACTTCTGCATATTGTTGTAAGTATTCTGCCAATGCTGCAGAAGCTTTATATATATCTTCTTCTGATGTGGTGGGTAAGGTGGTTTTAAGTACAGAGGCACATATATCAATTAAGTCCATCTTAAGGCTGTACTCCCAATATTTACAACCCTCTTCTTCTGATTTGTAACAAGGCACAAGAGCCCCACCACTTTCTTCGCTTACCATACATCCACAATCAAGTTGTTTAAATCGTCTACTCATTTTGCCCTCCTTATTATGGCTTTTTAAGCCTCATAGCAAACCCTAAATTAGACCAACCTATTTTTTGCATAAATCTCTTAAATCCAACCCATAAGCCCTCATTTCCGCCCCGAACCCATGGCGATGTAGGTCTAAATCCTAAGTATATTTCAAACCTATACCCAAAAAATTTAAATAAATTAGGGTAGAATATAAATGGCCCCCCATGTACATATAACTTTTCTGTAGTTCCATCTGGATTTGTAGTAACTTCATAATGTCCAGGAGTCCAACTTAATCCTGTAGGCCAACTCATATCTTCCTCCTTTTATGTGGACAAATGTTATTGTATCTGGTGGCAAAATTACAATTCATACATAAAACCCTATAATTATTTTTAGGATAATTATTTTTTCGTAGTTATTTTCTCTCCATTCTTTGTTCTTTTTTATAATTTTTTCTTTATTCTTTTCATACCATTCTTTATTCATTTTCTCCAACTCCACATTCCATATAGAGACATACCCACAAAAAATAAAAATAAAACTGTTAGGGAATAATCTGCTTTAATATAATAAATATAAATATATATACAATCAACAAGTCCCCAAATATAAAAACAACAAACTTTTTTCTGTATATTAAAAATACCTGCTATTATACTAAATATAACTAAAATCCAGTCAATCACAGCGGGGGCAACTTTTTAAGAAGTCTAATATTAGATTTAGGGATAGAAAGTACATCGCCAACTACATCATCTTCACACCACGTCTGAGATACAAAATAATGTCCTTTATCCTCGCCAATTAAAAAGCCCAAAGACACAGGTTTAATATTTATATATTGACTTGTTCTATCCCTCCATCCATGAAAACTTGTAATATCTTCCCAATATACTACTACTGGAACTGCTCCCTTGGCCTTAATCTCTTTAACTAATGTATGATACATTTTAGATTCTGTGCTTTCCTTTGGGGTTTTCTTCATAAAATAATCTCCTTACCATTTTTATAAAGATAAGTCAAACCATAATACTTTTTAAGAAGCCCCTTTGCATATTCATTTCCATCAAATGCCGCATCTATTAAAATCTTGCGTATCATAATTACATCTGGGTCAAGTGAGGGGTCTTCGTCCCAATTGGGTAGGGGCTGTTTATCAAATAGACTTTCAAAATATTCAAGAAGTGGGTCTTTATAGATTTCGTCACTCATGAATTTTCCCCCTCAAATAATTTATAAGTTCCTCGTAAAATAGTAAATCTCATATACCCTCTCCATCCATCTCTGTATTTTTCTATTTCAGGTTTTGTTCTCCAAACAAAAGTGCAATTAGGAAATCCAAAATCAAAACTAACTCTGTCCATATGTTGTTCAAAATCTAAGGGGGCACAGCCCCAATAATTAGCTTGTTGAGTTAAGTAAGTCATAAATCTCAAAACCATTGCATTTATTACTAACTCTTTAGTACCTCCAGTATAAGCAATTATTTCAGGATAAAATTTATCTCCATTAGTATTTTCTACCCAAGCTGTATCACATTCTATTTGTTTGTTTTTAGGGAAAAAATGATTAACTAATCGTTGAAACATCAAGTCACTCATTTCTTTTTCTCCTTGTACCAATTATATACAGTTAATAAAGATAGGTACACCTCCCAATCTCGGTCTATATTAGTATCTATTCCCTTCTCTTTTTCTGGCCAAACTTCTTTAACCTCATCATCTTTAACTTGGACTACCAATCTTCTCTTTATATCGGACAACTTAATCTTCTTATTTCTTTCATATGTAAGATGCCTATATGCGGCTAATTGCAAAAAATGCTCCTTCTTGATTCTCCCCGATTTCCAATCTATTATAGTTAGCCCATCATACCCTTTAATTTCCCCAAGGAAGTCATATCTACCACCCACCATATACTTATCAGACCATACAACCTTTTCAGTTTCCCATACTTTAATTACATTTTCTGCAAACCATTCTTGGAATTTCCCCATGACAGTAGAATACTTGTATGCAATTTCAACTTCTTTACCATTACATATTTTATCTATATAGGAATGTATTGTGGAACCTTGGGCCGCAGCTTTGGCGGCAATTGAATCTGCTACCTTCTTGCCTTTGCGAGCCCGCCAAATTTCTAGATAAGGCATAGCGAGAATACTAAGTGGCGTAGTAACACTTATGTACTCTCGCCCATTGACCAAGTAAACTCGGCCATTTTCACTATCAATAACTTCTACTTTACTTGGTGTCATACTTAGTCTCCCCAAGGAACCATGATATCATATTATTTAATGAAGGCCGAATTCCCTTCTTGCGTAAATGGGCTTTTATTTGTCTATGGGAAATCTTGGCGTTCTTAAGTAAATTATACAAATACACCTTATATTGGTTCCTCTGTAGTTGTCTCAATGAACTCATGATTAAGCGCCTCCCTATGTTTACTAACCTCTACTCCCGCTTTGTTTTCTGAACGTGGACACCAAGTTACTTTAACCATTTTAGAATCATACAATTCTTTGGCCTCATCGTGTAATGGTTTAAGTCCCTCATTCCTCACTTCATACTCACCAAGTAGTTGTTTAACAACAAGTTGACTATCACTGAATATAATGTCTCCTTCCTCCGCCATTTCGAGTGTGGCTATTAGGGCCATATATTCTAGTTGATTAGACGTATATTTCTCTACCCATACCTCACATAAAGCCCCATTCTTAGAATTCATAATATAAACCCCACTACAAGTGCCATCCCACCCCATTGCATCGCAGAACCATGTCGTCATAAATACCACCTTTGGATATAGTTTATAGCTTCATCTAAATTAGGAACAATTTTAGCAGCTAGGAAACGTATCCAATAATGTAACTTTATTCTACTAGATTCTGCTACTACAATAACAGGAATATGTTTTATATGGGCTGCATAAAATATTTCCATAAAAGTACCAATACTTCCATCCATTGGCATAGCTACAACTAATTCAGCACGGTCAATATCCCACAAATCTCTTATTACTATTTCTCCAGGTTCGTAAATATATTCTTCTTTCTCCACCATTTCTAAAGAAGTAAGTACCTTTCCTCTTATCGGGCTTCTTACTATAAATCCCAACTTCTCCAATTTTTCTTTGCCTTCATTAAAGCGTTTAGTACATTCTTCAGCAGATAAATTACCAATATTCCCTGCCAAATAAAGTTCTCTCATGTTTATCCCCCCAACCTCATCATCTCTGATAATTCCGTAGCTCTCTTGCCTACTTGCTGTGCCCACCTTGAATCCAGCATAGCTTTAGCAACGTCATCATATTTGCCTTCACTAATTAATCTAATTGTATTTTTAAATTGAAGAAATTTAACTATTCCTAAATTAAATACCATATTTTCTATAACCTTTTGTCTTTCGGGGGAAAGGTTTTCAAACCAGGGACAATTATTGGCAATATCGGTTCGAACTCTATTCAAATCATTTCTTAAAAGATAATAAATTTCATCCATAGATAGTCCAACATCATCTAAATTCCGCCCCACACCGATAGTTAATTTACCAACTGTATCTTTATAAGGTTTAGACTTTACCCCTTCATGGCGGGCAAGTTGTTGTTCTATAGTTTCACCTTTCATTTCTCTCCTCCCACAAAACCAAGGCTATCAGAGAATAAACCGCCAAATCTTTAAACGCATCTTCTACTCCCTCATTACTTAACTTGCCGGTTCGTGCATATGTTTGCAATCTTCTAACTTTATCAGTAGCCCTCACCATAGCTCCCACCCAAGAATCCATACCCCATTCTGAAGAAGCTCTTACATTTGCAAACGGGTCAGTAGGAAGCCCATAATCCTTTTGTTTCTGGTCATGTAATTTTCCTATTTCTTCAAGTAATTGGTGAAATCTTTCAGAACCCCCTATACTGATATGGGGCTTACTGTTTTCGTTCACTGTAGCGCATCCTGGTGCGTTTGGGGGGCTATTTTCAGGGCTGTACCGATACATATCTCGCATTTCCTCTTCACTTTTCATTTTTAATCTCCATTAAAATCTTTGCAAAGTTTTCTAAAGTTATTAAAGTACATTCAATATCTACTAGTTGAAGTTTAGCATAAGGTAACTCAGGATTAGATACCATCTTTGAGGGCAATAAAACTAAATCCTGTCCATAATTATTAAATATAAGTATTTGTTCATAAGATACTAAATCTCTAAGAGTATATGGGGCTCTAAAAACTTTGCCCATATCTATATCTTCTCTATTCTTTAGTTCAAAGACAAATGGGAAAGCAAAGTCTAGAGAAATTACGTCCCCAGGGATATAAGAAGCCCCACTATAAGGAACTCTGCTCCATCGAAAGCTAGTTAATTTTGCAAGTTTCTTTGAAATCTTTCTCTCATAATCCCCGCCTTTCCTACGATTGCGTTTCCCCATTTTACTTCTCTCACTTGTTTCCATGTTTAGCCCTCTTCTTCATTTGTCGTCTGAACTTATTATGGTCTTTGGGGTTTATTTTATCGTCTACTAAGCCCAATCTTTTTAAACAATGATTCATCCATTGGGTGGGGGTCATATCTATATTATTTTTCTTAAGCCACTCCCAAAGATTATCATCAATGTTATAATCCACTTATTCCTCCTCTTTTATATAATTTATTTTCTTCTTTATGTTCTCTTTTATATTTTAAATTATATTCTTTATAATATTTTTTACTCATTATCGTCCCGTATATTAATTATACTTAAGCTAGCTCTTCTCTTGTCTGATAATTTACTTTGGTCAAACTGGTGGTCTACAATTATATCCAAGTAAGCATCTCTATTTGGCGGAGCAAACCTATTCTTTTTGGGGGCTCTAAGTCTTGCCTTGAATCCAATTACATCTGTAGAATATTTTATCCACGCCACCTTGCGAATCTCGAATCGGGCAGACACAGCATGTTTAAGTGTAAATCCACCAAATGATTCTGTGGGAGGTCCCATGCCAAACTTTTGTATTTTAGCCCGTATTTGGTTGAGAAATATAACACACGTATTTCCATAGTAGGCCGCTTTGCGGATTTTGGGTATAGATTGGGCGAGTAAGCTTGCCACCTGTGCGAATTGTTTGCTGTCTCCAATATGTTCAGCTTCTTCCACAGCCCTCGGCACAAGCCCCCCAACACTATCCACAACCACAAGACCATACCCATTATGACACATTTCCAATACTTTTTCAAGAGCATCCTCCCCAACTTCTGGCATATATAAATCTAAATTATCTAAGTTTACTCCAAAGAATTTAGCATGTTCAGGATTAAAAGAGTACTCGACATCTACCCAACCTACTTTTAATTCTAATTTCTGAGCAGACACGGCTGTTAATAATCCTAAAGTAGATTTGCCTTCCCCGTCTGGTCCATATACTTCATACATAGCCCCTCTAACCCACCCACCTTTTTCACTTAAAATCTTATCAACTTCTAAAGATATAGGAATAACATTATAACTCATCTTTTTCCTCAACTACCGCTA
>ERZ1292625.1915-Hain-H41-01um-R1-1915-length-21457-cov-26_pt1 | contig 21457 bp, 28 predicted proteins | sample MGYA00564400_ERZ1292625 | MGnify/ENA primary metagenome ERZ1292625 (study PRJEB36523, sample SAMEA6512639) | groundwater metagenome | collected 2019-01-08 | study: AquaDiva: Metagenomics assemblies of 32 groundwater samples
GATTGATTGGCTATTGTCTGCGATTTTGCTTATAAGATTGATTATTTGTTCCATATTAAAATAATTGAAAAAATTCTCCTTTTACCGTTATGGGTGTCGTATGCACTACCACTAATTTTGGGTCGTTTGTTGTTCCCGCATTATCGGCTGTATAAGAATATAGAACCGCGCCATCTCCGCTTGACCAAGTCGGGGCTGAATTTGGCGCGTCATATAAACTATCTCGTGAACCGAATTTACTAATTCCTGTTTTTGAAATCGCCGTTAATCCGCTTGCATTTAATGTAAAATCATTATATGTGCCGTCAGCCGCCCAGTTGTCGTAAGTAATTTGGGTTGAAAAAGCCGTTGTTCCATACTGGTCAAAATCACCAGTCGCAATAGCGGTATTGGATGCGGGAGTAGAAGCATAAATATTAATATTAACCTTTAATGCGGTAATAACCCATTTTGTTTGACTGCACAAAGATAAAATGGCGGAACTTATTGTATCACCATCAGGAATGGCGGAAGTGTCAAAAAGATACATCGCCCTTTCCATTCTTTGATATTGATTAGAAGTTGCGGAACATCTGACGCCAGAACAAGGTTGACTGGCATCGCTATCGTTTGCTAATGTTCCATCCGCTCTATCGTGAATGGTCGCCCAAGTTTCATCCACGGCATTGACCTGCGTATATCCGTCAACGCTTGTAGTTTCAACGCTGGCATCGGGATAAAAAGTAGAAGTAGTGTTGCCGATTTTTCCTTTAATAATTTTAGAGTTTTCTTTACTGACTAATCCAATTGTATGAGCAAGCGATTGTCGTATCGCTTCGGTGGGATTTTCTTTTAATTTCCTGATTTTTTTTATTTTAGTAATTTCATTCGTAAATTCCTGAATAATATCCCCGTCAAAAGCGTTAATTAAAATGGGCGGATTAAAAATTCTAAATCTTTCAATCTCAACGCTTCCGTCTTTTCCAAAACCAAGCGGTTTTCCGTTTTTCCACGCTTTGGCAAAAAATTCTATTCCTCCCTGAATTTCTTTTACTTCTCCAATTATTTGCGTATCAATTCCATAATAAGAATTTTGAAATAATCCGCTAAAATCCAACTTCGCTATTTCACGAGATTTTATTTGCGCTCTTTCTTTTGCGTTTTTATTTGTGATTAAATCTTTAATCATTTTAGATATTGTCAACTTTTGCCAATAAATCCCATTTTGTGTCAGCTCCGTTATATATGAAACCTAAATATAATGTTTTAGATAATACGGTCGTGGTAGGCAACGCAACATCCGTTCCCGCCCTGTATATTGCGTTCCAACTCAATGCTCTCGCTGTAGCGTTATCTTTAATTCGTATAGTTAATTTATTTCCATTGGCGGGAGTTCCGCTCGGAGCGGCGAATGTTGCCGCTTGCGCCAAAGCCGTGATGGTAAAGAAATTTCTTAAACTTCCGCCCGTTGGAGTTGGAGTAGCAGAGTCGGCTATCGTTGTTATTTCTTCTACGACATTACTTGTCGCGATTAGTGTTTTAGTGGTAAGAGTTTGCGCCGAACTAACATCGGCAATATTCACCCCCTCTATTGAAACCACGCCCGCCGATACCCTTGCTATTGTTGTATCAGTGGCGTGTCCGAGATTGATTGAACCAATACCTAACGCAGTGGTCGTATCGCTCACGAGTCCCGTTAAGGGCAATCCTGTGCAACTTGTAAGCACACCCGCGCTCGGAGTTCCTATATTGGGAGTAGTTAAAGTAATCCCCGCAAGAGTTAAAGCGGCGCTGGCTCGGTTAATCGCAACGGCGGTCGTGCCGATATACATTGTTTGGTCTGTCGCGGCTTTACCAGTAAATTGCGTTTGAATTGCGGAAGTGACACCTTTTACATAAGAAAGTTCTGTTAAAGAAGGATAAGTTGTGACCGCCAACGAAGCGATAGTCGTGGTGCTATTAAAATATGCTATTTCATTTATAGTTCCGCTTAAAGCGGCCGCCTTTGCGTTAAGTTGTGTTTGTATCGCGCTTGTGACTCCCTTTACATAGGTAAGTTCCGTAAGAGAAGGATAGGTTGCGACCGCGAGAGATACAAGAAATCCGCTGGCATCGCTTCCCACCAATTCGGAAGCGGTAAGAGCGGTAATTTTATTAAGAGCGATAGCCGTTCCACTCCAAGTTCCCGTCACGATAGTGCCAAGAGTGGTTATGTTTGCCGTACCTGCCCAAGTGGATAAAGCAGTATTTTCCACGCTATTTAACGATAATGAAACTTTAAGATTGGCAAGCGTAATCTTTTTGGTTGTTCCCGTAGTTAAATCCACGACAGCCAAAATATCCGTTGTTAAAGCGGGCGTATAAGCTGTTAAAGCCGAAATTTTAGTATTTGCCATTAGTTTTTAGCAACATTCGTCCAACTGGCGTTGTTTTTTGTTTGCATACCAAAACCAGTTTCCGCCTGTTCTTTTAATATAAAGCCCCCGTCTTCAAGCAATAAATAATCTCCGTTTTCTAACAATAAAGAGAAGTTTGTCGTAAAAGTATTTTTGGATACATTAGTCCACGCAGGGGTATTTTTAGTTTTATTGGTCCAAGTCGCCATTATAAATACTGCCTCCACAATTTTTGTTGCGAAGGTCTTAATTTAGGTTTCCGTTCCACATTGCGGGAAGAATAAAACGCTTTTAATCCTTTAATTAATTCATCTCTTTGCCTTATCCATTTTGCCACCCTTGCGTTATCTTGTTCAAAATCAATAGCGGCGGTTAACGGAAGTATTTTATGAAACGGGGAAGCAAATCCTGGAACGCCAGTCGTGGAAGCGGATGTAAATAAAGTTGGCGTTCTGCTAAAAAATATTTTCAAACCAGCCACGAGCGTCACATCTCCCGAAGCGGGGGGGGGATATAAAAATATACTATCCCCGATTAAATCATAATAAAGCGGCAATCCGGCGACTTCCAAGTATTCGGTCATCGCCATTGTTCCTCCGATGTCGCTTGTGTCCATTTGCGTTAATTTAACATAATTTCCCGCGCTGTCTTTAACTTCCACCCGTTCTATCTTCTGACAAGAAGTTAATCCGCCGTAATCTTGTTGAGCATTAACAAGCGTGGTGGTGGCAATGGGCAAATCGGTTTTATTACTATCGTCATATTGCCAGCCGTCCTGAACTTCCCAAATCAAGCGCGCCACATCTTCGTATGCGTTATTTACATTTCTGACTTTATCGCTTAATGGATAAGATGTGCTATCCGTTCCACAAAGAAAATCAATGTATTCAATTATTCCTAACTTATTTGAACTATTGGAAAATTCCATATTATTTTAAAACTAATTCCGCCAAATCTTCCGGATTATTAATTATTAAATCGCAAAAAATTTGTCGGCAAGGTTCGTTTTTATCTTCTTCGTAAAAAACTATTGTTTTGTTTAATCCTACGGCGATACCCAACTCCATAGTCGTATTTATTCCCAATCGCTGATTTCTGTTATAAAAATATACTATATCCGCTTTTCTTATTTTATTAACATAACTCACCGCCATTAAAGGAAGCTGTTGTTTATAAAGAGGAAATTTTCTTAATCTTTCTTTCTCATCGCAAGTTTCAATTATATCTTCGCTGATATTTTCAAATCCAGGGTCAATCACAAACTTCGCGCCAAGTTTTCTTAATTCTTTGGCAAACCATAATATCTCATTTTTATAAACCAATGACCCGCAAATAACTATTTTTTGCATAAAAGTTTTGAACTTGACCACTTTTTAGGCAAATCAATGTTCAATATTTTAACATTAGTATCTTTAATGGCTTTTAATTCTTCTTTTTCCCAACCGTCGCCCGAAGCGATATAATCGGGTTTATATTTCAATAAATTATAATAGGGGTTCAAATCGTCTTGTTTCACAATCGTAATCAATAAATCGGAAACTTGAATATGCTCTAAAATAAATCTTCTGTCTTCCCATTTAACTCCGCATTTTTTATATCCCCGCAACGCGTTATCGGTTAAAAGCCCTATCATTACCCAATCGGTATATTTGGAAAGCCATTGCAGGCATTCTATGTGGCCCCTGTGCAATATTTCCGCCGTCATTGGAAAATAAACCATAAAGAATTTTTAATTGTTTGATAATCAACTTTTTTCGGCGTATTTTTTACTCCCTGATAATTCATTGCTTCCCGCGCAATTAAATCCTTGTCAATGTTTTTGTAAATTTTCTCTTTTTTAAGAATTTTTACAATCTGTCTTGCTTTCAAAAATTCAAACCCAAAATAATCTATGAAATAGGGCATCGTCCACGCGCAGGCAATTCCGTGCGGTATTCCATAATGAATGGTCAATGGATAAGATATGGCGTGACAAACCGATGTTCTGGTTATGTTTATGGCTCGTCCCGAATAATTAGCGGCGTAAAGCATTTTCATTCTTAAATATTCATTTTCGGGATTTTCATAAGAAGATAAAAGGTTTTTGGAAGCCGTCCTAAACGCCAACCTCGCGTAATGCCTGCTTTCGTTCGTGGCTCTCGGCGACCAATAACTCTCAATCCCCTGACATAAAGCGTCTAAACCGGAAGAAAGTGTGTGTAAGGGAGATAGGGTAAGTATTCTTGAAGCGTCCAATTCGTAATTATTCGGAATTAAATCATTATTTTCAAATGTTATTTTTTCTCCATTTTTTATAAAGACCGCAAATTTAGTGACTTCACTTCCCGTTCCCGCCGTTGTTGGTATCGCTGTATGCGATATTTTAAGTTTCCAAGCGATATATTTTCCTATGTCTATTGTGCTTCCGCCCCCTATTGAAGTGATTGATGCCGCGGTTTTGGCTTCAATTAAAATTTGTTCCGCTAATTCTATCGTAGGATTTGGCGGGATTTTTCTTTTTAATCCGTCTAATATAAAATTATTCATCAATTTCAATTACTTCAAAAGGAATAAAATTTTTAATATATTTAAAGTTTGTTTCTTGTCCGCCGCAACTCGCGTGTTTATTATTATTTAATATAATTATTTTTAAATTCGGGAGATTATACTTTAATATCGTTGCAATGCTTCCCATTTTCATTAAGAATGCCCCATCGCCAATAATTACATTAACCTGTTTAGCGGTATTCAACGCGATACCCAATCCTACGCCCATAGCGCAACCCATTCCTCCTTTTACGGGAAACCAATCGGAATAATTCAGTTCACTGATAATTTTTGATATATTCCCCAGCGAAGAAACGATAATTCCGTTATTCTTTTCGTAAAAATGTAAAAGATATTCTTTGCTTGTCATAATTTAATAAATTTATAATTTGCTCTAAACAATTTGACATTACTTCGTGCGGCGGCTCTTGCCGTCCTACGCTTATTATAAAATCCATTTCAATCTTTTCTGGCATTACATAGGAAGTTAAGGGATTAAGGGCGTTGCAAAATCCGTCCGCTGAAATGACCACCAATGCCCTTTTGTTAGTGGCAAGATAAACACCTGCCGCTATCGCGACCGCTTCTCCCTCGTCAGAAGCCATAATAAATTCTTTATTTTTCAAATATGGCTCTAAAATTTTATCGGGGATTGTTATTAATGTCCGCATAATTCAAAAATTTCTTCTACGCTCGCTAATTTACTGTTATCAATTTCTTTAATCGTTTCTTTCATCGCTCTTAAAGAAGCCCGAAGCATCATATTCGCGTAAATAAGTATATTAAAGGGATGTGAATTGGGCAGAATATAGGTAGTCGGAATGGCGACCAACGGTATATCGGGATGATATTTTCTAAACTTAACGGCAAATTCCATTACTTCCGTGCTTTCAACTTTCTGTTTTGAATGTATAAGTATCATATCCGCCCCCGCCTTTACATAAGCATCACCCCGTATTAACGCTTCATTCATTGACCGCTTGGCTATTAAACTTTCTAAACGAGCGATTATTTTTATGTTTTTGGCAACCAATTTTCCCGCCCTGATTTTTTCGCAAAATTTGTCTATTCTTTCAAGTTGATGGTCGGCTTTTTCTAAAAGAGAATTTTGTTTTGGAAAAACTTTATCTTCAATTACCAAAGCGTAAACACCCGCCCTGTCGTATCTTTTCACCCAATAAGGGAATAATTCTATTTGTCCGCCCGTATCGGCATCTACGATTATCGGTTTATCGCTCTGTTCTTTGATTTCCCTCACCAAATTCAATCTTTCGCCCAATCCCACCAATTCATTATCGGGAAGCCCTAAAATCGCGCTATGCGTAAGCGAACTAACCCAAATCCCATTATAAAAACTTTGGTCAACCAACTTCGCCGATAATCCCGAATGGGCTTCCATAAATTTTTGTATCATAATATTTTAGTTAATTCTTGCCATTTAACATTTTTAAATATCGCCACCCCATTATTTTTCGTTATATCTTCCATTATCGCTTTAAATTTCGGGTGCATTTCTTCGTAAGTTAAACCGTGATTACGCAATAATTTATCTTTCCAGTCCCCGTAAGTAAAAGTTAAATAATCTTTAATCGGAGAAGGAACTAAAAACTTTTCTTTTTTAAATTTGACTATTTCAAGTTGCTTATAAAATTTGCTCGGGCTTGCGATTAACTTTAATGCCCCCAATTTCGGAATACATACCATTTCTTTTTCGTGTTCTTCGCAACCCATCTCTTGAAAAAAGAAAATTGTAATCTTTATATTTCTTTGACAAACAATAATACCCGTTTGAGTGTCGCCATTATAACCCTGTTCCACTACTTCCATTTTTCCATATACATTAAAGGCAATGGGTTGAGTTTCAAATCCCAAATCAAGCAAGGTATGTCCGATTGCTTTTCGTGTCTGCAAGTCAATTTTTCCTACCACACCTAAATCAATATCATCGTCGTCGGGTAGAAAATCTTTATCTCTATATGCTCCCAATGCGGTTCCGTAAGCCAAAAAGAAAGGAACTTCGTATTTTTCAAATACTTGTTTTATGAGTTGTAAATCTTTGAACGCTAAATTATTGTCCATAAATTATTCCATCATATCCAATTGAATTATTGTGTCTTGTGGAATAAATACCTTTGCCTTCTTATTCGCAAAATCTTTTATAAATTTTGGCTTTATTCCCGTTCCTGGTCTTTTACAAATCAATTTTACATCACCCAAATATTCTCCCGCCGATATATCGCAATTCGCCACAATACTCCTCTTATCGTATTTATAGGTTTCTTGTTCGCAATCAAAAATCCTTTTTTCGGAACTCCCCATCATTGATTCTGCCTTTCTAACATTCTTAACCAATTCTTTTAATTCTTTCGGATTTACGGACAACCAATGGTCGGCCGATTTATCCATTTTCTTATTCAGGGTAAAATGCTTCTCTATCACTTTCGCACCCATTGACACCGCTAAACTTGGGGCAAGTATTCCGATGGTATGGTCGGATAATCCAACTTCGTAATCGGGAAAATTCGCTTTAAGAGTGCTAATCAAATTAAGATTAGAATCTATGTCTTTTGTCGGATAACAAAGCGTGCAATGCAACAACACGACTTCTTTGTGTCCTATCGCTTCAAGGGCTTCCTTAATTTCGTCCATTGTAGAAGCACCCGTTGAAAGTAAAACCGGAACTTTATAAAAACCAATTTTTATCAAAAAAGGAATATTCGTTAAATCGGAAGAAGAAACTTTAATCGCTTTCATTCCCATTACGCCGTCTATGTTCATTAAATTCATTAGCGATTCTTCGTCAAATGGTGTTGATAAAAATTCTATTTTATATTTTTTACATTCATTCATTAATTCTTCATAACTACCGCATTCATCTGTCTTGTTAACGGAAGCCAAACATTTCATTGAATGCTTGCCCTTTCCATTGCAACCGGCATTTCTTTTACGACAATAGGGTTTCGTATCTTTAAAACGGGTATGATAACAAGGGCTTTTATAATTAAAATTGCATTGTATCGCCGAGTAAGCGTCGTGTTGAGTTGTTTTATCCGCATCGCCTTTCCAGTTCCAAAATTTAGGTGCCGTTTTAGTGACTAATGTATCCGCTCTATACGATTGAAACTTTATACAATCAGCTCCCGCTTTCGCAACCTCTTTAACCGCTTTCAACGCTAATTTAAAATTGTTGTTGTGATTTACGCCAAATTCGGCAATTATCTTAACGCCCTGAATTGGATTTGCGAATATACTCATTTCTTTGTTTCCTATTCCCTGTTATGTTCCCCGAATGACGGGTATAACGATACAATGGCATAGGAAAATGATAACCATTAAAATTTTTTAAATATCTCTTTATTAAATCGTAATCTTCGGCTTGTTTATAAATTTTATCGTATAATCCTATTGTTTCCAAGTATGTCTTTCTAAAAATAATTCCAGCGCCGTGATTTAACAATTTATCCAATGTGTTTATGTCAACTCGTTTCAGATATTTTTCTTTTTCATTAACTCGGATATGGTCGGTATAAACAAATCCTATTTCGGGATTAACCGACATTATCTCTGTTAGGAATAATAGGGTATTTTCGGCGATAAAATCATCGCTATCCACTCTCATTACAAACGCTCCTCTCGCTTTTTTAATTCCCTCGTTTGAAGCATTGGCAACTCCTCCGTTCTTATTCAGAAATATAGGAATTATGCCATCTTCTTCAAATGACGAAATTAAAACCCTGCTATTGTCCGTTGAACCGTCATCAACGACAATAATTTCATACCGACTTTTGTCCAATGATTGCTTCAAACAACTCCTTATCGCTCTGCCCAAAAACTCCGCGCGATTATAGTTCGTAATAATTATTGATGTATCAAGCATTTTTTTGCTTTTTCAAAATCCTCTTTATAGTGTATGTCCCTGCTCCCGTCCACTAAAATAACTTCGGGATATGGTTTGTATGGATTTCCGTAATTTTCCAATCTATCCCTGCTTAATCCCCACACCGAACCATAAATTCTACAAGTTTGTTTATGATAATCTTTATCTCTTTTAATGGGATAAAAAGTCATTATTTCCTTATAACCAAGCATCATCATTTCTATCGCCATTTCCAACAAGGTAATTTTAATTGTCGGTGAACACGCCTGAACCGCTACTATCGCGTCCGTGTTGTCCATAAATTTCAAAGCGTGCTGATAAACGGGTATATTGGGAACTTCCAATAATCGTTTTGGTCTTTTAATCGGGATTGCTCCCGCTTTTTTTGCCAAAGCCAATATTTCTTTACTGTCGGAAGAAACATAAGTTTTGTCAAAAATCTTTAAACACTTCTCTGTATTCCAGAGAAACATCGGTTTTCCTTTAATCTTTTTAAGATTTTTATTGGGAAGCCGTTTGCTATTTTGTTTCGCAATTATTAACGCTGATATGGTCACTTTTTTTAAGTTCCTCCAATAAACTATAACAATAATCAAAATTCAAACCGCAATCCGAAACGATTAAGGATAGCGGCGTTTTCCCGTCAATCGCGTAAATAAAATAATCCATCGCTAAATTTAATTTTTTTTCAAATGTTTGAACTCCAAATTTTTCCCTAAATAACGTACCGTCAAAAACCTTAACGGGGATATAATCTTTTTCGTAAATATCTATTATTTTTAAAATTATTTTTTGTATCTTTTCTATATTTTCGTAATCTATCTTATCGGGCGTATCCGCGCTGGTATGATATTCGTCAAAAGGAAAACGGGACAAAAGTATGCCTGGAATATTCAAGTTCGGGTCGTTAAACACATACTCATCTCCACCGAGCAAGGAACGAAAATTGCCCTTGCGGTAATCTTCTCCGGAATTGCTAACGGCCAAATGTGCCACTTTATTTATCCTGCAATCCGCTTTCCACGATTTTTGCAATAGAACAGAATTTTTATTTCCTATACATTCAACCGAGATAACAAAATCCGTTTTTGATAAATCGCGCGACAAAGCATAGGCGGCAGAACCTATCGTCTCCGGACATAAAACTATTTTTACCGTATGTTTGCATTTTATTTTCTTTGCCAAATCCACCAGACACGCGACTGCCGATAAATTATCATTCGCTTGAAATGGGTGGTCTAAATGGGCAATTAAAATTATTTCTCTGTCACTTTCGCCTTTAATCGTATATTCGGCAACTTTCATTATTCCGTCCCTAAATTCGGTGTCAATAAAAACTTCATATTTGCCATTTTTTAAATTATCAATAACTGTTTCCTTGTCAGTAATGCCATCTATGCGAACTTTGCCAACGGCGGGGTCAATGTCCCTTAAATCGTTTGTGCAATCCAGGCAAACATTCGCCTTTTTATAAACAAAATCTTTCGGAACGGAAAATCCCCATTGCTTTTTATAAAAACTATATTCATAAGGAATTGCCTGTGGTTTTTCATCAGAAATAAATAAATGCTTCTTTAATTCGTCTTTATCAATAATTCCCTTAAATGGTTCGGCATAAACCATTAACGATAGCGGCTGTTTTTGATAATCAATAATCTTTTTCCCTTTATGTTTAACCCAAGCATCTTTTACTATCCATTCTTGCGGAATTGTCCAAGTTCCATAAGTTTCACCTGTTTTAAATTCATATATTTTAAAATCTAATAAATGTTTTAAATATTCAAAAGCGTTATCTATGCCTTCGCCCAAAATCGTTCTATTTAATTTAAATAAATTTTCAATAATTTGTTTCATTTTTTTAATAAAGTTTTATCAAATTCATATACTCTGACAAATTTTTCTTTTGGAACTTCTAAATTTAATTTCAAATTCGGTATTCTTCTCCTGATTATCAATTGCCTAAATCCCGATTCAACCATTGGGTCTTTGTTCCATATTTTCCACTTGCCAAGATGCGGCGTTCCCACCCCTTTCATAAGTTCGTCAACTGCCCTTTTTACTCCGCCGTGCGCGGGATAATCGTGTATAACGATTGACCCGCCTATTTCCATTCGGGGATAAAAGAAAATTAAAGCATCCCGCGTGGATTGATAAATATCAACATCTAAATGAACAAAAGCAAATTTCTTATTTTCTATAAAGCGGCTTGTTTCTTGCGGGAATATTCCTTGATGTATAAAAACGTTTTTATCATCCTTGAAGGTATATTTAACCCGTTCAAAATCAACCGTCATATCTCCCTCCCGATAATGTTCGGGGTCAACCCCCCTCTTTATCGTATTGGGTAATCCCGTAAATGTATCAAATAGATATAGGGACTTGTCGGGTATCGCTTCTCTGATTATTTTCGCTGTTCCGCCCCACATTACTCCTGTCTCCGCTAAGTCGCCGTTCAACTCGTTATTATCAAGCATCTTCTTGATAAATGATAATTCCATTTTAAAAACATCTTGTTCGTCTTTTGTCTGAAAAATTTTAATTTCCATATACTACAAAGCGGCTATATTTATGTTTAAATTTAATTTTAAATTCATCTATCGCTCTTTTAACGCCCGGATGAACGTCGTCATAATTTGATACCAACATTACGCCGTCAAGTATCCCGTAAAAATACGGCAAACAATCGGCAAGCGGTTTATAAACATCTAAATCAATATGGACAAAATTCGCTTTTTTAATTTCCGTTTTAGTTTTACAAATATCTCCTATGTGATATATCGCGTCCCCCACGCATTGCTGAACATCTTTTAATAAACCACAATAAGCTCCCGCGGGATAACCCTTTTCGGTATGTTCCGACATTATTCCGCCAAAAGTATCAAATAAGTGTAATTCTTTCGTATGCTCTTTAATAATCTTTGCCGAACCGCCCTCGTAAACGCCAACTTCAACCGAAATTTGCGGTTTCAGCATAAACATTATTCCTCGCATAAAAGCTAATTCATCTTCCGAACGGAGTGTAATCATTTGTAGGGCGGGTTTATTGCCTTTGCTTGGCAATTCCCCGCCTTTTATCTCTTAATTTCTCAATACCGCTTCTTTGACCATTTTTATTAAATAAATTAAACAATAAACCTCCAACTTTTCTTTCTAATCCGGGAAGCCAATCGTATCCGAACATTGAAAGCCGAGCCAATAATAAATAAATCTTCTGTTTTATTTTTTTATTTGGAAACATAAATTCTAAATTATGTTTTCCTATCTCTAAAACCAATTCGCGGACTTTCTTTTTATATTCTTTGGGATAGGTAAAAAATCTTTCTTCGTGAACATAAGTATCGTCAAACAAAACGCGCTGATAAAAAACACTGACCGAGTATGGATTTAAAAAATTTTGATAAATTTGTATTCCTGAATTTTGATGCTCGGGCTTCGTCCAATATTTTGTAAAACCATATTCTTTATTATATCTGTAATAAATAGCAGTTCCCGGAAAAGGCATCAAACAACCAGAGACCTGAAATAGAGACACATCTTCCCAGACCTTTTTAACGAATTTTATTTGATTTTCAACATTCTTGACGGTTTCCCACGGGAAGCCCGTCATTAAGCATCCATAACATTCTAATCCAACTTCGTGGGCCATCTGAACCGCTTTTATATTTTCTTCAAGCGTTATTCTCTTTGCTATTCTTAAAAGCGTTTCGGGGTCGCCGCTTTCTAAACCAAAAGCGACAGAATGGCAACCAGCATCTTTCATCGCTTTTAACATTTCCAATGTCACTAAATTAGCGCGGGAATTTGCTCTCCATTCAATTTTTAATGGTTTTATCAATTTACAAAACTCAAAAACCCTTTCGGGGATTACGGTAAAACAATCATCGGCTATGGAAAAACTTTTAATTCCATATACATCTCTGCGTCTTTTAATATCTTCTATGATTCTTGAAACCGAATAATACTTAAATTTTTGTCCAAATACCTTCCAGTCGCAAAATGTGCAAGCCCCTGGACATCCTCTGCTCGTATAAATCCTGTGAAATCCTTTTATAAAACCGTTTTTGTCTCTAAAAATATCTATATCATAAATATCTAAATCGGGAATGGGCAAATTTTCAATATCCAGTCTTGGTCTCGGCGGATTAGAAACAATCTTTCCGTTTTCTTGATAAGTAATTCCAAGAATATCTTTTAATTCTTTTTCTCCCCGCCAATAAGCGCACAATTCTTCCAATGTTCCTTCGCCCTCGCCCCGAACGACAATATCGGCGCCAGCCCCTATAACTTCTTCGGGACAATCGGTGGGATGCGCGCCCCCAACCACTATTACGCGATTTTTCTGTTCTTCTTTGAGTTTTTTAATAAGCGCGTAGGTTTTTAAAACCCCAAAGGTTATCATACTGATACCGATAAACTTAATCCCCCTCGCTCTTTCTAAATAATCTTCAACTTCCAGAGGATATTTAAAGGTATTGACAAAGGCGGAAACTTCAAAGTCTTTCAATATGGGGGCTAACATCCCCAGGGCCATCGGCGCTTCGGTAATCATTGTCGGATAAATCAATAAAAATTTATCCCTTTTTGATGATGTCACAGATTGTTCGCAATGGGTCTTTAACATTTATTCCTCCTTCTTCAAGACATATTTTTTGTCTTTCTTTTTGGAGTTCATTTGGATTTTTAATTTGCTGTTTTATGGCAGGTGTCAAATCTTTTAACGCAACACTCTTTGATGCCTCCGAAATGTGCCGCCAATAACCATCAGCATAACGAGTATCTCCCCCAAACGATTTCAATTCCCAATCCTTAATAATAATTACGGGTATATCCAGATATTGAGCCATTAGTTCAAGCGTACCCTCTGAAATAGCAACCATTATATCTGTTTTCGCGAGAACCTCCGCACAAATTTTAAGATGCTCTTCGTCCTTTCTATTGGAAAATACGGGATTGTCATAGGTTTCGGGAATTTGTCCGTCTATAATCTTTGTAATAATATTGTATTTTTTTAATTTTCTTAATTCATCCCGCGCTCTTATATTTTCGGGTATCTCTTTGTCCCAATGGTCGGGACTGAATAATATATTTATTTCTTTATGTTTCTGACGCGGAATTAGGTGAGAAAATATCGTGGTTGATGTTATTTCTATTTTTTCGGGAGGATTGCCAACCTCCACTAATCTATCTTTATCCTTTTGCCCCCAAACACATAATTTATCGCATATAATTTTTTCGTTAAAAGGATAAAAATATCTTGAACTTCCCTTTCTGCCGTGCTGAATTACAACTACTTTTTTCTTTAAAATATGAGCAAGCCGAATTATTGCCTGACAATCGGGGGTCACTTCGTTCCATAAAACCACTCGTTCCGCTTCATCTATTTTTTGAGTAATTTCAAATTCTTTCGCGACATCGGCAATAACCCGATTATGGTCTTGTAATAAAATCCTCATTTATATTTTTAAGTTTCTTATAAAAAATCTTTTTAACATTAGTGACGGACAAATGGTCGTATAATTCTGAAATTTCTTTTAAAATTTCTTTTAATAAAACAACCACCTTTTCATTTTTCATTATTTTTGCTGATTTAATACTTTTAATCCACCGGGTTTTTGCGCCGCCAATTCCCATTCAAGCCCAACATTTTGTATAGTTCTGTTCTTAAAAACATATTCTTGCTGTTCTTTTAAAATTTTTTCCCTGAAAGTTTTATCAATTATCAGTTTTTCTAATTTATTATACCAATCCTTAAATGTATTTTTAGCGGTATAATTTACTTCTTCCATATATGGACTGACCCTTGAAGCGAGTGTCATTGTCCCCACGCCCGCGTATTCATAAAATTTCACGCAAGATTTAGACCGATTAAATTCGTTGTCTTCCAATGGCGCGAGTCCTATGTCCCAATCAAGTTGCGATAAGAGATATGGGTGATAAAGGGGAGTGTGAAATGGTATATGAAAAGGAATGTGCGGATAAACTTTTATTTGCTGGGCTTTACTCCACCATTCCAAAGCGGATGTTATGTATTTTACCTTCTCGGGTTCAAGCCCCCTGCGCCTGATTTCTTCCAGCGTCACCATTTCGCTGATTAAAGGAACTCCCACTAATCCGTAGACCTGAAAAGCAAACTCATATTTTTTTTGCAATTCCAAAACTACATCGGTAATCAACATTAAGTCCCGCCAGTGGGAAGACGCGCCCATATAACCTATAATCAATTCCGAATGAGCGCGCGGTCTTTCGGTATAAACATCTCTACTTACCATATTCGGACAAATGAATATTTCTTTATTCTTAACTAATTTTTTAATCTTATTGGCAAGCACGGCAGAAGGAGTAATAACGGCATCGCATTCTTTTACGAGCGCTTCGTATTGGTCTTTTTCGGCGTTTGATACCAAAACCGAAGGATTGTCGGGATTTACCGCCCAAAAATCATCGTCCAAATCCCAAAGCACGCGTTTTCCTTCCGACTTAAAGCGCCTTAATTGTTTTAGGGGGTCTAATGACGGGTGATAAGTTCTTCCAAAAATAATCGTATCCGGCCATTTAATCAAATCATCGTTAATATAAGAACCCAATGCTAAAACCCTTGTCCCGTGTCCCCGTTTTCCTAACGCCAAGCAAGGATAATGAATACGATGAGTAAAAATCCCGCTCGTCCAATCATACGGACTGGAACTCATAAATGAAATTTGCATTATATCTTGCGCAAAAATTCAAGAAACTTTGTCATTTCCCCGATTTTTTGCTGTTTTTCCAATAATTCATTTCTCCGACCTTGTTGCCCCTCTAAAATCCTTTGAGTAATCCACGCTTCAAGAATTTTATCCACTTCAAGCATTTTATCGTAATTTTTAATAAGGGCTTTTTTGGTCCGCCAAATAAAAAATCTTTGTATTAAATTTTTAAATATCATAATTTCAATTTAGTCCTTTCCTTTCGCCTATCGGGTATCGTCCGAAAGGTAAATACCCGATAAAACGACTAAATTCAAGTTTAGTAATAACCGCTCTGAACCGCGACATTCAATCCGCGACTTCTATTTCTGGTGAATATGGCAGAGCCATAAACAGTCCAAGTAATGAAGTTTGAACCCAACTTGTCTTCGCATTTCGTAATTTGAAGAGTCGGGGCTTTCTGCATAACCACATCAATCATACCCTTTCTGCCAAAGTGAATGGCTTTACAGCTCGTGGCAGACACAGCGGCGCCAGAAATCGTTGCGGCAATAGCAGAACATTTTCCGGAAGGCAAATTGTTGGAAATATAGACCTTAAAGCCCATAAAATCCCCCGCATAACCATTCCGTAATGTGGAATCGGCAACATTAAATCCGACAGTGGCCGCTTTTGTCTCAATATAATAGGCAATAAGCGGAGTCACTATTGAAATCCAATCGCCGTATTCCTCTACATTTGCCTGCCTTAACAACTTCCGCGCATTGGCGAATATATTTATAATCGCCGCCGAACCGGCCGAAACCGGTCTGTGCGCCGTTCCACCCTGCAATCCTGCCGCGTCTACGCCGAAATTGGTAAATCCATCAGAACCCGTTATATTTTTCAATATATGGGTATCAATGGCATTCCCCAATTGATAAGCCGCGTCTTCCGTATATTCTCTGATGCCGGTCAAATTCTGTTGAAGTTGATGAACATCGTCAATATAGAAAGTAGCGTGCTTAAAGGCGGAAACGACAAGCGTATCCATTGTATGGTCAAGATTAGTGGCGGATAACGGAGTGCCAGGAGTATAAGTTTGAGCCGATAAACTTCCGAAATACGATTTGCGAATCGTATCCATATGTTTAACGCTTTCCCTTAAATCCATATTAGCGACACCCATACCAACCAATGTCTTGTACAATGGAATTTGCAGAGACTCGCTCCAAAGTTCAGGAATTATAGCAGAAACATCGTTAGAAACTACTCGTCCCATAAAAATTATATCTTCCTATCTTCCAATCAGTTTGATTTTTTTAAGAACCTTTCGTGAATTAACCCCGCTTCGTGGAGCAATTCACTTTTTTCTTCCTGCGTTTTCGCAGATTCCCACCTGCCTTTCCAGGTAGTAGGAATTGACTCACCCTGTTTGGTTGTAGGAAGAACTGATTTTTCCCTTACGACCTTTTCTTGGTGAGATTTTAACCAGAGCGCGTAATCCTCACCACTACGCATCTCATTTAACGAAACTCCATACGCTTTGGCATCCTTGATTAGTTTGGTTTTTTCCGCGCTATCAAGTCCATCCATAGCAGTCATATCGGATATTAACCTTTCAGTGTCGTATCCAATTACGGGGTCGGATTTTTTAGAAATGACCTCGTTCAGTTTAATTTCAAGCTCCCTGACTTTATCCTCCGATTTTTTAGTTCGGGCATAAAGTTGCTTGTTCAAACCTTCAAGTTCCGTTAATTTGGAATTATCCTCATTGATAATCTCGTCGGGGTTTTGAGTGGTTTCCCCTTCCACAATTTCTTTATCCATAAATTTTAAGAGATTTATAACTCGTTTGATGTTTTTAGAGGTGTTCATCTCCTCTCAACCTTTATTTATAATCAGTCCTCGCCGTTGTATCAGCGGGCTTTTTATACAAAAAATTAAATAACTTCATTAAAATCTTTATCGCTTCCTGTTTGCCAAACATTACTTTTTCTTTTTTTACTTTCGTAATATCCCTCAACTCCGCCAGTTCCTCGTCAAGCCATTCCTTAAGGGCCGTTCCCTGAACAGTCCCCGCGAAAGATTTTAATAAATTTTCTCTTTGTTCTTTTTTCATTATATTGTCGTTTCCGCCGGTATATTTTGCAGGGATGTCATCGGAAGCGGCGCGGAAACTCCGCCCCCTCCCATCTTTGTTTCCATTAACGGCTGAACTTCCCTTGTTAAATTCAAATCAACGGGACTAATGCCTCCTCGTTCCAGCCACATAGATAATAACTGTCGCTTCAATGGGTCTTGCGTAATGGTCGGGTCGGCGGTCATCGCCTGCAAGACGGAGAATAAAACTTGCGCTTGCGCTCCCGCGTCTTTGCTTTCACCCGTAATGATTATATCTATTTTGTATTTAGCGTCATCATAAAAACTATTGGGTATCTCAACGTTTCTTTCCTTAACCTTTCCCGCTATCATAGTATTTAATTGTTTCATCGCTTCGTATTTCTCTTTCGGATTTAATGGAAGATTGCCCGTTCTTACGACATAATTAACCATATCCTCAAAAGATTTTTGTTCCACTAAAACTTGATTTATCTTATCCAAATCTTCTCCCGCCAAACGAATACTATGTTTGACGGAATTTTCTTTTTCAAAATAAGGAATTATCACATCATATAACAATCGTTTTACCGCCAAGGCGACATTCTCGCGGATTTGGTCAAAGTGAGAAGAAGACATAGCGGCGGCTAAACGAGCCGAACCCAATGGAGTTCCCGCCGGTAATCTTTCTCCCCTGTTCACATCGTAAGAAAAAGTAAGTTCGTCCCTGTTTGAAAGCCATTTTTGCGTTTGAAGATTAAAATAAGCCAAGTTCCTGTCGGTTGTGTCTATCGGGTCAATACGGCTTTCGGAATAAATTATTTCTCCGTTCACATTCTCGGTCGCAAGATTTTTATTGGCGCTTTCGTCTCTGCTCTGCCATACCCTTAATGAAGCCCAATATGTACCCTTGGCCTCCTGATTGGCAAGTTCGTTATGTCTTACCTGCGTATCAAAAAGGACTTCCACTATACCGATACCCAACCAACGGCCGGGTATCTTTTCCAAATGAAATTCAAAATAAGGATGCGCGTCTATCGTATCGTAGTGAAGAATAAATCCCCTGCTGATAGTAATTTTATTTTCCGCGTCAACTTCGTCTTTTCCGACATCGGCGTAAAAAATCCGCGCATATTCATATTTTTCCCCATTTTTCATTTCTCCGTATCTTTCATAGACATAAATATAGGGTTTCTTGGATTTCCTGTGTTCCTCAACCGCCTTATCTATATTTGTCCATTTCATTTTCTTGCCCAAAGATATAAATTCCTGAATTGTATAGGGATGCCTTTCAATAATAAAAGAACTCTGGTCAAGGGTATCGGCGGTTTGTTCAACGATAAAATTTCTCAAATCAACGAAATAAGGTTTCCCGTCAACGATTTTTAAAACAACCGAACCGAATATGGAAAGTTCCTCAAATATCCTATTCAGGGTTCTGCCAAAATTTTGTTCTTTCATCCATTGACGGAAGTCCCTTTCAAGATACCAAGTTTTCAGAGGATTGCCTCCGCCCGCCGTTTGAATTTGAATATGTTTAGTGTCAAAATCTACCGCTTTGGTGACAACCTTGCACGGATTGCGATTAACATTAAAGAAATACTTTTTGCTTCCCTCCGCATCAATGTCGCCATTTTCAAATTTAGAATTATAATTGCGTATAATTCTTTCTATGGCATTTTTTTGATTAAAATCAAAACCGGCGACAATGTTAATTGTCTTGGTTTCAAAATTCAACACTTCTTCGTTAATAATTTGTTTCGCGTGTTCCATTATTTTTTACGAGGTTTTTTTTTAAATCCGCCCGTGACATAATAAGCCCTTACCCGTTTCGCGGTATAGATTTTTCCAGACGGAGATTTATATTTATTTTTAGAAATCTTTTTAAAAGGCATTTATAAATATTGAAATTGTTTTTTAGTGATAAAATTTTGGCGGGAGACTAATTTTCTTTCCATTGTTTGCGGAGTAATTTCCCAAAACGCGAGCAGAGTGGACATCACATCGTCGTCGTGAAATCCCTTTTGCGCGCCCGCTCCTTTTTCTTTGGCGCTATCCGACCAAATAAATACTTTAAATTGGTCTATGGTTTTTTCGTCAAATATTTTAGGATAACCCGTTCTTAATAAAGTTTGAAAATGGGATATAAGAGCCGCCTTACTTTGATGCGATGTTTTAAAGCCCAATTTTTCTATTTCTTTTTTTCCCCTGTATTCAAAAACTCTCCGCTTATAAATTTTTAAATCTTTTATTCCCTCCAATAGGGCCGCTCCGGCCGCGTTTACTTCGGGAACAACCAGTGGGCGAAAATATTTATAATAAAGATACTTTGTTTTCTCTATCAAGACGGGCAAGGGTATCTTCCCGTTCCATTTAGCGACTTTCTTTCCCTCGGAAGAAACTATGGATATAGAGCTTGGGTCTATCACTCCTTCGGATGGGTCAATACCCATTTGATAAACCAGTTCTTTGCGGGGCTTTTCGTATATCTCACAACCCTCGTCCATTTCAAGTGGCCGTTTTTTCATTGTTTCCAGTCGCCGTATATGCTCTTCCGCGAATACCGCCCTATCGGTCAGAACATCCGGCGTCCACTCTCCATTAACATATCTTCTAATCCATCTCTGGTCTTTTGATAGCATATCTCTTAAATACGCTTCGGGAAGATTGTCTTTATTGTCAAGCATAGAACCCTGCACCAATTTAGTTCCCTCGCGGGGGTTTGCTTTAAAATAATCGTAAGCCCAGAAATTAGCGGGATTGGTCGTCATATTGCCTTGCTGAAAAGGAACATTTCTTCTCATTCGGGTAGAAAGGGTATTAAATACCTCATATTCCACTTCTTCCAATTGGTCTATAAAAAACGCGCCGATATTCAAACTCTTTAATTTTTGCTGGGCTTTCTTTTTATCGGCTTCCGAACCCTCCTGCAAAGCGTCCAATCCGAATAATATAATCTGGCTTTTATTTGGAAAATTTATAATTCCATCCTTAACCCTGTGGGTGAACCAGCTTGACGGCATTAAATCAAATAAATCGGGAAGTATCGTTCTTTCTATATCCGCCAAAGTCCGCCTTCCTAAAACTATCCTGTTCCCGGGAAAACACTTGGCAAACAATATTATTTTTATATAAAGAGCAAGCGATTTTCCGCACCCATAGCCGCCCGAATATAAAATATACCTACTTTTAAAATCGCTTATAAATTCTTTTTGCTTCGGAGAAAACTTAAATGTCTTTCCGTTCAATTCAATCTCGTGAACCTTGCAACCGTTTATCAACTCTTTTCCTAATTCAATATATTGATTTTCCATTTAATCAAAATTTGCTCTTATGACCTCAACTTCGTCTTCGGTAGTTTCGTTTAAATTCTCATTTATTTTAATCAACGGACCTTCTGTAATTACGGGGGATTTTTCTTGGTTAGGAGTAATTACTTTCAATTCAATGTCAATAAAATCGTCTTTTTTCAATCCAGTAATGAGTTTTTTGGGTATCCGCACTCCCAAACTATTGCCAATCTGTATTAATTTAATCTTCATTATGTAATTACTTTTAAGTATTCTCTTATTTTGTAATAACAATATGTAATTACATTGAGTTTTTTTATGGTGTGTGCTGGGACGCCTATATAATAATTTTATACCTCACCCCACTCGGATACTCCCCCCCCCCTCTGTCTGTCGCTTAATTATCATTAAACGACACTAATACATACCCTGAAATGGCTCTGTTGTGCGGTTTTCTGCCGATTGTATCTCTTTTTATTTTTCAAAACTGTAAAATGTTATAAAATTTAAGTTTTTTGGTGCATCTGCGTGTTGAGTGCTAATCCTCCCCGGATACTCCTTCCCTTAACAGCAAAAAACACCAAAGGAAAGCGTTTATTGTTCTAATGCGCGTTTAAATCAATTATT
>ERZ1292625.1916-Hain-H41-01um-R1-1916-length-21457-cov-6_pt1 | contig 21457 bp, 45 predicted proteins | sample MGYA00564400_ERZ1292625 | MGnify/ENA primary metagenome ERZ1292625 (study PRJEB36523, sample SAMEA6512639) | groundwater metagenome | collected 2019-01-08 | study: AquaDiva: Metagenomics assemblies of 32 groundwater samples
CACCCGAGAAAGCCTCACAGTCGCGAATGGCATAGCGTGTGATTCACTAGACTTATACACTTATCGCAAGGACTTATGCCATTCGTCAAAGGACTTAGACACAAACCCTCTAGAATACTAGACTTCTGGCTGGATGAAAACCATCCATCTAATGCTGGCATCCTGCTATCTAGCAGGAATTCTGTTGTGACGGTGGGAATTGGAGTTATATGTGCTGTTGGTCGCAAACCGCGTGCCATGCATATTTTCATAGATAGTTTGCGTAGAATTCTTGACTGTTTTTGTATCAGAAAGGATAGTTTCTGTATAACATAAACTTTCATACCACAGTAGTGCTATTCCTCATGCTACCTTTTGTGATACCAAAACTCTCAATACCTCTATAGGTGCCCAAGCTCATGATAGTTTCTGTATAGCACTATCTATCAGTGAGCTTATACACTTCTGTGGTGCTGATAGTTTCTGTAATCATGCTGATAGTTTCTGTATGACGATAAGTATACGGTGTCAGATACACGGTAGTTTCAGCATTACAGAAACCTGGACCGCTACCGTGTCACAGCGAACCGTGTGCCATGCCAATCAATCGAACAATATGCGTCCCAGACGACACGCATTTAGCACCGTGCCATTCCATTAGAATCCTGGACGAATGGCACACGGCATGAATCGAGCTATACCATTTTTTATGGCGAATGGCACGCTATACCATACGCCTACCGCCACCCTATTGCTGGCCCCCACGAATGGGGGGAGGGGGGTGCCACCAACACCGAGCACAAATTTATAAGACTCATTCTAGAATTCTATACGCCAAGACATCAATATCCAGGACTACTGCCAAGCATTCAATACGTCTATCAAGCTATACAATGGCAACCTGTAGAAATCCGGGAAGATACTATACGGCTAACTCCGCATCGACGCTACTCCGTATACCGGTGGCTACATCTGATTCAATGAAAGCCTACAGTCCGGCGATCGGTAGCCCAGGGTCAAAGCGCCATGGCCCCGTAAAGCTGCCGGACGCTCAAGGCGCGCATTACGCATGACTAGCACAAGATTATCACCATCATGCAGCCCTCACGCCCTGGCACCCTTCCAATGCGATCCAAGGCTATGTTGCATTTTGCAACCAGACGAACATCATTATCATAAACTACTGTCATGTATTCTTGACGTTACAGAACGTAGGTGGTTTGTATTATCTACCTATAGAATGTATCATGTCGTTGGAAGCGGGCAGATGGAATCGAACCATCGTATCCTGGGTGGAAGCCAGGCGCATTACCATTATGCTATGCCCGCACATTATTTTATACGTTCATAAATGCGGGCGGTGGGACTCGAACCCACGACCAACAGCTTAAAAGGCTGCTGCTCTACCGACTGAGCTACGCCCACTAGTGACACAATAAATGAAATGGGAATGTTATTGGGAGGATTGAGATGTCGGCTACCAGGCTGAATGGAATGTCCCAGGACCAGACCCTGAGCGGGTCCGTTGAGTTTCTAAGTCTGTATAGGTCATATCTTAATCCTGAAAACGGAGCCAGCCTGCGAGCTTCATCACGATGGTCGTCCGGCAATGTTTTGAGCGTTCCGCATCCGCTAAGCAAGACAGACAGGACCAGGATCTGAATTGACCGATTAAACATTCTTAACTCCTATGCCATGGCCGGGATTTGCACCCGGACGCCCCGAAGGACAGCCCATTTTGAGCGGGCCATGTCTGCTGTTCCAATCACCATGGCAAGAATGTTGCACCTAACAGATTATGCATGCTATGAGTTGGGCCACCAACACCGGACTCTCTTCTACGGTAAAGAGCTACACGACACTGTTCGATTTCGTAAGTATGTTTAATTTATGGACTTGTGATTTCACTTACTGTCGTGACTTCCCGACACCTTTTTGTTTGTCTTTCGACTCCTTGCGACCAGGAATCCTAACTTCTTGTGCGCGTATTCAACTGCATACCCAAGAGAAAGTTCCCTGCCAACGATCTTGACGCGGCGTGACGGAGAAGCTGGCACCCTGTAGATTGTAAACCTATTACGACGCCCGGAGGCGTGGTCGGGCACGATGAAGAAGTAATGTCCGTCGTATCCGACACGCCTGGTTGAGACGATAACCTCACGCTTCATGGCATCAGCTTCTTGGTAGCCCAGAATCCGAGCTTTGTCTCCAGGAAAGATTTGATGGCATCGTTTAGATCATTCTCCATCTCAGCCTTAAGATCGTCTCGCTCATCGCGTCCGTCGTAGCGTATATAGCCGACCCACTTATTTATGAATTCATGAAGTTCCATTATGATTCCCTCATAGGTGTCTTCTGATCCATCTCGAACAAGATAGATTTACGTCCAAGCTTCTTGGCCGCTACGGCTACTCCGCCAGCCCCAGCGCTGGATACTTCTTATTGAATCTGGCATAACCGCGTAGCTGGTCAAGATACGGCACGTTAAACGTGGCTGGCTTATTGCCCTTGACCAGCATAACGCATTCTTCACGGGTAAACAAGAGTCGGTCCTTCTTGCCGTAAGCTCTTCTCTTGGACCACGTTATCGCTCAACATTCCGGATCGGGCTCCGGCATGCCAACAACCTCGTGTTCTTCCATGCTGAAGTATTCATCACGAATAAGCGGATTCAGCCTGCGGATAAGCTTAAGCCATGCTTCGGCAGCTTGCTCTGTAGCGCACACGGTCAAGTCTTCGCCTTCACGCCCAGCAACCACGTAAACCTTCACGCCTCAACCACCTCGATAACCAAGCCAAATGCACGAAGGACATCAGATAGCCTGGTGGCCAGTTCAAGCGTCATTACGTCGGCCTCATTGCTGTATCTTGTCCAATTATTACCATCGCCTGGTATACCGAACCAGTAGGCGTCACCGCTCCCCCACACGATACTCTTAGACTTGATTAGGTATTCATCCTTAATATTCACAGGCCACCTTCGTATCCTTCCCAATCTTCAAGCCCTGGATGCCTTTCATTCAGCATGCAACGACACATCGGACAGTTAACCTGGCTTGGCTGGTAAGTAGACCACATATCTCCAGCGTAGACCATATCATGCCTTGACTTATCGCATAGCGTTGCATTTTGACCCTTAGGAATGAAGTGGATCATTAAGGCTTCCTATAAGCTGCTTTGACGATACTAACCACTAAATCGAAGTCGCGTAAGGTTCTAGCCAATCTAGTCGCCTTGAGGTAATCGAACGTATCGGCCTCCCACTTACTTTTTGTCCAGTTATTACCATCGCCGGGAATACCGAACCAATACAGATAGCTTCCATCCCACGTAATAGATTTTGCCTTTATGTGGTATTTATATGACTTCGGGCAGTATAGCCCGTCAAGGATGCATGGCTGATCTTCATCGCATCCACCAAGCGTCCAATGCCTCTAGCAAGACTGCCTCATGACTCACCCCTGAACATGACTATTATCCCGTCGGAATCCTCGACCGCGTAAGCCATGTCATGCCTGGACTTAACCGGCGCTTCCAAGTAAAACCTCCTTGCCTTCTTCCTGGATCTCTGGGTCTACGAAGTGCGGCCCACCGAATGTTCCATCGTAGCCGATGGTGCATATGGCATCCGGATTGCACTTCTGGAGGAATTCTATCATCTCCATGACAGTCCAGACATGGTCTCCGACCTCTGTGATCATGACATATCCTTCAGTATAGCTATCAGCTTGTTCGAGTTTTCAACAGTCATACCACTATCGCCATCAGTCATGATGAACGGAAGTCCTTCTACGGCAATGTCAAGATCATCTACAGCTACAAACTTCTTGACGCCAGGATTACTTGACACCCATTCTAGAATCTGACGGCCACGCCCTTTCGGATCTTCAAGCTGGTCATCGTTACGGGTCAATCCAACCACGGGCGTGTCCTTGACTCCGTGAGTCCGCAAGAGGCAGTTGAATCCGGCGAGCGTCATAGCACCTCCGCTGACCAGGTAACGCCATGCTGAAGATAGAACGATAACACAATCAGGAACAGCCCGAAGGACTCTATTGAGATTCTCAACGCATTCAGGAACGAAGTTACTGCTCCTGGCCTCTGGATTGAATTCACGCTTGTTAAGGACTCCGTCTATGTCGAGGAATAGAACTATCATAGTCGAGCAAGCCTGGCTTCAAGATTATAGTATTCCTTGCGCCAGGTATCTACTTGAGCTTGCATCTTCTTGATTACTTCATCTTTAGCCTTGCATGTCCTATCGGCATGCTGGGCCTTACCCCACCATTCAGTATAAAGCTCTTTGTAACCTTTGAGTTGAGCTACTAGCCCGGTAAGTTCAACCAAAGACTTCTCTTTGACTTCAAGCTGACCCTTAATGAAAGACCCATATTGGTGAGACTCAACCAAGGCATCCTTCATGACTTCAAAGCGTCGCTTGTAGTCGTCACGTTCCTCAGCGCACTTGGCGAGGATACAGATACTACGCTTCCATTCAGCCTCAATCTCTTCATAACTAAGCATCCTATTTAACCTCAAAGAAGCAAGTAGGAGTCCTTTTGCCGGCCCTGAGATCCAAAAGCTCCATGATAGTCCTATCCCTGTCAGATCCAAGTGCGGCTTGCCAGGCAATACACTCCATGGGCGTAAGCGGCCATGGCGTCTTGACTATCATATGCCGCTTGACATCCCCGGACTTGCTTGGTGTGTTTAGTGTATGAACAAAATTACATCCCAGCTTCCTAAGTCTGCGCATGGCTTCATAAAACCTGAGTGAGCTAGGAGTATCATCGATATCAATGAAAAGCTCGTTATTCTTGGGGAAAATGATATCCATACCCATAGCGGAGGCGATCTTGGCTGGGTCTCCGTCCCTCATCGCTTCAATTACAGCAGGCGTAAGCTCAGCACCTTCAATGTAAGGCATTATTCCATCACTCCATGCATTTCTTCGCGTGTGGCATGATGTTTGCGCCACAGGACATTCCCGAGTCGTTCTATCTCGTTGATTGACACCTGAATCTCTTCAGCTATTCGATTCTCAATATCTTCCTCTGAGCGCGTGCCTTGTCCGCACCATATGGCTGCGTATACGGACCTGGCCCGCCTGAGTGCCTCTATGCCGATTCTCACGAACCACTATCCACCCATCTCAGGCCAATGATGAAGTCATTGTATTTGTTTGAGATCCTACACGCCATTGATTCGGAGGACCCGTAGCCAATGAAGCATGTGGTCATCCACCACGGGCTGATATGAATGTGCCTGAGCCTCACCTTCCAGTCTCCTTCTTCCATCGAATAAAGCTGTCTTTAGCCTCATTATACAATCGAACGTGTTTCGGACAATAGACGTTTGGATCGTTTATTTTGAGGCATTTAAGACAGGCTATGACTTTGCCATATTCAGCCCTTGATACCCACTGACAACGGCGCCTGTTCGTGTCCACAAGGCTCACTCCATGCCAGGTCGCAGGCTACGCAATACCACTCGTTACCGCAATGGCCTAGATTATCGAACCAATGCCCGTAACTTATACACTTTTCAGACTTACAGTATATGCACTTCATCCATCACGCTCAAACAATGCTTGGGTTCATCACACTCAGTCACTGTCAACTTCGCACGCCTTGAGCTTCACTATCTCGAACCCATCCGCATTAGGACCAATGCCGCTTGATGTCCACCAGATGGTATTTGATATTGGAATACCAAACCTGGCTGCCGCTATCTCCGGTCTCGAACCAAGCGAATCCCAGCGATAGCCGTCCTTGAGGAACCTAGTCTTAGGTCCCTTCACGATATAGAAGTATTTCCAATCACCCAACGCATTCTCCCTCGTCTTCATCTTCGTCAATGATATCATCCTGGCCATCTGGTCGCCTCTCGAAATCAGGCTGCCATGAATATTCAAGAGAAGCCTGTGAGGCATCCTCCAGGAGGCTCTCTCCGACAGGACAGAAATAGGGCATATCGCAGTCATCCGGTGGTGGATGTTCTAGATTGGATTGGCATTGATCGCATGAGTCGATATGATACTCTGACCTTTGCTCAAGAATATCAATCTTCTCGCGAGTCCAATTACCATTCCTCCATTGTTCTATTTCTTGATTGGTTGGCTTCACCATAGATCCTCCGAAGTAAGAATGCTTCCAATTAGTGGCTTGGTTAGCTGACCACAAGCCCTGGCAACTTTCTCGCCATCTTCTCGGTCTACGAACTTGCCGGAGCTGGTAAGAAAACCGCTGAAGTAGCCATTGACATTGTCTATTGGGGTCTCGCACCCCATGGCCACCATCATGCTAATTAGATTATGATGCCTATTAGGAGCAGGCATTGAGATTATAACTTCTTCACCCCAGTTATCGAAAATGTATGCCGCCGACACAATGCGCTCAGATTTATCATGGCGGTCTACAGGATTGGATGGATTAAGAACCGACTCAGCTCCGCATTCACATCTAGCCATCCAGGCCCCATGGTAAAGCCTGTGGATGAGAGTATACCTGCCATGCTTATGGCCGGCCTTGATCCAAGATAGACCATTACGAGCCACGGCTATACTCCTCGCATGTAATGAGCCATGTTTCGCATCGCTTACATCCAACTCGATAGCTTGTGCCCTTAAATCCGTCTCCGGCGTCTTCCTTACCAAACCAGAAGTGCATCTTTTCTCCGCACCCAGCACATAGGCATGCATAGTCATACCTTGCATGATCCTCAGCGCCGCAGATGGTGCAATTCACTGATAACTCCGCATCTTCGGCAAATAGTCTTATCGCCAACCATTACAGGATCTTCGTGACCGTAAAAAACACAATAGAAAAACAGAAGATCAATGCCCATATCAATCAATCCTTACGGAGCCGTCCATGCTCCAGGACAACCTGATTGCTTCCAGTGGCCAGCCCATATAATTCTAGCAAATTCCTGCTCGCCAGTAGCATAATAGTAGTCATAGACAGCTTCTTCAAGAGTCGTTAGGCCCACTTAACCCCTACGCTCCAGCGTGGCGTTTCACAATAAGATGCTCCGTGACATATGAGCTTAGCCTCATAGCCAAATTCAGCGGCAAGTTCGATGACTTTCTCAGCCGCGATGGCCTTATGCTTGTTGGCTGGCGTATTGCGCCCAAAGATCATTCCGCTTCTATCCGAGTAGAATGCATAGAGATCCGAATTACTATAGCCCATGCCTGCTATCTCTGAGATACGTCCTATTTCACGCCTGGCCTGACTAATAGCTGCGTATATCTCAGACCTCTCTGTTTCGGCCTCATGCTTCTTCTTAAGGATCGCAGCCTCTCGATCAGCCTGGGCTTTCTTCTTGCGCAAGTCATCCATGGCGCTGCTCATACCTCAACAGCCTCCATGTTGCGAGGAAGAACAAAGCTGTCCTTTCTTACGGTATAAAAAAAACCATTCGAAAGGCATACGCAAGGGAGCTTTGTATCATCAGCACACATAGGTGCGCCACTGTTCCCCATCCTCATATATACATTTGATGGTGTAGCTGATTCGAAACTGAAGCACTTACCGACATCAATGGTGCTAACTGGAACACATTGTGTGAGATTTTTCTCTGTAATCTTCATTGCGATGACTCCTTCTTTGTCAGCTTTTCATCAAGTGCCAGAAGTTCACGCTCTGCCAAATTACGCCCTGTTGAAATAGTCTTAACCAAGGCGTAGAGTGACGGATTATGATTGCTTATGTCGCGAGCATAGATAGTCCTGGCTGCTTCTATCTTGGACCGAATATGAACTACTCCATTTATGTTTTGAGTGTTAGTAACCTTCTCTAGAATTGTAACAAAATCAGAAATTATCATTCCGCAATACTGTCGATCAACCTCCTTAATCTTTCCAACATAAACCTTTGATTTCTTAACTCCCTTACTCACCAATCTTCTCCTTAATTGCAGTCTGAAAGAATTCTCTGATTTCCTTCGTGTCTACCGTGGGTGCTGAATTAAGCTCCAGGAACAGATACTTCTGATTCTTGACCAGCACGTCAGCGGCACCTAAATCAAGACCAATGGCCTTCCTGGCCCTGAGCGTCCTTATCCTAAGGCCCGGCCTGTCCCATTCCTCTCTGAATTTGTAGCCCCAGTTACTCCTGCATGGATATTCATCGTTACGCCTATTTCTTCCAAAAGGCACCCTCCTGGCAATAAGAGTATGATCCCAGGCGAACCAAACCCGATACTCTACTTCAGTGTTTATCCAAGCCGTCCCGTAATATCCACTCTTGATATCACACGGGCCATCGACTACCTCGAAATCCTCACCAGCCCTGTGCTCTAGCGGACGAATTAGAACCTTACCGTCAAAGTTGGCCCTATCAACGAAAAAGGCTGGCGTATCTGTTGCTGTTGCTATTTTCCTGAGCGCCTCTAGCTTGTTTACATTGAGAAGAATTGAATTTCTTTTATTGACTACGGATGCGTATTCATCTCCATTATCAAGCTTTGAGCTTTTACCCCATCTAATAACCGTATGTCCTGGGTCCAGTCTTAGTCTGGTATATGTAGGAAAGCCAAGGCGCTTGGCCGAATTAAGCTCTGACTCGCACGTAACTACCGAGACAGTCACCGCTTAATCCATGCCGCCAAGTTCGCCCATGGAATAACCATCAAGAAGCTCGAACTTGTCAGTATCCTCGTCATCAAAGAATTCACCATCCTTCATAATGAATTCCTTGATGGCTTCATTCTTGGCAGCTTCCTCGCTAACACCAGCAGCATCCTCGCTATCACCAACGATTCTGGCGATCAGCATACGCTGTTGCTCCTGGCGTTCGCGCTTGCGGGACCTCTTGTTGCCACGACGGCCCTGGTTGCTGTTATAGCTATCGTGGCCTCCGCCTGAGCAATTTCCGCTGTAATAGCTTCTGCCGTGACCGCTATAATTGCCATAACTTCCAAGCCACTCTCGCTGCTTACGGAAGAGAACGGCCCCCTTCTCATCGAAAACAAGCCATCCGTAATCTTGCTGCTTTGGCTTCCACTCAAAAGCCAGATCGGAAGCTACTACGTTTGAATTCTCACGACCATCAGGCGCAACCTCAAGCTGGCCTGAGGTCTTAATGGCCAGGAGTAGGCCGCTCTGATTAAGAGCCAGAAAGACACCCCCGCCGCTCACGACATCGCAGAACTTCTCTGGCCCAGCCACATTCAGGAGATGAGCTGCAACTTCACTGTCAGTCTCGCCTTCCCATTTGATATCAGGCAGACCGGCCTTAAGGACCTTATTGTCTGACCATACCCCATTATGGACAACGGCCCACGACCCCTTAATGAACGGATGAGTATTGCAAACCTCATTGCCTCCATGGGTGGCGGCCCTCATATGCACTACCGTCCAGCCATCGTATGGCATATGGTCAAGGAGCGGAATCTTTACGATAGCCTCATCCAGCGGAACGGGTAGCTTGTTGACAATGAACTGGCCATCCTTGACGTAAACCGAGCCAGTGCCATCCTTGTTACTGCCCTCCATCCGCTTAAGGATATCGTAAGCCAGTTTCTTGCTAAAGAAAGGAGGGAAAGCTGCTAGTCTGCACATTAGAATGCCACCTCATCATTGTTATCAATGGTTGGTGTTATTGAGCTGCTTGTATTAGCGGATATGGTCCAATTTCCAATTATCATATTGCTTGTAGCCTGTATTGACGGCACAGGCACTGGAGCCGGTTGGACCAACTCAAGACTATGGCGTGAGAAGTAATAGTTTGACTGGAAGCCAGGAATACTAAGATAAAAGTAACAAGAGCTAATAAGTCTTATGGTTTGCTCGGAGCCGATAATACCAATGGCATCCTCATCTCGCATATATGGGACATAACGAACGCGAACCCTGTCTCCGACGCGCAATGTTTGTTCGCTTACGGCTATGCCGATACCGCTGATCTCTAGATTGCTTTGAGTATATGCATGGCCAGACCCTGGACCGTGAACGTAAATAGCGTTGGTTACAGCATCGATATGTGATATTGTGGTAATAGAACCAATAATACCAGGCTCAACACTTGAACTTGGCATATCGGGGACAGATAGTATGCGCACTTCTGACTCTGGATAGAATTCACCAATTCTGCCACAATTAGGATTTTGCAATAGCGGAGATGGCATAAGCTCAAGATTATTACGGCAATAAGTGTAATTGGAGGCCGGCCTGATATTAACCCAGAAAACACCCCTGTTGACATCTGCGACAGTCGCAATGGTGCCAATGACTCCAGGCGCAACATCGCTTTGATTAATTCCGCTTACTGACAATATCTTGACCGTGCTACCAATCTCAATCGGACCCGAAATCTTGAATGCCTTTTCTCCGTCAGCAAGCTTAATGAGCGGAGGAAGCTCCATTTTGTAATCCAAGTTGAGATTCCCACAGATAGCGCTAATTAGCGTCTTGACCATAGCTGCGCTGTATGGAATATTCCTCCTCAAGTCTTGGCGAAGACCAATGAGGAGCATATTGTCATGGCGAGTAACCAGCTTGGCCGATATACCCCTGCTTTCAAGCCAATCAATAGCCCTATCTATCTTGGAGCTTGGCATAACATGACCATACGGCTCTTCGATGTAAATCATCGATGATTCGGCCGCCCGAAGCCCATATACCTCGCACGGAATCCTGGCATAGGCCTCGTTAAATCTATTCCCGACACATCTTCCAATGGCTTGGCAATTAAAATCACCTGAATATGTGATTGTCACGAATCACGCTCCATTGGAGTAACCCCAGACCAGATGTCGTAAAGCTTAACTTTTGGCATTGGATTTATCTTTACTTTACTAATACCCCAAGCTGCCTTCATGTCCGTTCCAGGAAACCAATTCCTTCCCTTGACAATTAGTAGATGGATTAGATCAATAGGCCCCTTGTAGCTTTTATAAAGCTCGAACTTCTGGATGTCAGGCCATGATTCAGCCAGGAAAACTTTACGCAACTCATTATACTTGGCCAGCCTGAAATCCTCAGCCTGGCTTCTGGTATAGGTGTATGGCCTGATGCGTTCACCAAGCTTGTTGTAGATTGATTCCCAGGCAATTGCCTTAGCCAAAGATAGGATGCCAAGGGCGATATAGGGAGATGTCAACCAGCTTGAAATTGCCCTATACTCGATACCATGAGGCTGATCTCGATAATCACCCAGGCCGCCATACGACCTGCGCCTCGACTTGGCCTGGTCTGGAGTCTCAAGAAGAATAGCCGTGCATCCCAGATAAGCATCCAAGCAAGAGATCAGGTGGTATGAGTCGTAATTTATCTTAGCCTTAAGTGTCCCGAAGTGAATATGCCCACCAATAGGCTCTTTGCCAGCGTATGAGCCAGCCTGCCATATGGGGCCATAGGCCAACGGGTCAGATTCTCGCCTAGAAAGTAAAGCTGATCTAATATTATTCACCACCTGGACAGGCTCATTGGCTGGTTTAGGCCTAAGTTCAGCTACGCGCCGGCAACCATCGAGACCGAATATACTCGAATATTCATTATCGGTAATCAGGCTGTCAGCCCTGATTACTCCACCAACATCATCGATAAAGGCGAATTCTGGGTCAGCCCCAAGTGAGAAATCCTTCTTCTCTACTTTAGGGCAAGACCCTATAATACTAGTCATTGCGCTGGATTCCAAACACAGTTTCAGGGTTAGAAAGGGCCGGAATAGTGGTGAACGCAGGCTCGCTAGCAAGTTGGGCGGTCTTGTCAAGCTCCGTCCAGAAGAACTTACCCTTATCGCCAATAATGCGCTTGAATACTTCAGCCGGAATGGGAACGTAAACTAGCTTCCCGCGCTTAAATACTACCCCGGACCCAGATGGTTTCTTGATGGCCTTGCCGTTGTCCTGAGAAACAATATCCTTGATAATGGGCATTGCGTTGCATCCCTCCTATCTTTCCAAACTATCCGATAAGAACATCATACCAATGGTTATGACATAAACAAGAGTCGTTACCAGGGACGACCTGGTTCGCCCTCAATGGGCGGCTCGATGTCACGGTATTTAACTGGCAGATATGAAACATCCTGCTTGAAACGAGGAGTGGTTTCGTGTTCTATGAAGTGGGATTTGAACCCGAATTGAGGTTTGATAAATTCATCTTGCTCCCTGCCGACGATCTTGCCGTCAGCAGAAAATTGCAGCCAGCCAGTATTCTGAAACCATCCATCCCACTTGGCATCAAACCCAGACGCAAGCATTGGCCCCTTGGTGGTTTCTGCCAATTCCAAGTCTCCGCTCGTCTTGACAGCCCAAAGTTCTCCGCTACGGTTAAGCCCCAGGAAGACTCCACCAAAACTTACTAGGTTATAGAACTTCTTAGGCCCAGTCATAGCAAATAGCCTGGCCGCCACCTCGCTGTCAGTCTCGCCTTCCCACCTAGCCTTGGAGCCCATGGCTGCTTTCACGAGTTTGTAATCAGACCATATACCGTTATGCACGATAGCCCAATCGCCCTTGACGAACGGATGGGTGTTACGGTAAGCAACCTTACCGTGCGAAGCTGCACGCAGGTGAGCCAGCGTCCAACCATCATACGGCATATGATCGAATAGCGGAAACTTATTCAGGGCTTTACGGAAAGGCAGTTGGGTCTTAACGACAACAAACTTACCATCTTTGACGTGAACAGTTCCGGTCCCGTCAACATTACCTTTGGCGAAATTAGCTACGATCTTGATAGCAGTGGCCTGATCGAATCCGGGAGGGAAAGCTGCGAGTCTGCACATTACCGCACACCAATCTGATGGATTGATTGAGGAGACACGAGAATTGGCTTCTTCTGCCACGCTGGAAGCCTGAAATTATTGTCCAGCTTCAATTTACCCTCGGAAAATGAAACTAAAGTTCTTACAAGGGCGGCCGAGAATGCTGTGTTAGTAATGACATCTTCCCTTATGCCAAAAGTGATTAATCCAGGCACCACGGAGTAGTCTCGGCCGGTAATAATGCCATCCCTGGCAAGCCATCGCCTCAGGCGATCACATTTTGAAATGGATATATTGTTGTTATCGTCAAAAACAACATGGCTTGTATTATACAAGTTCCGACTCGCTACTTTATAGTTAAACTTGGTTATCAGCTTATTGAAATCGCTATTCGCATACCCGACAAGTCTGGTTAATTCTGAATATTTAATCATACCGCGTCCTCTACGCCGTTCCAGATATCGCTAAGCGTTGTCTTCTGGATTTTAGGCAATGGCTTGGTATTCTTACTGATGCCCCATGCCGACTTCATTCCGCATGCCGGAAACCAGTTCTGCTTATTGGCGATAAGTTTAGCCAGCATGTCAATTTGCCGCTTATATTTCCTGTAAAGCTCAAACTTCTGAATTTCAGGCCAAACTTCATTAATGAAGTGGGGCCTGAGCAGACCTTTTCGGCAATTATTAAAAGCGTCCCTGTCCAATTCAGGCTTATAGGTGTGATCGAGATTATTGTTTATTACCTCCCATACGACAGTCTTGGCCAGACAAAGCGCGCCAGCGGCAATATAGGGAGATGTCATCCAGCTAGATGGAGACCTGTATTCAATGCCCCATTTCTGGACTCTGTGAGCGTTAAGCAGACCATAACTGGCTCTTCGCCTCGCAGCCTCCAATGGCTTTTCGAGCAGAATGAGTGTATGGGTCAGGTATCTATCTAGCGCATCAAGGACGACATGACCAATACTTTCATGGCCAAGCTCGTCATGATAACTATCTAGAAAAAAACCATCAATTCCGCCAAGCCCGAAGTGGATGTGGCCTCCCAGCGGGTTGCCCGCTACGTATGATCCAGCACGCCAATTACAATTCAGGACACCTGGATTTTTAGCCACACCATAATCAAGGTCACGCTTGATATTACTGACCAAGGTGAATGGATCATTACTTGGGGCCGGACGCACTTCTGCTATACGGGCGCAGCCATCATACCCAAACGGCTCGTGTAGTTCATCGTCCTTTACCAGTGTATTGGCGGGTATCAATCTATTGCTGCTATCAACGAAGGCGAATTCTGGATCGGCCCCAATCATAAAATCAGTCTTGACCGGATCAGCGATAGCACTAGTCATGACGGTCATCCACGTTGAATCCGAAATCACCACCAGTCAGGACAGGAATGGCAAGCTCAGCCTTACCGGCAGTGACTTGAAGCACTCCGCCAACCTCTGTTGCATAGCATGGTCCGACACCTAGGCCGGACTTAGCCATAAGGCTTGGTGTAATACGAATATATGGCTGGTCATCGATCAGCTTGATCTCGACACGCACGCTGCGTGGGTTGATGCTCTTCCTGGGCATTCCTGGGTCGCTCCTTCTTTCTTAAGGCTCGCCTATCCTACATTCGTTCAGGACATCCAACAAGGGTCGTTAAGTCGCTGTTGCGCATCATGCGCAACATGTTATTTTCAGGCAACATCCGATATGACGGCCCAACGATCCTTGACGGATGGCCAACATCCTTCTAGGATGTCATCGGAGGCGTCAATGGATGAGATTGGTCTTTATCGCGTCACAGTGACCAAGGAATATACTATCTTGGCTGTTGGAGAAACTGAATACCTGGCAATACTTACCGCACAAGATGTCATCAATAACGGTGATGCCTCTTTTGAAATAGAAAATGCTGTGGAATCATACCATGCCGTCAGGCTTGAGCGCGTAAGTCAGCTTGGCGCGGATGAACGCGAAGCCTTGCCGTGGGGAGGGTGTGATGATGCAAAGCATTGTCGGGATTATGTGTCACCGTGAGTGATTCGGCCGCGCATATCGCTGGCTGGCAGATTGTGGCTATCCTGGTAAATCTCAGCGGCCCAGAGAGGCACGATGCCATTTCGGTAGTCGCTGGAAGTTATTGCCTGGAATGCTGTGGCCCAGCCAAGCCAGACGGACATAACTTGTGTGGCTGTTGGAGGAATGAATGAAACGCAAGAAGAAGCCAGTTAAACCCAAGGAATGCACGCATGGTTCCATTGGCTGTGGATGTCCAATCCGATGTAAGGCCTCTAAGCCAAGGACCGGATTAGACATAGAGGCTGTGATTAGCCTTATCGAAGCTCATCAGTGCGGCTACGATTGTTATGGTCCGGTTTCTTACTCAAGTCAGGTAGAGCGCAATGGAAGCTGTAAGTATGTGATATCTTACGACATAAGGAGTATGTTTCGTGACAATTGATCCGCATTTTCTATGGCTAGAGTTCGAGGAGGCCGTCAACGAGCCTTGGAATAGATTTACCGCTCCATGCGCCCAGTGTCGTTCGCCTAAGGGTTATCATCATGTAGTCAACCGCAAGAATGCGGTAGTTACGGAGCGATGGGCTGTGTGCTCTGCTGTATGCGGTGTTAAATTTATCGGTAGGTTTCGTGAGGTTACACCAAGTGCCTGATATCTATATTAAGCAGCGAGAATCTCCGATGCGCTGCGCAATTTGCCATGACAGTGATGAATATCTATCTGAATGTCATCGCTGTCATGTTAGAATTCATCTTGAGTGTTTTGCTGGTAACGGAGATCGTTGCCCGACAATGGGATGTGTTGAACGCATCACGCTTGGCGAAGCGCTGGGTATTCACGACCCGGAGACAATCCAGACTAGCGAAGATAGTGAATGGCGTAGCATCGGGATCAAGGCGCAAGATTATAGCCTGTATGGATTTATAATTTTGAGTCTGATTTCGGTGATTGTTGTAATGACTATGTTTGCTGCAGCTTTGGTGCTGACTCAGTAACGACTCTTGGACGAGTCAGATGTCTTGTTATAATGAGATCAGTCCAGCCAACAAAGGAGAAAGCAATGCGGAATGTGACGACGGGACGGACTGCGGAGATGGAACGGAGGGGCACTGTGTATGTTGCCACCGTTCGTGAGCAGCGACGCAGAGGCCAGCATGTTGGTGATTTTGTTGCCAGCACACTCTTCGATACGCTTCCCCAGGCCCAGAAGTGGGCTAGCCTCAAGATCAACCAGGAAAAGACACCCGAGGCTCGCCCTGGCGAGGATGAGGCTTGGGCCGAATACGATGCAAACCTCAAGAAGTCTTACGCAAGCTTGCGACCCAATACCAATGGATTCAGGAGTGACCAGTAATGTCTACGACTAATTTCGCTGAAATTGTCAAACTTAGCCAAAATGGAAAGGTAGTCTCGCGAGCATCGGGTGACAATTCAAAGCTGATCTCAGCCCTGGATGCTATGGTTGGAAGGCTTGACAGGCTTTTTACGCTGCTTGAGTCCAGTCATAGTCCTATGATGGCCGTCCCTCCCGCTCCGCCTCCGGCTCCTTTGGTTGATGTGACATATACTGTTGTAGAGGCTGCGGCCTATGTTGGCTGCACTCCGCAGAACGTCCATCTCGCCATCAAGCGAGGTAAGCTTGCTAGCGTAAGCGGAAATGGCGCTAATACCATGTTCTCGCGATCCAGTATCGACAAGTGGCGTTCTGGTGTTGATCCCAGGTATTGGCACAACAAGCACAAGCAAGCTGGCGTTCCATCACCCACTATCACCCAGGTCAAGCCTGTCAAGCCCAAGGCCGAACCAAAGCCTCGCCCTGTGTCTCGCTCTATGGCCGCCAAGATCCTCAGCATGGATCGCTTTGCCTTTGATACTTTGTTTATCAATAAGGAGATTCCATTCCAGTTCTCCGGCAAGAATAAGCGTGTTATCATCAGGCGCGAGGATCTGGACGCTTACATCAAGACCAACGTAAAGGCGGAAACAAAGCCGCGTCATGTTCCTGGAGCTGAATTCCGTGACTAAGGAGACGAAGGAAAGCATAGCCGCATTGGTGATTATCATTGCAGGGGCTGCTGCTTTGTCGCGTTTCGCATATCCACTCAAATACAATCATGATAATGTTACGATGGTGACAAGTAATGGACACTGAAACCGTGGGCGTATTTTTTGCCATGTCATGTGCTTTTGGATTCGGCCTTGGGTCAATATATACCCAATGGCGCCTTTCATATCTAGTATATGAAGGCGAAGATTGTCCTATATGTGGCGCGGAGGATATCATTTGAGTTATCATCAATTCATGGCTATGTCTGCATTGGGCCTTGTGGGCTTGATTGGCGGCCTTATTGGCCTTGTGTTCGGAAGGCTTAAAGAGCAGAAGAACACAAAGAACCTTGAGGCCGAGATCGCCAAGATGAAGGCCAATCCCATGACTGGTTGTGAAGCCAGGATGGCAGTGGCTAATAGGTATAGGCGAGATATGGCTTACGGTAATCTGAGTCATTGGACAGCTGAATCGGTTATGCTTCGTTTAAATGAAGCCGATGAACAGGAGCGGTTAGCCCGTAAGTGTCAGGATGAATTCGACATGAGGCCCATTTATCCGGTGACCAATGACCGTAGCTGACCTCAAGAAGTGGCTCTCTGATAAACCCGAGGATGCCATCCTTTTATCTCCGCTTGGAAGCGAAACATATAGTGCTGTATCTCCTTCTATTAGGAATGTGAAGCAATACTGTCAGGGCTCAACGTCATTTACCGAGGGCGAGGATGGATTCGGTAAGTCGGTTAAGGCTGTTGTGTTCTGGTGAGTCCACGCAGGCCAAGGAAGACTATTCGCTATATCAGCCAGGAAGAACTTGCTGCTATAGTCAGCGATACCAGGCTTAAGGCCGAAAAGAAGGATGATGAATGCCTTCAGGGTAAATGCAAGCATGATGAATGCAAGCCTCCAAGGACTCAAACCAAGAGGCACTTTACTCAACGCAGGCCGAGGGATGAGCCAGGAGCCAACGATAACGCTGTAAGGCGAATAGAGGAATACGATTAACTTACATGGAGCGCGGGGGGCAAGGGGGTCCCAACGGTCTTATAAGCCGTCACTGTGGTCACAAGCCACTTAGCTAGGTTCGATTCCTAGGCGCTCTATCCAATGACGACAGATGAACGTGACTCGCTCATGCTTCAATGCGCATTACTTGGTGGTGTAGTTGCATCATGGGCTTATGTGATATGGGAGAGGCTTAAGTGAATGTTTCTCCGCGTGAAGGTTAAAGGCAGAGACGGATCGTATGCGGCATGCTTGGCTCCGTCACTGGACAGAACCTACCTATTCGTCATAGACCTTAAGACTGGAGTAGGAGATTACGTTTTGCTTCAAGATGTTACATTCGAAATGAATGACTCTGGCGCATTCAAGGGCGTTGCGGTAAGATATCCTGGATTTTGCCGCTCATGCGGCGGGAAGGAAGTGAAATGAAGATTCACATCGTTCGTCATCTGTCCCCAGAGGTCATGATTGGCGGAGACCACACTGTCAGAGAGCGAAGAATTAGCCGTGCTCAAGCGGCCAAGATCGCCAATAAGGCATATGAAGATGGGATGCTTAGTAGCGGTATCTGGACCAGCGATGCCGATCTCTGCGGTTTCTTCATGGATGAGCTTGAGCTTCCATATACGTTCGAGCTTAAGCCTGGACGATCTAAGGTTGAGACAGGCGATTCGGTCCTGATCGCCAGACTTCACAAGCGCAATGAAGCTTCTGAAGATGATGATATCCATGACCGCCTTGACGTTGCATGGTGGCTTGCTGATGTTGTCGAGGCCAAGAGGCGAGAGAGTGGCGTTAAGGCTGTAGCGCAAGCCTGGCCGGCTGGATGGTCGCGCCGGGAAGATCCGGCCGAGGCGCTGTCGTGAGCTTCTACGTCGATGTCCTGCGTCAATATCGCCATGCCAATGGTAAGCTATCTGATGATAGCACAAGGAGCCACTTCAAGTGCGATAGCACTACTTGCTCTAATAAACGGTGGGCTGACCATGATGAAAGTGTAGTCCCTGATGGGTGGGAGGCTGTCCGGGACAAGCTTGATCCAGCCATCGTATATCATGCTTGCTCAAATACGGATTGCAAGATAGAGGTTCTGGCCCTATCCCAACTTGGATATCAAGGAAGGTCTACTGATTAATGGGTTATCCTTGGCCTGTATGGGATCTTGCAACACCAGAAGGATTCTGTGGAGTTTGCAAGATACGCCATATTCCAGTTATTGCCGCAAAGCCATTCTGTTCCATGACTTGCCTTCTGATTGATTTCTTCAGGAAGAACCCATGAGCGAGCCGACTCCGCCCAAGATGAAGGCTTTCCTCGAACACATGCAGACTTGCCAAACGTGCAAGGAACATGATAACATTCTCAGTCTGTGTAACGCCGGAAACGCATTTTATGGAGCATGGACCACGGAGGCTCGTATTCGATTTCAAGAGGGCGAGCCCGAGACTGATCCGCAGCGCATCATGCTGGCCATACGATACTTTGGCAAGAATTCTCCTGACGGGCTTATTCTTCCACAGGCTACTGCGCTAGCCCTTAATAGGCATATCGAGAAGATGACAGCAGAGATCCTGGATCTAGCCCAGAAGGAATGTCGTCATAGCGGAGATGGTAAATGCGAGAAGTGTGGAGCTTTGTGCGCTATTTGTGACGACAGCGAAAGCGGGTTTGCTTATGATGGGGTGGCTAGGTCATGAATCACGATGAGCATGACTACTCAGTAGGCCAATCTTTCGATGTAGGGTCTGGCCTGCTTGGTGGTAAGACTAAGTCTATATCCGACGATCTTAAAGCCGAAAACAAATATCTAGATGAATGTCTTGAAGAGTCTCGCTTGGCACACAACGCATTAATTGATGAGAATAATGGACTCAGGCTAATGGCCGAATCTACCGAGTCTAAGCTCGGATCGCTACAGGCAGAAGTTGAACGCCTGAATAGGGCCATGAATGCAATATCTGAAATAATTCATTCCTCAAGGCTTAAGGTTTAGTTATGGGAGACCTTGACCCGCGCAACGAACTTCGTAAGTTTGCCAAGCTCGCCAGGAGTCTTGGCAATAAGGCGGTATCAGCGGCTTATCTTGTTGATTCATGGCCCGAAGGTCAGGTTATTACGCTTCGGCAGGCTATATCAACGCTTGAATGGCTGGAGCCATTCCTGTCCGGAATCGTGCCTGATCGTAAGCGTAAGTTCTCATGGCAAGAGGCGGTAGAACTTCGCAAGTCCAAGATGAGTGTGGCTGAAATCTCAAGGCGGCTCAGGGTTAGTCGCTCAAGCGTTCAGAACGCACTGGCTAGAAGCGGAATATCCCCAGGAGTCCATGTTTCGCCTAATCATCAGCTTCTTGACAGGGAAATGATTGCGCAAGCATACCTGGCCGGGCTTACCCTTGAACAGCTTGCTATACACTACAAGACATCTCCCGGATCAATCAAGCGAGCCTTGATATCCAAGGGTATTCAGCCAAGAAAGCAAGGGTCTCTACCGGTTAAAACCAATGATGAATCATCCACGTCCAGGGATATGGCTTTAACCAATAAGGATGATGTCATGCTAGCCATGATTCTTGCCGCCCAAGCAAAACGGAGAAAGGGCACAGTGCCTACCGTTAGTGAGTAATCTGCATGTGCAGAATAATCGAATGTATGATAGCATGGGCAAGCAGTATTAGGAAGTCCTGCTTGTAGCCTTACTGATACATGGTATAGTTTTAATTACGTCAAGCCAGGTATACTAACGCGGCAATACAACACAATGCGTTAAATATGATGAGTTTCGGTAAGAGCTAGTGGTATATCACACGGTATAAATTATGGTTTCCTGTGTGGTATATATCCAGCAAGCCTTACTGCGGAGTAGGCTCTGCGGCATCTGGCCACTTAAAGCCAACCTTAGATCCAGCCTTGTCAAGCAGCCATTCTCCGTTAAGCTTACCATCCTTTGGAAGCGTAACGCCATTCTTGGTTGCGATCCTGGCTACTGATTCAGCCACAAGGCTATCGGCTTGTATTCTAATTCTCTTGACATTCTCTTCCATCTCGGCAGCCTGAACCAGCATCGAGGCAGCCTTTTCTGTGGCAAGAGCAATTAGGAGTTGCTGGTCAAGCTCAAAATCAATCTGTGACAAGATACGTCCTCCAATAAGGACGTTGTATCATAAACAAAACGCGAGTCAATACTGATTCACTGGACACTACTAATTACAGGCTGTGGCATCCGCATTATTTCAGTATTTGTTGGTAGCGACTTGTGATAGTCCATCATCAAGCACCAGGCTCTTAATATAGTTATCCTGTTTAAGCCCGGCTGGCTGAGACATCATTACGATATCAATTACCGCGCCGCCAGAGCCAACTACAGGATCTTTCTCAACATAAATATTGTCGATGTCGATCTTTGTGATTCGACACTTACCGATATTGGCTTGGTAGTTTTGATTGATCGAAGCGACTAGCCCCGGGGAGTAACCAAGTTGGTGTGGTGTGTAGCTCGACGTGTCAGCGTCGGCGCTGAACGTCACTTGCATCTGGCGGATGCTCAGGGATGATGGACCTGTGTTAGCGAATGAAATGCTCATGTCGTAGACCTTTCTCACTGTGTAAGAAGTTTGAAAACCACTAGCTCACCTGCTTGATCGTTCCCTCGACGTTGTAGGTCACGGTCGTGAAGGTTCCGGTAGTGGCAATAGTGATGG
>ERZ1292625.1917-Hain-H41-01um-R1-1917-length-21454-cov-21_pt1 | contig 21454 bp, 45 predicted proteins | sample MGYA00564400_ERZ1292625 | MGnify/ENA primary metagenome ERZ1292625 (study PRJEB36523, sample SAMEA6512639) | groundwater metagenome | collected 2019-01-08 | study: AquaDiva: Metagenomics assemblies of 32 groundwater samples
CGAGCGGCCTTCTGATGACGCTGGATGACCTTGGAGGGGCTTATTGCCCGGCACAAGGCGCATACATAAGGGGCAGGGCGAACTACCGCCGTAGGGTACTTAACGTCCTTACAGTTCGCGCACCGGACTTCCCACGTTTGGGGCGGCGTATGGACCGCGCAGTCACGCGTGGGACAGGTCATGCCACCCACCGCATCTGCCCGCCGACTTCTTCGAGATGAGCCTGACGCACAGGCGCGGAGTCCTCTCCCGTGTGAATCGGCTCACCAAGACGCGCCACCGTGGGAGTCTCGTCGAGTGGTACCCATACGATCCCGTCGAGCGCATCTGGGCAGAATATGGCGTCTATCCAGTCTGCTAACGCTAGCGCCGTCTCCGGCAGCGTCATCGCTGCATCTTTCGCGCCGAGCACCGCTTTATGCCAGATCGCTAACTCACCCTTATCCGTCACCCACGCTTCCACGGTGGGGGACTCAAAGCGTGGGCGATCGACTTGTATCTCTTCCGTCTGCCGTGCGGCCCAGCGGCTTGCGCGGCTCATTGATTAAGCATCATGCGCACACTGAGCAGTTTCATTCTTCTCCTTTCGCGGCGCGAAGGGCGGCGCGAATCTCCTCCCTGACGGCGTGATGCACCGGCTCGTCGGGTTTCACCAGTTGCGCGGCCGCCACGTACATCTCGGCGTTCTCCAGCGCCGCCACTAGCCCCTCGTGCGCGTTTACGGCGCGGACGATCAAGTCAGCGTTCTCCTTCGTCATTGGGCAACAGCCGGCCACTTCGATACCCAACTGACCGTCACCTCGTGGGCCAACGATAATTGGCTCCTCGATTGGTCCAGCGCAGGTGTCGCGCAGACTAGTTGTCCACTCACGTGTCCACGGTCGCGGTGTAGTCACACTCCCTCCTTCTTCACGTCAAACACGGTAATCGCCTCCACGAGTTCTTCTGGCACAAACGTGAACACGAACTCATCCGACTGCCCGTCAATCCCCGGCGCGTGCGCCGCCCGCGAGTGCTCCACACGCAAGACACCTTCCGTCAGGTCTGTAATCACTCCCCGTTCTAGCCACGTGGCGAGCGCCGCGCGTCCTTTTGGCAGCGCGGTGTAGTCACGCGGGTTCGCGGATACGCGCGCTTCGTTCGGGTCACGCCAACTCACTTCAACATATTTGCCGAGATATTCTTTACTAACCCTCAACGTACTTGCCTTGGGTCAGCCCGGCCGCCTTGAGTAACCGGCCCGCGTCGGTGAGCATGTAAACCGCATCGCCCTCTTCCAAAGCGTCGTCTGGGCCAATCAGGCCGGCCATACTAGAGTCGTAGTCCACCGACTTCATCAACCCGTGCTTCGATGCCATCTCCTCGAAGTCCCAGCGGTCAAGCTCCATTCCGTCGTTCTGCCAGAAGTGTTCCAGCAAGTCAGCCCACAATTCCGCCAGTGCCTTCATCACCCATTCCTTTCACAGATACGTATGCGGACCCGCCCCTGCGTAGTCCGATGACGCCGTTGGTGGTGCGTCCTCCTCCGTAGCCATGCCGAGTTCTCCCGCGAGCGCGACCATAGCCGCCCCGTCATCGAGCTGCGCCTTGAGTGACTCTGCGACCGTGGGCATATCCAGCAGATCGCGGTGCATGACGCCCCACGAGCCGTGGGCAGGGCACATAGCAATCGGGGCATAGACGCCGCCCGGACGCAGCCGGAGTCCTTTGACCGCACCGTCTTCGATGACGATGCGATCCACACTCACGTAGTTCCGTATCGCTCCGCCAATGACGAGGATGAGCGTCCCTTCCGGTTGCTCGCTCAGGTCGCGGACGTGAACGACGGTACGGTCACGAGGGGGCTTCATCGCGCGGCATCCTGAGCAGCGGATTCATATACCACCACCCCCACCGCTGAATCATTTCGGCGGCAATCTCTTGTCGCTCAGTGGGGGTCAAGGGAAGCCCGTCATACATGTGATCGCCCTCGTCTACAGCGCCTTCGTGGTCCTCAACACTACCGTCCCATCCATACGACGCGTGGATTGCGTTAGGCCCAAGCCCAAGGACGCCACCGTAGGCGTAAATCGTGCGTCCGGATAGCAGCGTGTAGAGGTGCGTATTCCGGTCGAATGTCACGAGCTTGCCTCTTTCTTTCTCGCGCGTGCCCGCTTGAGCGCGGCCGGCAGATACCGCCACATAGTCTCGTGCCACCAATGCGCACTCGGCGAGAGAATGAGATCAGCCGCGGGCGCTTCTCCAATCGTATGCCCTTTCACCTCAAGCTCAGCGATCTTCTCGTGCGTGCGCCACTCAGTAGCGACAAGGATAGTCAGCGGAACGGGTGTCTTACCCACGTTATTCCCCGAAACTCGAAAGTAATACTGCCGTCGCCATTGCGCACGTGACGGCAACGAGCCAACATTTCTCTCGGTGGCCTTCGTCGAGCCACGCTCCGCATGCGAGACAGAACGCGCCATCCTGCACGCCACCCACGTGAGGCTGCCACTCCAACTCTTTCAAAGCCCCTCGCATCGCCGCTAGTTCGGCTTCTATGGCGTCACAGCGCGCGCAGTTCTCGTGATCGTGCATGCTAGTTCCCCTTCACAATCGTTGGGTCCTTATCCCACTTTGGCTTCCGCGTAGTGAACATTTCCAACCGCCGCTGGTAGAAGTCTCTCCATCCTTTCTCTTCCCAATAAGCGTGCTGCCACGAGACTGCATCGACCGCGTTGGAGACGTAGCGGAACGTGAAGACTCCACCACAGATCGCGGCTTCGAGAAGGAGAAGGATGGCGAGCAATTTCATCGCCCCGCCTTCGCGTCGTGGGCGGCGAGGGCGGCGAGCAACCGATGGGCATCTTCCACAGAACAGTAGTGCAGCCCTTCTTCATCGTCCTTGTCCCATATGATTACCCGCGCCGCCTCCACCACCGCGCGGGCGAGGGAGAGGCGCCCGATCAGAAGGCGGGAGGCCCCGCAGGTGCCCGTCACGCCGGTGCAGTGGTCGTCGACGGCCCTGATTTCCTCCTCCGTCAGCCGCGCGAGGTCGGGGGTCATGACCGTTGAATCCACGACCATCCGCAGGCGAGGCAGGTCAGGAGATTCCGGCGGACGCCGAGGATTTCAGCGAGCCGACCGGCATCATGACAGCGAGGACAGGTCATTCCCCCATCTCCTTCACCTCGGGGCGGGCGAGGAGAGCGCGGGCGGCGCAGTACGCGCACTCGCAATAGGGCACGTCGCGGCCGACGTATCCAACTAACCTCTCCAGTAGCGTCTTCATCTCCCGCGCCGTCGCCAGCCACGCGGCGCCGGGGGAGTTCATCAGTTTAACGTTGATCATCTCGACCGCCTCACGTACATTTCTTCAATCTCTATCGCAGCCTCAGCGCGTTCCAGCGCCCCCCGCACCACCGCGAGGTCGGCTTGGAGGGCGGAGACTTGCTTCTCCAGGTAAGCAATCGTCGGTTTCATTGACAACGCGGCCAGTCGTGATGCTTCTGCCCGCTCGTTCGCCTCCGCCAGCTCTGCGGCCAGCCGATCCCGCTCCGCGTGCTCCTCGCACAGCCGGACGCGCGGGCCGTCGGTGGTCTCGGCGACAGAGCACTCAGGACAGTACACGTCAGCCATACGTTGCTCCTCCTTTTCAGGGTGATCTCCGCCACCGTCGTACCGCGCCGACGCGTGCATCACGGTCTCGCCGCGCACCACCCGCAGAGGCGTTCCGTCCGATTTTCTCGATTCGTCACCGGACGGAACGCCTCAACGCCGGGGTGCATCCTCGTCTGACATATCGCGCACGCTCGCGTCACGCGCAGGCGCCCCCGCGTCCACAACTGAACTCCGAACTTCACGCCGTCGACGCGCACAAGACCGCCGGAAAGGCACTCCAAGACACGATAGGCCCTCACCGCCGGCCACGGAAAGGCTCAAGGAGCTCCCTCGCCTGCGCCTCCAAAGTGTCGCTCATGCCGCCTCCACCCGCTGACTGCCGTAAAAGAAGCACTTCCGTTTGAGAATTGGGATCAGTTGCACCGAGAAGAACCCTCCATCGTCCACGTGTACCACACTGAACCCTTGTTGCCAATCCGGGTACTGTACGTATTCCGGTGTGAGCTTACACAAGCACCCGTTCTCGTATGACGCGTGGACGCCGCGGGCATTCGTTCGGTAATACACGCCTAAGCGATGCGTATGCCCGACAAGCACGCTGTTCCCGTATTTCTCAAAATGACTTCGGGCGGTCCAGCCAGAATGCTTGTTCACCATAGAGCCATGCGTCACGAGTAACTTGCCCAGATTCAACACGCCCCCGTAGGGCTTCCACTTGAACCCATTGTCTTTCAAGTTGAACAGCGACGGGAACTGGAGCGCCCGCACTTTGCCAAACTTGGGCGACTTCCACAGTGCCCTCCGCAAACGATCCTCGTGATTCCCCCCGATCCACCATCGCTCCTTTGTCGAGTGTGCGAGCCGGTCCATGAGCCACGCGGATTCACGAATCTCGCGATCAAGCCCCGCATCTTGGAGCGGGTTCTTGTCAAACTCGCTCAGTTCATAGCAGTCCACTACATCCCCGTTGAGCACGACTCCATGCGGGCGTAGGGCATCCACGAAGTCCAGTACCAGGTTCAAGACTGGCTTGTCTTGAAACGGTATCTGAATGTCGTTGAGGACGACCCACGTCTTCACAGCCTAAGTAAGCCGTGGGACAATCGCTATAGGCACCCAACGAAGACCGGGGCCGTGTGTTGCGGCGTCCTCGGGAATGGGAGCGTGCTCACACGACGTAAAGTAACAACGGTACGCGCTGTCACAGGCAGTGGGGGCACACCGGTCGCAGTACAGAGCACCGTCATCGTGAACGAGTACGTACATTATGGCTTCACCCACTGCACCGCAGGATTCCCTGGAAGCATCGTCTGCGTATGCCATGGACACAATTAAGATCGCCACATTGCGCATCGCCTCGTCTTCGTAACTCATGTCCTCGTCCCCACCACCGCCCGTGCCATGTAGCACGGATGCGGCCACTTCTGCGTTAACTCCTCGCCCGTCATCCGCTCCACTGCGCGCCCTAGCAAGCTCACGTAGGCCACGCTCGCCAGCCTGTCCTCATCAGCGGGGAAGATCAACGTTGCCATGACCGCGCCCACCACTTCGTCCGCCCGCACGAGATACTGCGCATACCGCTCAGCCTTCCACAACCGGACCACGAAGCTCAACTCAGTCCCATCGCCCATCGTCCCACACTGTCCAATCCGCTCAACGTCAGGCGCTCTGGCAGGCACAGGCGGAACGTCGGTCCAATGCTCATTCTGCGCTGGAGCGGCGTCGGGAGCGGGCGGAATGTCCGCGGGCTCGACCACGCCTGAATTGTGGTCGATACGCACGGTAGGCGTCATTGGCAAGCACGGCCCAACTGTTTTGTCATCACCGGCCAAAGATGCCCGGAATGCCTCGCACTCTGCCAACGTACCCGTGGCATAGATCGTAGCCTTTGGCCCCGCGGTGTAGATCACGACGATACGCCACTGTGTCGGCTGGTCAGCGTGAACGGGCACCACGCCCATCCAGTACAGCACGCCCAGCAGGGCGGTCACGAGCACGAACATCCATGTGAGTACGCGCCAAGTAATCATTGTTAGTTCCGTCCTTTCTTCACAGGTGCGAGCCGCTTCTGTTCCGGGCGATCCGCGCGCTTAACTTTGAGGTAGGTCTTGAGCAGGCAGAGTTCCTCTTCGAGATATTTGACACGGCGATCAAGCCCGAGGGTATATCCAAACCAGAAGTCGACGCCCTGGCTCTTACGCGAGTTGCCATATACCGTCTCTTTAAGCTTCTTCACGTCTTTGAACACTCCCATCATTACACGAGTCTCCTTTTCATCGTCACCGGTACAGTCATCGCGGTGCCATACACGTCCCACTCCCGCTCAGCAATCCGCCGAATTGTCTCCTCCGCCACGTCCACTTGTGCCAGCGGAACCTGCCAGTAGAACGAGTCATGCAACTGGAACATGAACTCCACGTAGGGCAGCGCGTCCACAATGGCAAGAAACGTAATGTTGAACATATCCGCCACGCCACCCTGAAGCGGGTGATTGAACGCCTCTCGCTCAATCGCCTTCCCCTCGCCCAGCAGCCGGCGCCGCCGGCCCATGAACGTGTAGGAGACGCCGTTCTGGCGGGCGTCCTGTGCAGCCTGACGACGCCACGTGGCAATCGCTGGGTGGGCGGCTAGCAAGTTCTCTGACGCCTTCACGAGCTTCAACGGAGTCAATCCCAGCAGTTGTGCGCCGGGAATATCCCCTGCCTTCTTGGGGTCCCCACCGTAGTTCAAACGAAAATTAAATCGTTTGGCGAATACGCGACGCGTATCGTCCTTCCCTTGCCACGAAACGAGCTCGCGCCACGCCTCCGTTGCTGCGGAGCGGTGAGGGTCTACGCGGTCTGGCGGGAGAGGTAGCTGAAAGAGCGTACAGGCATTGAGCGTGTGAACATCCCATCCCTGCGCAAACGCCAAAAGGTACGGTTGATCTTGCGCCAGCGTGGCCATTAGACGGAGTTCAATTCCGTCCCAATCGAAGATGATCCATGCGCACCCTTCGTCAGGACATACAATATCTCGCAAGTCTGAGGGAAGCTGAGCCATTGGCGGGTCGGTCGTGCTCCACCGCCCGCTCGCCTGCGCATGAATCTTGAATTGCGGGTATAGGCGACCGACTAGCTCGCCGTCCTTGTAACAGGGCTTGATATAGTGAGAGAGTGATTGCTGGGCGGCGGCGTAGATTACCCGTGACTCCAGCACCGGATTAGCGCCAGACTCAACGCGCAGAAGAGCGTTATCAAGACCAAGACCCTCACGTTCCTCTCCTTCTAAGTCTGGCGCCGGCCCGACGTGCTGGCGGAGCGCCGCGATGGCGTCCGCGTCGATCGTGGGGCGGCGCGTCTTTTTGTGCGTTTGCGTGGGGAGCCCTTCAACGGTGTAGAGCCAGTGGGCGATTTGGTCGTCGCTTCCAACATTGATTGGAAAGCCCGCATGGGCGCTAGCGAGTCGTGTTGAATCAGCAAGTCGATTAGATAGTTGAGCACTCGCTGGTACGACTCGTGAATGATTGACTCGGATTCCTCTCGCGTGGGCGGCGATGAGGTGGGGGATGAGCGGAAGTGACTGGGACTCGTAAACTCTGGCAACTCGTCCATCAAGCGCAAGCTCCTTTTGGAGCGCCTGCCACACGCTCACCGTTTCGATGATATCGCCGAAGTTGTACAGAAGGGCATCCGTAGCGGCCAGATGCTTCAACTTGGGATATTGTCCGTAGATCGACGCGAGGAACTCTAGCGTATGGGGCCACTCGCTCCACAGCAGCGCGTGGGCCAGCATGGTATCGTCGATACGCTTGTAGTGCTGGTACTGAATATCGAACGCTTTAGCCAGCACGGGAATATCGGCCACCGCGTTCTGGAACACGACAGGCACACGCGATACCACATCGCGCAGGAGCCCACCCACGATATCGCGCAGCATCGGCACGAAGAGCGCGCGCTGCACTTGGATACCGTAGACTGTCTCGCCTACCGGCCATCCGACGCCCAGCAAGGTGAGCTCGTGCGTGTCCCGATCGAACTCGGTGTCGATCGCTATAAAGGGAGCGTGGAGAGCCTGTGCGAACTCCTCCGCCAACTGAAGCGTGTTCCCGCCCTTGAAGATATAGCGCGGCGGAATCGGCTTGGGCCACGCGCCAGCAAGAATCTGTGGAATCTTGCTCCAGTCAAGCCGCGTGGGCCATTTCATCGCCGGATCGCGGAAGAGATCGGCAATGTGCAAGGTCGCCAAAGCCTTCATGCCGCGCGCTCTTGAATAGCAATACCCATACTGCCCGTCCCCGGAAAGAGGTCGTATAGCGTGTCACCAGGCTGATAGTTCAACACGTCGAGAATCCAGTGACAGAACGCGCTTGGCTTGGCGCCAACAAGTCCCTTCCGCAACGTGATGTTGTGACTAATCCAGTCGCGGACTGTTGACTGTTCGCGGGTACGCTTCCGTCCGCCCCATACGATCACGGGCTCCCATGCGTAGGCCGGGTTTACATTCGGCTTGAACACAGCGAAAGGCTTTACCCACGCCATGACCCGCACGCCATTAGGGCAGAGTGGCAACAAGTACCGCAGCGACGGCGAGGACGCGGACAGCGCCCAACCGTCTCCGTATGAATGCATGAGCGTCTGAAGGAGCGCCGGGTAGTCGATCTCCGCATTCTCCGTGTACCGATGTCCGCAACCAACATAGGGAGGGTCCGCATAGGCGAAGATCATACAGTCTCAAACACATGTCCACGCCAGTCCGTAATTGATCCAGTGCAACCCAGATAGGTCGCCGCATGGACTCCCATCGCGACCACTAGCTTAGTCTCGGGCGGAATCCTCAAATATGCCTCGGTGCAGTGCTTGACCGCACCCTTCAACGTGGCACCAGAAGGCATATCGTTTGTCCTCCGCCCATTCTTGATCCACCTGCACTTGAGCACGTTCGCTAGGCTGACATTGACGCCCCGCTCTAACCCTGCGAGCGGGAAGTATTCGTGCTCCATCACATAGCCCGTCTTGCCGATGAGTGGAGCCGGCGCGCACGGCTCGTAGAGGGCTTCCCTGCCTTCGTAGCCCACTACGCGCATTCCGCGCTCCTCGTCACCACCTGGATTCTGTGCCAGCACAAGCACAGGGGCGCCCGCTAGGATGTCATCGGGTACGAATCCGCGCATATCGCCTTCGAGCGGGCATCCGTGGCAGGCGTCAGGTTTGGTTAATAGACCCATTCAGGCCACCACTCGTCGAGCCATCGCCAGCGTCTTTCAAGCCAGCGGCGCCACCAGTCCCACAATTTACTTAGCGCGCTTTCGGTACTCTCGCATATACGCTTGTCGCTCCGGCCGCAAATGCCGAGGCGTTGGGTTCATAGGATGGTCATATTCCTTGTGGCACGGTACGCATCTGGGCACGTAGTCAGAGTCGGGACCGACAGAATACATGAAGCCTTTGTACCGCCCCACCGCTTCGGCCACCAGCGGGCCTTCAGCGTCCCGCCGCAAGGACCAGTGACGTGCGGGCTTCGCGCAATCTATGCAGATGTGATCGGCGACTTTTTGAAGGCGCTGGTGGCGCGCGGTATAACAAACCGCGTTACCAACCCAAGTAGGATTGCCCGCCCCCAGCTTTGACGCGCGCATTTTCGCCCGTCTTGGCTCCGACCACGCCGCGCGCATTTTTTCGCGCGTTGCCGCTGTGTGCGCTTGGCCGACGCGCATTACGCGGTATTTTTTACCTTCGAAATCGTTTGGACAAAATTGCTCGGCTCATACCCCGCTTCCAAATACTCCTTACGATCCGCTTCCGTGCGCGCACTCACCCACCCACCCTCGGGCTTGCGGAATGCCTCCGTCACGTATCCGTTGAAAGGCCACTTCTGCGTCGTCAGCGTCGTGTACACGTCACCATCGGACTTATCGCCCATCTGGTACACGCTGATTAACTGACGCCACAGCTTCGCCGGGCGGTCGAGTTCCCCTTTCGCATCGCGTCGTGACTCCGGGCTCGCGTCGAAGAACATGCGTCCGCGCGACTCCCCGCCTTCCGTTGCCTGCACGCGAATGTGAACGATCTGCCGGCCAGGCCACGGAGACTTCTCGCCCGCAAGCTGGAACTCTGCCTGCTCGGGCGTGAGAAGGTACGGGCCAGTCTTCAAAGTACGGAAGCGTGCCGCCTCCGCCACTTCGGTTGCGGGCGTGCGCTGCTGAAACAAGACTTCGATATCAGGAGTGTCCAATTAATTCTTCCTCCATAAGAACTCGTTTGCGGTGTAATCGGTCACGCGATCTTCACAAATGAAGTCACAGACTCGTTGCGGCACGTCTCGCACACGGTATACACCCACGGAAAAGCCGCGATGCCACTCCACATCATCCCTGTCAATCCAGCACACCTTGTCGTCGCAGACACAGCCGGCTACGTGGTGCAACACTTGGCCCATTACTTCTTCACCGGCTGTTCACGCGTGAGCTTGACTACTCTGAACCCGAGCGAATCGGCGAAACTGTCCATAACGTCGGCTCTAGTCGCCGGGCCGTCGCCATCGTTAGCCCACAGGTCCTCAATCACAGCCACCCACCGAGGATTCTTCTTCTTCACCGGCGCCTTCGTTGCCATTACTTCTTCTCCTTTTTGGCCGAAACAATGCGAAATGGCAAGTGATCAAGCTCGTCCCGAAGTTCCATTGCGTTGTACAAGGCGTCGCGCGTGGCTTGCACGTCCTCTAACACGACGACCCATCGTTGCTTAGCGAGTTTCGCTGCCATTACCGACTCTCCTTTTTGGTAAATGCTTGTTGAATTGCCTCATACAACCTGGCCCACCCACCTTCATTCTCAGGAATCACAATCTCCGTCGGCATCGGCTTCGGCGTGCGCGTCCTGATTACCACGTCGCTGATTGGCCCCGTAAGGAGCACGCGGCGGAACTTGTTTTGCCCGATCACATCTGACTTCATGACGAACACGAAGTCGAACCATCCGCTGCACCCGACCGCGTTCCTCCCCGGCACGTCGGGGGTCCACAAAATCTTGCCCGTGAGTTGGTCCACCGACTTGTCTGACGGACACGCTACCATCACGATCGGCGCAAGCAGCTTCAGTGAGAGCATCGTCGCCCGCAACATTTGGTTAAGCTCGCCCCACTCGTTACTGTCCTTTGCAATCCGCGGGAGTCGCTCGCCGCCCGTGACATATTGCATACACAGCCGGGCGATATGGTGCATGGAGTCCACGCCGACGCCGCGCAGGCCCATCTTCACCATCTCCGCCATTTCTGCTCGTAGATCGTCGTATGTATCGACCGTCACCGCGATCTCACCAAGGCCCATCCCGCCAATCGCGGCGCTCCCGTCCTCACCCGCAATGTTGAGATATCGGACGGGGCCGTTCTTGCGTTCGGTACGGAGCATGTCGCCCAGTAGGTGCGTCTTGCCCTGACCGTAGCCTCCGTGGATCAGGAGGGCGATACGGTCGAGCGAAGGGAGGTCGAGGTTGTAGGGACGGCGCATTACCAGCCTGGCACGCCTGCGGCATTACACGCATCACGGAGGCGATGCTGGAACTTGTTAAAGGCTGTGGCGTGAAGCGCAAGCGCGTCACGCCTAAGCGCATCAGGAAACGTCGCTGTAGCCCACCCGAGCAATCGCACCATCAAGATATCTTCGTCCTCAAACTCGATCGTCAACCGCTTTGGCGGCGGTGGCGTGGGAAGAGCAGTGTAAGTGGCTTTCATGCTTTCTTCTCCCGTGTATTCACGTAGTCCTGCGTCATCAACTGTGGGTCCCAGTGGTGGTCAAAACATGCCTTCCGATACTCGCACTCGCCGTATTCGTCCCAGTGTTTAGCGACCATGTAAGGCTCGCGTTCCCCTGCGTCCTCCAACGCCATGTCGTGCCAGGTGACGAGTTGGCTCTGGCGCCAAGCTTCCATCGTTTCAGGGTGGATTTGGTACGGCAGCAACTCGACTGAGAACTTGGGCTCTAGCACTACCAAGATGATGTAGTACCGATGTACATTACGCCCGTTGTAGAGCCCCCATGCCCACGCATAGTGCAACTGCTGGTGATCGTCTTGGTAGCGCGTGATCTCCTTTGCGCGGTACTTGGCGTCGAGTTGGAGCTTCACTTTCACGTCGGCGATAGCGGGTCCATCCACGTCGTCAATCGCTAGATCGGGCCGCGCGTTCCCGTAGTCGGCCAACGTGTATTCCACCGCACGTACCGTCCACGTAGCAGGCAGCGAATCCGTCAGCACATAGCGCATTACGCTTTTTGACACCCGGAGGGGAAGCGCCTGCGCGATTGGGGCGTCCCAATCGTTGACCACAAAGCCTTGATCCTGCAAGCGGGCAAGCTGCCGTGCTGCTTCAAACACCGCCGTTGCCGCGCTTGCCTCTGCAATCTCTGTCAATTCCGTAGGTGCGAGAGCGTGAGGCTGCGCGGTTTGGCGGCGCGTGTGGTAGACGGCGACCCCGGCGGCAAATGCGCTCCCGAGCGTGGCTGCCAACTCGCGCTTTCCGATCCGTCGGGGGCGCCACCCGAGGGAATAACGCAGATGGCGCTTCATTGGGCATTCGAGCCACAGCTTAGTTTGGGAGGGGCTGTATACGGTGGTCACATACGATTAGACGTTAGTTATCCGCGAAAAGCGTAATCGCTAAAAACTTTTTCCGACTACGCTTCCAGCGGGGAATTCGCGTCTAACTATATGCCGAGAACCCTGAGGAGGAGTGCCACTATGCCCCAACACGTGCGTACCTTGTCCGAAATCGTAACCACACCTAGCCCGCCGCCCGACTGGTTAGTCCCGGGCCTGTTGCACCGAGGAACGATGGTCATTCTCGCGGGGGACGCAGGCATTGGGAAGACGACGCTGAGCTACACGCTGGCTGTCGCCAAGGCGACCGGACAACCATTTCTAGGACGCCCTATGCCGCCAGGCCGCGTCCTGTACTTCGATGAGGAAAACAGCGAGCCCGACTTCGAGGAGTACCTGCGGTGGGTCTGGCGAGGGCTGGGACGCCCCACGCCGAGCCTTTTAGACGAGAACCTACGGATGGACCGGTTTCGCCTCGCAGCAACCGCCCCGCGCCATTTCAATTACATGCTGGAGACCGCGATCGCGTGGAAGCCAGAACTCATTATCTTGGACACCGCCACGAGCGCCTGCCACATCATTGACGAAAACGATAATGGAGAGGCCAACGCCGCGATCACCCGGCTTCGCGGCGTGCAGCGTGCGGCTGGCCCGCGCACGACCATGCTGATTCTCAAGCACGCAAAATTGGACCCCAGTTCCGGCCAGCGGCGCATCCGGGGAGCTAAAGTGTGGATGGGTTCGACGGATGCGACACTCTTTCACCTTGCAAACCCGGGGCAGCCAAAAAAGGACGGACTGCGGCCAAGTCGTTTGGAGCCTGAAAAGGTGCGCGCGTTCGGGCTTCGCGCGCCCCTTCGGATAGTGCCGGCGTGGGTTGAAGCCGGCACCGAGAAGGGGCTTAGCCTAACCGAGGGGAAAAAGTATTCTGACGAAAGTTTAGCCCCGTCAGAAGCCACATTGGAACTACTTGATTCTATTGTGCCAAAGCAGTAGTGTCAAAAAGTCAAAGCTCCCTCTCTTTAGAGAGGGAGAAGTACTTTGGTGTGTGAGGTGAATAGGTCGTGCCAACGTGACACGGTGCTGGTCGCTCCGCTCGCTCAGTTCCCGTTTTATCCTCTCCCCCCATCATCCTCATACTCATCCTTCCACTCTTCCGCATAGCACGCCCGGCAGAGTGAGCCGCGACGGTCGAGCGGTTCATCACACTGCAGGCACCGACGATCGGCCCACACCTCATCCCCGCCGAATGGCATCGAAGCCTCCTGAGTTAAGAAGCGGGTGGAAAGCCCACAAGCAGTACAATGCGTCCCTTCCTCGCCAAGCGACGCGCTGCAACATTCGCTTAGCATTGATAGTCTGCCCCCTCTAATATATGGCAATGCAGCGCGCACAGATTCTCGCGATGATCCGACCCGCGAACGCATACGGCCCTGGTTTGCACATAGGACACCGCACGATTAGAGGCACCTGTCTCACGCGAATACCTCCTCATCTTTCGCCAACTCCGCAAATGCTTCTCTAACCCACTTCCGCACCGTCTCCGGTGTCGCGTCCACCGCAATGGCAATCTCCCGCCACGTGCAGCCGTCGCACCACAGCTCAAGCGCCTGTTGCACGATCGGGTCAGCCACGGTTGCGATTAGCTCGCGCGCACGTTCGCGTAGTGCGCCTTCCGCCGCCATTTCGTCCTGTGCGTTTACATAACCAACGCGATCTTCATGCCGCGCTGGCCCGTCACGGAGCCTGAGCAGGTCGATAGCACGCTGTTTGACACACTGGCACAGCCACGTATATACGCCCGCATCCTCGCGGAACTCGTGGTGCGCCTTCCGCGCCCAGATGGCCGCGAGCACGTCTTGAACCGTATCTTCCGCGTCCGCATACCCGCGTGCGCGCGCGTAGGCGACGAGGGCGGGGCGGTGCTCTGTGATAGCGTCGGTGAATTGTTGGTCAGTCACGGGCGTTCCCTTGGAGCCACGTATTGAAGCGCATGCGCAAGCGCCTCCGTGATTTGGCCTAGTGCTCGCAGCGTCTCAAGACGGGCGCGGTGCTCCTCATGCTCTGCGAGCCGCACCATGGCCTTCTTTCCTTCTGCAAGCCCGGCATCATACGACCGGCGCCGTTCAAGGTCTAACACGTCTTGAGACCACATGATCGGTTTCGGCACTTTAGCACGTCTCTTTGGTTTCATTTTGTGGTCAGTCACTTCGCAGCAGCCAGCGCCGGTTAACATTTCGTCTCCTTTCACCGACATACAAGCGTAACGAACCAGGTAAGGGCTACATACGTATTAAACGTAAGCACCGTGAAAACCACGATAAAGAATAACCACGCGCCGAAAGTCATTTTGTTCTCCCTTTCATGGTGTAGTCCCACTCCCAACACAGCACGCTCCCGTTATGCATATGCAGCGGCGCCCCCCTAAGCGCGCGCCACTCTAGCGTATCCTCCCCACAGCGCGCGCAGGCGATGCGCTCGACCCGCCCGCGCGAGAACGTGTAAGCGTCGGTGTCCCAGTAGACCGCGAGCGACCGACATTTTGGGCATTTCGCAGTAATGTACACGCTACGCGATCAGCCTGTAGCGCCGGCTCGGACGATCCATCAGCCCGTGCAGCCGCCCGGTTTCGCTCTCGATAAGGTCGTGTATCTCTAACTCGCGGTAGAGCGCCTTGATAATAGGATTCCGCCGCAATAGACGCAGTGCCTTATCGCCGCGCGTCACCTGATGGTAATAGTCCGTCTGGTAGTTCACGTAGCGGCCCCGATATTTGGCGGCTTTAGGCATCGCTAACCCCTGCGCATGGTTCGCCACTCAGCATCATCATGCGAATCCGGCGGCCACGTATCCTCCCCGTCCGGAGTCCAAATGAGTTCGCTATCTTCATACGTATACAGGCGCTCAATGACCGCACACCGTTCGCGAGCCGCATCGCGTTCTGCATCCGCGTAATTGGCATACTCGTAATCCTGTTCGACGCCGTGCCAGTCACAGAGCACGTAGCGGCTGATTTGGCTCATCGTGTTGCCTCCTGTGCCAAGTAGCACCCATCACAAATCCCCCCACGTGCGACCGCACCCGCCCACTCAGGCTCAATCTCGCGCGTGTACAGTTGACGGCAGCGCGGGCACTGTTTGGTGAGCCAGAGCGTTTCGCCTGCATGAACCCGCCGGATTGTTGCCAGAATTTCGTCAGCGGCGTTACCCATCTTTGCCTCCGTCGATCCGGCGCAGGAGGGCGGCGGCGCGGTCGAACAGCTTTCCCTTGTCCTCGTAGCACTTCGACTCCGCCGCGGTCGAATACCCTGGCCACGATGCCGTATCGTTATGCTCGACGTATGCGCGCAGCAACTCCGCCATCTCCTGCGCCGCCGCGTGGGTGGGGCAGTAGGCGATCACCCAGCCGCGACCGTCGTTTGATCCGCTGGCCTCCGAGCATAGGTCGCTCTGCTCGCGCGCGTCATCGACGGGCTCCAGGCAGCACCCGCACGTTTTGCCCTTCGGCGTGTGCCTCGTCGTCTCAGTCGTCATTTGCGGACCACCCTTTTGGCGCGTTCATGGCTTGAACGCCGCCCGCCCTACATCGTTACCGTTCAAGTCAAAGAGCGTTCGGTATTTGGTGAAGTCGTCGCCCGCGTCCAAGCGGTCTGCGACTTCGCGGAGTATCCGCGCTGTCTCCGCGTTGCGCTCACCCGCTGGGGATGCACCGTAGGCGTCCCCCGTGAATGCCGCTGTGTCTGTGTCAATCGTCAGTCGAAAGGTCATTTATCTCTCCGTTAGCCCGTCTAGGTCCTTGTATGCAGCCACGGCGCTCACGTCGGGATGGGCCTTTGCAAACGCCGCGCTCGCCCATAACATCCGCTCGTAACGCCCGCATGGTTTCCCTGACAGCGGGACACGGGCAAGGTGAAACAGGTTGATAAGCTCGGCTGTGTGCTCGGGCTTGATAAAGCGCACCACGTACGCGGTCATTTCGCCAACCTCACGCAACCCCCGTAGCAATCCTCTACAGGCGCATGAGGAACGTACGGGTTATGCGAGTAGGGATAGCCTGACACCATGATCGTCTCTGCACGCTTCGCTTGTTCACGTATACGGGCCTTGCGTGCGGCCTCGACGAACTGACGTTTCGTCACTTTGCATGCCCGTACAGGTACACGTAGCAGAACGTGCAGTCACGGGAGTCTTTCGCGGGGAAGTGTGCCTTCCCGTCCTGAATGACGTAGACGTATGTTCCCTCGCCGTGAATGTAGACCGGATACTCGATGCTTTTGGCCGTCACTCTTCGTCCCTCCTGTAACAATCGCTACCAGTTGTGACAGACTGCACGTTACAGTTTCCCTCTTATCGGCACTTTACCACTTTTTGCCATTCAATCTAGCAGGATGCAAGAGTGATGCCTTACTAAACAGACTGAACCATTCGAGCGAAATGCGCGCGATATCGCGGGGTTGCGATTGACGTGCGAAGTACCCGCTGAATACATGAGTGGGGCAAGTGGGTGATATGGCCCAACTGTGGGGCAAAGAGTGGGGCATTTGACCCTTGCTCATTGTGACGCGTAATCCGCCAAAAGGCTGTAGCGGACTACGTGAGCCGTATTGACACGAATGTACACAGGCAAGGGAATGTCGCGCCGCATCGACGGGAACTGGAGTACTTGTTCATGCCAGCGGCGCGCTAGACGCGCGACTGCCTCATCCTTTGTCATTACGCAACCCCCCTTTTGTTTAGATCGCATCGGGGTCAAAGCCCTCATCCTTCAAGGTGTCACAAATTACCGCATCGATCGCTCCGCAGTCAATCCGCCCGCACTCCCCGTTGAGTAGGCCACGGAGCGCGCTGCCGATCTTCGCCCACTCTGGCCCGAGTACGCCATCCTTACCGATCCCAGACTGGTAACGTTCGCGGTGGATGTCCGCGTAGAGGAGCCACGCGCCGAGCATGTACGCAATCGGTAGCTCCACGCCGCGCGGATGGTTTAGCGCGTCCTCGTGACGCTGCCAGTAGCCGGGCACGCTTTCGTGCGCGGGATGGGCAGTGAGACGGCCGGCGTATCCGCTGCGTTCGTACCCGCGGTGGTCACAACATGCTCCGCAAGGACGCCCTGGGCACGATTCTGCCGTATACTGAATCATCCGGTCAGCTTGATCCTTACGCATTGGCTCCCTCCTCGGGCTGCAACCCGCGCTTGCGCCACTCCTCGCGGCAAACCGGATGATACAGACTCCAGTCCGGCTTCGGTGGGTCATTCTCACGAGCGTGCGTGCGAAACTCCGCTTCCTCTGCGTCCGTCAGGCTGCGAAACATGAAATTCGTGCTCCGGTACATTTTAGTCCTCCTCGTGATGGCGCGGCGCATTGCGGTAGTAGCTAAGCCCGCTCACTTCCGTGATCGGTGACAGGCTCTCGTGCGATGTGCAGAACATTTCGCCGATCGGGTACCCGTCGCGCACGCGCGTGATGTAAACGATCGTGTCGTCGCCGTCCGTCTCGAACTTGCACGTCAAGCCAAATAGCCGACGAATCTGCCTGTCTGTCGGATGGGCAGACTCGAACGCTTGCGGTGTGCCTGCGTTGCAGACTTCGACCGTCAGCGTGAGCTCAGCCGCGCGGTCAAAGCACGAGCGGTCATTGACATCGTAACCGTCTTTCGCGTTGCCCCATACGTCGTATGTCCAGCATTCCCAAGTTGTGTCAACTGTCTGTGCTCGCGTTGTCATCGTCCTGTCCTCCTTCTACAGCGTGATCACTTGATGCGTGGTGGGGTACTGCCAGTACGATTGATTGGTCACGACCCACACGACGGCAATGTGACGCGTTTCGGCATGGTGGCTCGCCACTGCGCGGTCGGCGTTGTAGCGCGGACCCGCTATGTACTGAAGTCCGCAGAAGCATCGCACGCCGTAATGTCGGTTCATCGTTCTACTGGAGGATACAAATTTGATGCCAAGTTAGAGCTCACTGCGGATCCGCCGGCACACCCTGAGACTTAGCCCGTCGGGGTCCAGCGTTGCGCGATCCCGGACCGCTCGCAGGTCGGCACGGTAGCGGGAGACCATCGCCTCGCCGGACTCGCGGCGGATGCGGCGGAGCCAAGCTCGGTACCAGCGGTCCGGTCGGTTCATCGTGCCCCACACATATGCACCCACGGTGCCATAGTACCGTGCGGCGTAACCACGCGATATCACGCTACTCTGCTTGTGCCCATTTCACAAGCGGGGACTATCTGGCAATAAGTGACAATTCTTGTTGACACTTTTGGTCACTGGATAGTCCAGCGGAAACGTGAGCCAGGTCGACTCAAGTCAGTAGATTGTGAACAAGTGATACAAGCGTCAACAGGCTGACACTAGCCCTATCTCTCCATTCCCTACGTGTAAGTGTGATTAATAAAGAGGCAATGCCCTTGTAACAGTGTGATACAAGCTACCTTACATAATGGCTATTATCGGTAGTTTGGGGGGAAAGCGCCGTGATTACAAGTGGTTACGGTGCTGACACAGTGCGGTTAGACGTGGCACTGGCGCCTGGCGAGCGGTCAACAGGTGGTGAGTGTGGCAGGTTGGTGACAGTGTGGCACCCCCCGTACCGATCCCGGTTCCATCATCCCGGCGACAGCGACCTATGCTAAGCCCAACGTCCCTTTCCGTCCTCACGTGTCGCCACCAGTCTAGTAGTGGCTCTACAAGGGGCCTGTGAGGGCCTAGGTGACACTGAGAGGGGCTTAGCCGGGCATACCCGCCCCTATCTCCCCCCCCCCCGGCACCAGCCCGCGCTCTGGGTCCCCCCGCTCTGGAGTCCCGCACTCAACTCCGCGAAATTATTGCATTCACGCGAGACTGCCTAAAAAAGTAGCACCCGATTACGCTTTTTAGCTCTAACTAACGTCTAATAGAGTGTCCACTACGCTCCCAAAGGAACCCAATTTGCCCGTCTCTGAGTCACCACAGGAGCTTGTAGCTCCGTCTCCCACCGCTGAGGAGCCTCTAAAGCGCAAGCGTGGGCGCCCGCCTGGCAGCCCGAACAAGCAGCGCCGCGTTACTCCCCTCGTGGAGCAGCACGTGGCCGCGATGCTCGCCGGGGGCACCTCCCAGCGGCAGATTTCGACCGCCCTCAAGCTCCCGCGGGAGGCAGTAGGGACGATCGCCGCCAAGCCCACCACGCAAGAACTCGTTGTGGCGCTGCGCGAGACGATCCGTAACAGCACCCTCTACGGGCTCCAGGCTGCCACGGAGGGCGCGTATGACTTCCTGGCGGGCACGATCCAGTCACGGGACGCGAAGTCGTTCCAACTGGTTGCAAACGGGCTCGCGAACATGGAGCGCACCGCCGCGAGTGCGAGCGGGGAGTCCCGCCGCGTTGACGCCACGCTTACAGGGCAGCTCGATACCAATGTGACCGCTGAAGCCAAGGCGATATTGGCTGCGTTTCTTGGCGTGATCCCGAATGAGCCTGACTCTCAGTGAGGGGCGTGCAACGCGCCCTACCCTCCCCAAGGTGGACATGGCCACTGTCTGCAACCGGAGCACGCAGTACAGGTCGCTGAGGGGAGGGTTCCTTTTCTAGCGCAGTGAATAGCAAGTCTGACCTGTCAATCCTCGACTTAGCAAGCAGCCTCCCCGAAGCCGAACGCAAACAAATCCTTCGCCGCCTGGACGGGCTCACCGCGGAACAGACCGTCACGCTCCTTTCCGCCCTTCGCGCTGAGGCCCTCCGCCGCTGCGAACGCGATGGCCTCCTATGGCTCAAGTTCGTCCGCACTCGTGACGAGACCGACCCGCTAAACACAGTCAAGCCGTTTCCCGTCGAGCTGGAATATGTACAGCAGCTCTGGCGCTTGATCCACGAGCACCAACGAATTGTGATCGTTAAGTCGCGCCAAATGCTCATGTCGTGGATCGCCTGCGCCTATTGTGTCTGGCACGCTCGATTCCACCCCAACCAGTTCGTCGTGTGGCAATCGCAGAAGGAACAGGACGCGTTCAAAATGGTCTGCGTCGCGGGCGGGGAGAAGGCGGGCTACTTAGGGCGTATGCAATTCCTAGAGCGCCACCTGCCCTCGTGGATGCGCATGGCAGTCAAGGAGGCGCAGGGGGCAATCGACTATCCGAATGGATCACGGATTGAGGGGATTCCCGGCGGCGCTGACCAAGTGCGCGGCAAGGTCCCGAGCGTGATCGTAGAGGACGAGTTTGCATACCAGGCCGAAGCTCGCGGAGTTTACACGGCCGTCGCACCGCTAATTCAAAAATCGACAAAGTTCGTTGCTATCTCAACTCCGGCTGGGATGCAGGACATGTTCGCGAAACTCTGGCATGGGATAAGCGTAACAGACAGTGCCGCATAAGGATACCGAAGCGCGACGCGCATATCAGCGCGCGTACAAGAAGGCACACGCGCAGCACGTCCCGCCGCACCTAAAGAAGAAGACTGGCCCCAAGCCGGTAGCGCCAACGTGTCATCCTGAGCGCAAAGCGATTGGAAACGGACTGTGTAGTCCGTGTTACTACCGTATTCGTGGCTTGCTCTGCCATAACTGCAATGTTGCCCTTGGGCTAATGCACGATGATGTGGCGGCTCTACGAAAAGCTATTATGTATCTGGACGCACCCGCATAATGGACCTCTCCCGCATCCAAGTGTGCGTCCCCACCCGCGGCCTCGTTGATTGGAATGTTATTGTCAGGCTGAACATGATCCGAGACGCGAACCCTACGCTGCCGCCCATTCACTACGAAGCGGGCCGGCTCGCTGTCACGGATACGCGCAACCGTATCGCCCACAAGTTCCTCGCCTCGGACGCACACGTTCTGCTCATGGTCGATGACGATGTGATTCCACCTTTGGGCATTCTCACAATGCTGGAACACGACAAAGATATCGTCGGTGCGCCCTATCCAATCATTCGCGCGGGCGGCTTTCAAGGACAGCCTGGCTTTCCAATCCCCTTCCCTTGCGCCCTCGAATACGACGCGGCACGCGACACGTACCGTACGCTCTCTGATCCGTTCGGCCGTTCGGGACTCGTCAAAGTAGATGCGATTGGGACCGGGTGCATGGCGATTGCGAGAAGGGTACTCGAACATCCCGATCTGAAAATTCCATTTCGCATTGGCACCGACGAATACGGCCAGATGCGAATGAGTGAAGATGTGAACTTCTGCCAACTCGCACGCGAAGCCGGATTCAGCGTGTGGGCGGATTTCGACCAGCGCCCGGACCATTTTGTCGCGGGCGTAAGTCTCAACCGTATCCATGATGGATATACGATGGTATTTGCCA
>ERZ1292625.1919-Hain-H41-01um-R1-1919-length-21436-cov-4_pt1 | contig 21436 bp, 25 predicted proteins | sample MGYA00564400_ERZ1292625 | MGnify/ENA primary metagenome ERZ1292625 (study PRJEB36523, sample SAMEA6512639) | groundwater metagenome | collected 2019-01-08 | study: AquaDiva: Metagenomics assemblies of 32 groundwater samples
GGAAGGTTGGATAGATTCTTGAGACAAGAGGGTGATGCTCATGTGACCACACGTGAAGCTGCAGTGCGTCGAGACATATTGACGCCATTGCAGGAGGCGAGCAAACTGATAGAAACTGACAAAACAAAAAGAGGCGAGACGCTTTCTCTCTCTTTTGCAGCTGGAAAAAATAACTTTCCAAATAACCCAGACGACAGAGACCGCGAGCCTAGGAAGGGGTTCGCGAAGTATCGCGAACTTGCTTTGATTTCCGGTGGTGGTGTTGTTGCGCTTGGTATTAATTTTCTGACAGGAGGTCTTGTATTAAAAGCCCTTTCCTTTTTGGATTTTACCCTGGGCCTAGGTGCTGGCCTTCTATTGCGTGAATTTGTAAAGGCAGGACTTCTCAAGAGTACTCTTGGATTTGTGATATTTTCTGCACTTACAGTCTCTGCAGTGACGACTGGAGCTGCAGCACTAGAAGCCCTCTTACTCACGGTGGTGGCGACATCAGTCGCAGGTCCCCTGGCAATTATTCTCTCCGTGGCGATGTGCATCGGAGGGTACTATCTGAGCAAACTTCTAAAAAGCGATAAGGATTAGGCTGGCTAGTTGCGTCTCACCGCAAACGCGCTAGGATGGGGGTAATGGCGGGCGAGACACCACTGGGCCCACATGAGGGCGGCGCACATACGAGCGGCGAGGACGGAGATGCGTACACAGAAGATGGAGAGCGCGTTGTTGTACCTTTTACAGAACACCATGGCTAGGCGCATCGATCATATGCACATTGTCGTTACTCTGCCCCGCGGCAGAGCGATGACGAGGCGCGGCATTCGTCGAGGAGATGTGGTTAGTTATATCTTAGATTACGAGGTAGATGCTGTGCACGGAGACGGCATGCTCGACTTGTCACGATACAACGCAAACGGAAAGCGGGAGGAGATTCAAGTCCCCATAACTGCCCTCGACAAACCCGTCTTTAAAGGAAGATAGAGTACTTGACAGGGTATATAAATATGGTACAATGCACCGATGGGGATAGAACTACATTGGTGGGACATTTTGAATCGACACAACCTTCGCACGGACGAAGCCGCTGACAGGCTCGCGTCGCGAGAACATAACAAGGCATTTATGCGCGTCTTAATTGCTGGCGCACTTGCTGCAGCACTCGGCATTCCAGTTGGCATTGTCTCGGGACTCGCCGCTGGTGGGCTCATCGCGGCGGGCGCATTTATTGCTGCATGGGTTATCTACAACAAAATCGAGAAAAGCATCGACGGAAGGGTAAACGAGCTCGCCAATCTCCACAAAGAGCGTAATAAAGGCAGAGCCTAACTCAGCATCAAAAGGGTTGCAAAATGGGCGCAGGTGTGGTATATTGACGAAATGCTTACAAAGTTGCAGAAAAAGAAGGCCGCAAAGCCAGTAGCGAAGCACGACACCGATACGGGCTCATCTTCTGTACAAGTTGCCCTCTTGTCTAAGAAAATCAGCGAACTCACCGCGCACCTTAAGAAGCATCAGAAAGATAAGCACTCTCGCCGTGGTCTTTTGCAGATGGTCGCAGACCGACGCCGCCACTTAAAGTACCTCGAGAAGCACGACAAGAAGGAGTACGGCAAAGTTATTAAGGCCCTGGGTCTTAAGAAATAAGGTAAAATTTTGGCATGGGCCTCTATCCAGACGGAACTGACTTCGTACGACCGGAACGGGAGCTTAAGTCGCCGAATGACTTATTTACTGATGGTGAGCTTATCGCCAACATCGAGGCAGACGCGGGCGAAGCGATAAAAATTTACGGCGACGCAAAAAACGAGCTTAACCTTTTAACGGGACCCAACGGTACCTTGCGCAAAAATGGCGAGCTCGTGCCGCAAGCAACAGAGGTAGTCGTACAATCACATCTTAAAAAAATTGAAAAATTGTTACCCCGCCTCAAAGCACTCAAAAAGCATATTGAGGGCATCATAAGTGAGGCGGGAAAACGTGGTACTAGACTTGAAAAGCATGTAACCGTTTCGCTCGAGCAGGTCGAAGGATACATTGAGGCGATCGAATCGGCTGTAAAAGAAATCAGAGATTTATACGCGAAGAAAAAATAATTTATGCACGACAGCGATCCCATGTTTCGACGAGTACTGCATTCTGGCCGCCACCCAAGGCCAGAGAAGCGAGAGAGCAACCAAGAGGAGGGTGATTTAGGCGGTGTATTTCGAGATGCGCTTAGAAAAAAACTTGGTACGGACAAGCCCGAAACAGAAACAGCACCAAAAGCACCCGCGAGAACAAAACCGGCGATCGCAGTAAGCAGAAAAGAAAGCGAAATAGATCGAGCATGGGACGCACATAAGCGTGCTCTGGGCAGATAAAAGGGCTCATTTTAATCTCACATTTCGGCGGTACAATGGACTGTACTGGTCGATGTTACAAACACATTTTTAATACGTATATACAAGCATGGCAATCATTAAACACAAGGCACAACGCGTCGGCGTTTTTATCGACACACAAAACCTCTACCACAGTGCAAAAAATTTATACCGCGCGCGCGTCAATTTTGGCGCAGTGCTGAAAGAAGCAGTCGCCGGGCGCACACTCATTCGTGCGACCGCCTACGTCGTGACGACAGAGAGTGGCGAAGAAAAGGCATTTTTCGAAGCACTCAACAAACAGGGGATTGAAACAAAGACAAAAGATTTACAAATATTTTTTGGTGGCGCAAAAAAAGCAGATTGGGACGTGGGTCTCGCCGTCGACGCTATAAAATTGGCACCGAAAGTGGACGCGGTGGTGATAGCCTCTGGTGACGGGGACTTTGTACCACTCGCCGAGTACTTAGAAAGTCTCGGCGTGCAGGTCGAAGTTATGTCGTTTGGTAAAGCGACGAGCGCGAGACTGAAAGAAGCAGTAGATGACTTTATCGATATGGGTGAGGCACCAAAAACATATCTCCTTGGTTCATCGCGTTCGGCCTACCTCCCGTCATTTATTGCTGGCTCAACTGAAGCTGAAGCATCTGGAGAAGATACCATTGCACCCAAGGTTGTGGGCTCCGACACCGACGATAATTAGAGTTCCTCTTTTGTAGTCCACGTACGGCCGCCATCAACAGTGAGTGTTGTGCCATTAACTGTCTCTATCTGAATTAAATTAATGATGGCGTCGGCGACACTTCCTGCACCGAGCCACGGCTTTAAAAGGTGCGGGGGGAGGGGGATTTCATGCTGCATATGCAGAATGGTCGACTGCGGTGCAGTAGTTGGCGGCTCGATCGTGCCATTCAGTACTCCTAAAAAGCGAATGCCTTCGCGACCATGCTGCTCAGCCAATTGGTGCACAACGGATGGGATGTACATTTTTGATGCGGCGTACGCAGCGAGATTTCTTGGATACGAACCCGCGCGATCCAAAAATGCATCACCTTCAAAGACGATGACCCCCGACTTATGCGCCTTCTTTAACAAAAAAACTGCTGCTTCTGTCACTAAAAAAGCGCTTTTCATATTGACTGCGACGTTACTATCGATAGCGCGTTCGTGTGCAACAAGATACTCGCCGAGCGACATTCCATCGTGCACATCTGCAGCACGAAAAATACCTGCATTATTAACGACGATGTCGGGAGGTGTTTCAAAATTCTCAAACAACTTTTGTACCTCAGCGGGTTTGGTCAAGTCACCGTAGCACGGCCGCACGGTGACTCCCGCCGCAGCAACACTTGCGACAACAGATTGCATCGCGTCAGTCTCAGCAATGTCATGGAGATAGATGTGCGCGCCCACACGAGCCAACCGCTCAGCAATCGCCGCGCCAATTCTACTGGGTATGCCAGCCCCAGTGACCAATGCCCATTTCCCCGCATAGGTATATGCCATCAAATCCAGTATATCGCTAATCAAATAACCACTGACGTTGCTGTTGGCTTACTTATTCCTTTTTTAGCTACAGGGTGCGTGACAATGTCGACGCGACCAACGCCAGCGGCGCGCGCTGCTTTGTAGAGCAAAGAATCTTTATCATGCAGGTCGCGTGTCACTCTGGTGACGAGCATGCTATCAAACGCGATGGGGTCGTGCTGTGTTCCTGGTTTTGTAAAAACGAGTTGTACGAGAGGTTCGAGTCTGCCTGGATCTTTTCTTCCACGCTTCACGAGACCGGCGCCACGATTAACAAAAAGTCCGGGCACATTTGGTTTGACCGAGGAGCTCAGTGCCGCCATTATTTCTGCTATCGCATTCGCACGCACCGTCGAGACTGCACCTTCTGAAACATCGATACCAAGGAGTCTCTTAAATTGCGCCTTGCCTCCATGGCTGTACACCGTACTCGCCACATTTGAATATGATTTTCCGATTGCTGCTGCAGCAAGTCTAATATTGTTCGTAATCACGAGGGTGTCGACAAATGTCTTTCGAATCGATGCGTCGCGGAGCCATGCGGGCAGTTGAGACACGAGAGGATTTTTCTCATGATCAGGCATTCGAGCAGTATCCCGCTTGATGAGAGAGCTGTCAATGAGGGCACGATATGGTATAGTGGCGCTATTAGAAGACGTGAGGTTTTTAGATACACAGACGCACAAATATTTTTATTGGCGCCTGAAATCTGGAAATCTCGCATAAATAATAGAGACATGCAAAAGAAATCATTTGAACTTAGCCTTGGGGGCAAGACCCTTACGGCGACATTTACTGATCTTGCTGACCAGGCGCACGGCTCAGTGATGGTCCGCTATGGCGACACCGTTGTTCTCGCGACTGCAGTGATGGGAAAGAAGGATCGTATTGATATAGATTACTTTCCACTTTCGGTTGAATACGAGGAGCGCTTTTATGCCGCGGGACAAATCCTTGGCTCGCGCTTTGTACGACGCGAGGGCAGACCATCAGACGACGCCGTGCTCTCGGGTCGCGTCATTGACCGCACCATTCGCCCACTGTTTAACTCAAAGCTAAGAAAGGACGTGCAGGTAGTCGCGACCGTGCTTTCGATCGATCAAGAAGACCCAGACGTACTGGGTGTAAACGCGGCATCTATGGCACTCGCGACGAGCCACATCCCATGGGGAGGGCCCGTTTCAGCGGTGCGCATCGGAAAGAAAAAAGGAAGTGACGAGTTTATTGTGAATCCTACCTACGCGGATCGAAACGCGCCGGAGGCAGAACTCGATCTCTTGCTCTGCGGCAAAGACGGCACCATCACCATGATTGAAGTGGGTGCAAAAATCGTGCCGGAATCTGTGATCCAGCGCGCGTTCGCATTTGGTATGGCTGAGATTGAAAAAATCCAAGCATTCCAAAAGCAGATTGTCGCTGAGATGGGTAAGCAAAAAATGGCGCTCCCCGAAACGGCGATCAATCCTGCACTTCAAGAAATTCTAAAAACATTCGATGCACAGTTTGCCGGTGCAGTATTTTCTGGCACATCCGGCAAAGAGTCTATGGCTGCATTGAAAGACGAGTACCTCGCAAAGGTAAAAGAGGCGCATCCTGATGATATAAAAGCAGCGGACGATTTATTTGAATCAGCCGTTGAAGCGCTCATGCGAACGAAAGCGATTGATGAGAAAAAGCGCGTCGACGGACGTGCGATGGACGAGGTCCGACCACTATTTGCAGAAGCGGGTGGTATGTCGCCAGTCCTTCACGGCTCGGGCACGTTCTATCGCGGACAAACACACGTGTTCTCAGTCTTAACGCTTGGTGGTCCCGATGATTCTCAAATTATCGACTCGATCGAGGGGAGCGGTAAAGAAGAGAAGAAACGTTTTATGCATCACTACAACTTCCCGCCGTACTCGGTGGGTGAAACTGGCCGTTTTGGTGGTATGAACCGTCGTATGATCGGTCACGGTGCCTTGGCTGAAAAAGCGCTGCTCGCCGTTATACCTCCTAAAGAAATATTCCCCTACACGATTCGATTGGTGTCAGAAGCGCTCGCATCTAATGGTTCGACATCGATGGGCTCGGTGTGTGCATCAACAATAGCGCTCATGGATGGTGGCGTCCCCATCACCGCGCCGGTCGCTGGTATCGCCATGGGCATCATGTACGAGAGCCCAACGCGCTATGCAGTCATGACAGATATTCAAGGACCAGAAGATCACCACGGCGATATGGATTTTAAGGTCGCCGGCACTAAAGATGGTGTCACGGCGATACAACTTGATGTGAAAGTTGACGGTGTGCCAGTTGCAATCATGAATGACGCGCTTGAGGCAGCAAAAAAAGCACGTCTCCATATTCTCGATACGATCACTGCCGCTATTCCAACACCGCGTGCCAACCTTAGCCCGCGCGCACCAAAAATTGTGACGCTCTTAATCCCTGTCGATATGATTGGCCTCGTGATCGGCCCCGGTGGAAAAAATATTAAAAAGATACAAGAGGACAGCGGCGTGTCGGGCATCGCTATCGAAGACGACGGCTCGATATTTGTAACCGGTGTTGGCGACGCTCCTGAAAAAGCAGCGCAGATGATCCGCGATATGACGCGCGTCTTTCAGGCCGGCGATGTCGTCGAAGGACCCGTGACGCGGATCATGGACTTTGGGGCGTTTGTTGCAGTTGGTGGAAAAAATGAAGGGCTCGTGCATATTTCTGAGTTTGCACCGTTTCGCATCGCGACGGTCACTGAAGCTGTTGCTGTGGGTGAAGTTGTTCGCGCGGTCGTTAAAGAGATAGATGAAAAGGGTCGTATCAATCTTTCAATTAAAATGATCGACCCCGAATTTGCGACGCGAAAAAATCTACAACCCGCACCAGCGGGCGAAGGACCGCATGGACACGGTAGAATGGGAGGACATGGCAATGGGCGACCATCACACAGAAACGACCGACGCTGGTAATACACCTCCGAAAGAAGTACAGATCGTACCGGCGGCTCCCGTCACGGGAGAAATAAAAACGATCCCGACGAGCGTGTCTCCTGAGGGCACACCGGTGTACCCGAACACGACACAGCTGCCGCGAATACGCACGTATGCTGCGGATTTGTCTGAAGAGATCCGCAAAAAAGGAGCGACGCTCTCGACTATCGTCGGTGCTGAGCGCGAACGATCTGCGCGCGAGCTATCACTTGATCATCGCGCTGATGAACAAAAAGAGACAGAGCGAAAACGAGCACCGTGGCTTGTTATCGGCGCGCTCATGTTGGTGGGAATCGGCGTCATCGCGGTGATCGCGGCATATATTTTTATCCCGCGCGAAGAAGTGATCATTACTGACTCGAGTTTTATTTTTGCAAACAAAGAACTCGAGGTCAGACCTGATGAGCGCATCGCATTTGCAGAGATTCTCGGTCGAGAACGCTTTGCATCAAATCTGTCGCTGGGAGAGATACAACACCTCACCACCGGTACCACGAGTGCCGCCGAGATACTCGCACTCTTCAATGCGCCAGAGTCTCTGCAGCGCGAAGCGCGCGACATAATGCTCGGCCTCCATGCGTTTGATAGAAATCAGCCGTTCATTATCATCGAGGTCGCGCAGTTTGATCGTGCCTACGGCGCGATGCTTTCGTGGGAACCAAATATGGCACGAAGTCTTGGCTCGTTTTTTAGACCATTGAATGGCGATAAAGCGGGGACGACAACTATTTTTAGCGACGTCGTCGTCAAGAACATTGATGCTCGGCGCTCGCAAAGTGCGTGGCCCATCATGTATGCTTTTCCACGCCGCGATCTCCTCATCATCACCACCAACGAATCAACGATTGCAGAAATTCTCTCGCGATTGATCGCGCGACCACTGCCAGCCGCGCAGGAAAACGAGAGTATTTGACAAAACATAAATGTATGATACAGTATTTTAATGGCAAAAAAGAAAAGTTGGGTTGAGCAAATACGGGATGTCGATGCGCGGATTGTAAAGCGGGGCAAAGAAACACACGCGGCCTCAGGGAGATACGAGAGCCTGCGCATTGCTGCAGAATGCATCGGTGTGGCGACAGTAGTGCTTGGTGTTACTGCACTCGCGGCTTCAAGCCTGGCGTTGGGTGCAATGGCTACGGTTCTCACTGGTGTAGGACTGGTCACTGCTTATTTAGCATGGAGGGCGTTTGATAGCTATGCATCGATACAAGACAGTAACCGGTACGGCAACAAGCAAGATAGAAAAAAGAAAGAGGGTCTCATTCGACGCATACTGAGGATCTCAAACGCGGGGTAGTAACCCCCTATGGTAGAGTGCGGTTAGAAAAGTGCATGGCAAAAGCGCTCACTGAAGGCAGGTACCCGGGTCGCACGGCAGGTATCGATCTCGACTACGACGCAGCGTTGGATGAAATGGCGAAAATAAATGCAGACCGACGAAAACAAGCAATGCGTGAGGTATACGGAAAAGGTCGGCTCGATCGTGGACTGATCGTGACTACGGCTCCAGTAAAGAAAAAACTGGCCTAGCCGCAACGGCATTGCCGGCTTTTTTGTGTATGCTAGAATTGAAAAGCCATGTTGACCGATGAACAAAAAACCCAGCTCAAAGCCAAGCTCCAGGAGGAGCGCGCACGTCTCGTTGCAGAGCTCCAGACATTAGGCAGTCAAAACCCCGCTAATCCGACCGACTGGATCCCGACCAAGCCAGCCGGCGACTCTTTTGGCGCAGACAGAAACGACAACGCGGACATTATCGAAGAAATGCATGAGAATAATGCTTCACTCTACGAGATGGAGGGGCGGCTCTCACAGGTCACCCGTGCACTAGAGAAGATGGACGCCGGTACCTATGGTGTTTGTGAGATTTCAGGCGACCCCATCGAAGTAGAGCGCCTTATGGCTAACCCGGCAGCCCGCACCTGTGTTGCGATGATGGACAAGGAGTCCACCCTGGCGTAAGCTTCGGGGATGGCTTTTGCACGGGTATACTCGGTTCAACCTGGATTTCCTGACTCAGATTCTGTAACTATTGAAGCAGACCTCTCGCGAGGTCTGTATTCGTTTTCAGTGGTGGGGCTCGCGGGCAAGGCGGTCGGCGAAGCAAAAGATAGAATGGCGAGCGCGATAAAACATTCTGGTTTTACCAGCCCCAAAATGCACAACCACAAGATCGTGTTGTCACTCGCGCCAGCAGATTTGAAAAAAGAGGGCACCGTGTTTGATCTCCCCATGGCGCTCGCGTACCTCTTAAGCGCTGAAGACATCACCTTTGATCCAAAGAAAATATTATTTATCGGCGAGCTCGGATTGGACGGGTCACTTCGACCAGTCAAAGGTGCTTTGGCCGCCGCTCTCCACGCGAAGAAAAAAAAATTTAAAGAAATTGTCGTTCCAAAGGAAAATGCTGACGAAGCGGCGCTCGTCGATGGCATTCACGTTATCGGCGCATCCTCATTGCGCGAAGTGATCGATCACTTAACCTCGAACAAACGATTCCGCCCGCACAAGCGCCAACAAAATGTGAACTTTTTTCCTGATTCACCAGCGATCGACATGTCGGACATCGTGGGGCAGGAAACTGCAAAGCGCGGTATGGAGATAGCGGCCGCAGGTCGCCACAACGTCGCATTGTTGGGTCCCCCTGGTACGGGGAAGACGATGCTCGCTACCGCACTCACGGGGATACTCCCGCCCTTGTCGTTTGACGAGGCAGTTGAGGTCACGGCCATTCATTCTGTCGCAGGCACTCTCGAGTCCGCCATTATTTTGGTCCCGCCCATCCGCTCGCCGCATCACACATCGAGTTATCCGGCCTTAGTTGGCGGAGGCACGGTGCCCAGGCCCGGCGAAGTCACGCTCGCGCACCGTGGTGTGTTGTTTTTAGACGAGTTCCCCGAGTTTGATCGGCGTGCGATAGAGGCACTCCGCGAGCCACTAGAAAATCGTCACATCAGCGTGTCGCGCTCAGCCGGGTCAGTGACCTTTCCTGCAAACATTATGTTGATAGCAGCCATGAACCCGCCGAGCACTAACACCGACATACGCGAAGCGGCACGCTTTCATAGAAAATTGTCTGGCGCCATTATTGATCGTATTGATCTTTGGATCGAAGTGCCTCACATTCCACACGAAAAGCTGGGCCGCGCAGGCACCGGCGAAGCGTCGGCGTCTATCCGCGCGCGTATCGAAGCCGCACGCGCTACGCAGAAAAAAAGAATGGTAAATCTAAAAACTCGTGCTACGACCAATGCTGAACTGGCTTCAAAACATTTGGACGCACGCATCGGCATTACAGAAGAGGCGCGCAATCAACTCACCAAAGCCGCAACGTCACTAAACCTAAGCCCGCGTTCGTACCACCGGATTCTTCGCCTCGCGCGCACGATCGCCGACCTTGCACAGGACACTGACGTAACTGTCGAACATATCCTCGAAGCCCTCCAGTACCGCCCCAAAATCAAGCTCGGTTAAAAAATCAACGGGGTCTATACTGCAGCCTCGCGAGTGACACAGGGACTTGCACGTCAGTTTCTGGGTACCATGCCCCATTATGCATATAAAAATTTTTGCCGTGCCTTCGCATTCTTCGAGTAACCGTGTCGGGATTCCATATGCCGTCTATAATTAAATCGCCGTAAAACTCCACAGAGAGCCCTTTTTGATATTTATACCGACGGGCTTTTGGCTCTGGTGTCGGGTGGTTTGGACGATACTTATTGTAACGAATCATGTTAGCAGTATAGTAATACCTACAGGAAAAGTAAACAAAATTGACCCCCAATTGACACGCACATATCGGACACGTATAGTGCACGTATAATAAAAAATATATGGCAGAAAAACAAAGCGCATACTCTCGAGCAGATTTTTTTGACCACCTCGCTAACAATCCGGGGAGCCGATACAACGATCTCCTTAAAAGCGGCGGGCGTGATGTTGCATACGATGCATATTTGAAAGCAGCGCGCGCAGTCGAGCCCGTGGTTGAACAACCTGTTCATGTCGAGCCGGAACGAGCGAGTGTTCAATGATGCGTGCGGACCTGAAAAAGCACGCACCATTATAAAAGAAAGAACACGAGCACTCGTCTCCGAGGACGCACCGCGTAAGCCAAAGCGAGCATACACGCGCTAAAATACTCGTATGGCCGACGCACGCATCATCGCACGATTTGAAAAGATGTTTACACCCGAGCGGGTCGCTGCGTTTTATGCAATTAGTCCAGACGAGGCAAGGCGCCGACTTGCACGCGACCAAGAGGGGACGATGACACCAATGACGCATGCCATCCGCACGGTACTCGATAAAACTGCCGACACGTCAAGAGCCTGACCGCGTTGACTTAGTCACATACCACCCCTTGCATTAAGATTGGATGAAGAGCATACTCTCTTATATCCACTATGGCGCAGTCACAACAAGAAAAAGTTGCTCTTGGACTCGTTGACCGTTTAGACCAAGCAGTAGGAAGAGTCCCTAAAGGTTATGGGTTCCCGCGTCATGTGGGTTTTGTAGACGATTTACGACATGATTTAACAAAGCTCTGGTCCCGTGCAGTGATTGGAAAACCAGCTAGTGAATCAGAATTGAAAGGAACATTAAGAAAAATGGCCATCGCTACCCATGGCATGAAGACAAGGTCTGTGCCAGGCATTACACAGTACTAATTTTTTTCTTTAAAACGGATTGGAGGCTCCGCGAACCTCAAAGTGGAGGTGTGGTCCGGTCGAGCGGCCGGTCGAACCGACCGCGCCGATGATATCGCCTTGATTAACAAACGTTCCTGCCTGTACATAGTTTTGTGAGAGGTGGCCATAGAGGGTTTGTGTCCCATTTGGATGCACGATAACGACGTACTGACCGTAGCCACCGTTGTAGCCAGACGATCGGCTCACGATGATCGTACCGGATGCTGATGCGAGTACGTTGGTGCCGGTCCTCGCACCCAGGTCGACGCCGTTGTGTCCATGGATGCCACGCGTCTTGGTACCACCAACAAGAGGACGCAAGAAGTAGCCGATGAGACTCGGGCCGCTATACTGTGTGCTCACGCCTGCTGAAACCGAGACTACCGCCGGCTCTACACCGTACGGGATGAGGATGGTCTCGCCGACTTTAATAGCGCTTTCGCTAGCCAGGTTGTTATAGTCGAGAACGTCCTCCATCTCTCCCTTGTACTTTTTGACAATAGCAGCCAGAGTTTCGCCCTTTTTGACTATGTGCTGGATACCTGAGACCGGGAGAATAACGAGGGTCTGACCGGGTTTAATCTGCCTTGCGCTATCGAGGTCGTTCGCCCAAAGGATGGTATTTGGCGTCACGTCATACATCTTGGCGATCTCTGAAAGGGTGTCATCTTTTCGGACGACGTATATAGAAATCTGGGTCGGATCCTTAGGGCCCACGTCGACGAGATCGGCGAGCCCCCCCTCGGGTCCACTCACCGGCACGAGCGCGATGTTATTTGAAAGAGCGAGTGCAAAGGTGCCCTTAACGGGATTTGGGTCAGTGTTGATCGCGGCCCGAAGAGCAGGCGTCTCTGAAACCTGGTGTATCAAAACACCCTCCGACGCCCGAGCGACTGGCTGGATGGTCTGAGATGCTTCTCTCCACAAGTCCCCCAAACTAAAGGCATGGGCAAAGAGCGGCAGTGAAAATCCTATGAAGGCGGCCGCAAAAAATGCGAGACGCGACTGAGAGGCTGTGTACTTAATGTTTTTTCCTCCTCGGGTGCCACTGGGATTATCGGGATATGGCTTCATGAAGCCATTTTAAGGTCAATCGGCAATGCGGGGGTAGGGTCAGTGTAGCCAGTCCGGGTGGATGAGTCAACCCACCCAAAAAAGTCGCCGTGGATAGTTTTATCTCTTGACAAATCCTTTGTCAAGTGCTACAATATAAGTACAAGAGCCGACCGCCTCGTGGCTCTATAATACGTGTATGCGAAAACTTAAATCTGAAGACGCATTCAAATCCCCAATCCACCAAGCTGGACGGGCTGACTCCGTTCTAGCTAGTATTGCAGATGAAGCTGGTCCAGCGCCAGCACCTGAGACGAATAGCGGCTCCGAACTCTCACCAGCGGAACGGGCGTTTGAAACAGCAAAAATGGGGGTGGTGAATGCTATCAGAGCTGGTTTTTTGGCCGAGATTGAAAATGTTAAATCGAACAAAACCGCTGTTGCGCGAATACAAAATTTGGCGAGAAAGTTTACCGAGAGCCAGTTGAGGAGCATTTTGAACGGCGGCACGCTCAGTTACAGCAGACAAATTTTGCGCAATGAGCCGGCTGAAGTTCGGTTTCCAGCAATTCCAGCTGCACAACAAAAATTTGCCCAAACACTGCAGCCCGCGTTTAGAGATCGAAATAGTGTCGACAAGAAAGTGAAGCGTGATACATACATCTATCAAGCAAAGCTTGATATCGTCCATGCTGTAAAAGGAATATTTGACCAACCAGACGCAGAAACTGCTGCCACAGCACAGTCTGCAAAAACATCCACGCAGTCAGGATCAGTAGAATCATCTAGAGCTGACTATGGGCCACTCCAACAAGAGCACATGGCCAAGCTCGCGGCAGTTATTGACGCTCTGCAAGCCAAAATCGTCTCGTATCATCAATCACTGAAGAAGAACGGGAAAGCGACCGTGCGTTCAGCTGCATTTGCAGCTGAAATGCGTCTTGCGAATATTGATTCGATGAGAAAAATTCTCATAACGGGTGAATATCCAATACAGTCGATAGGTATCATCAATGAAGTTTTTGACTTTAAGGATATAGCTGAGATGTGGAGAGGAGTCATCCAAGCTCGCCGAGCATTCATTGTTAATGAATTTGCACCGAAGTTTAAAATTACGAGTTCAGAAAAAATAGAGGAGGCAATTTCTGACGGCCAGTTGCAGGATGCATATCAGGTTAAAGCGGCAGTAAATGTAACCCTTAGAGGCGCGAAAGACGCTGAAAAGGAGGCGCCCGGAGCAGAAAAAGCGCGCGGCGTAGCACTAGGGTTGAGCGGCGACCGCGCTGAAAAAGCAGAGTCTAGCTGGGGTAAGAAATTGACTAGCTTCTTGACGCGCGTCGTTTTAGCGACCACCATCGCGATACTGTTAGGGACTCCGATTTTGACTACGCTTCTTGTTGCACTGCCAATGGGATGGATTATTGGGGCGCTCACAAACAGACTGGCCAAAGGCATGGGTGTTGAATCTGGAATGGCGAAATTTGTATTTAAGTTCAGCGTCCAGCTCGCAGCTATGCTCGTTTTTGGTGCATATCTAGGCGAAATCATGGCCGATGCAGCTACAGGCGCAGCAAACGCAGTTGACCCGTCTATTGCAAAGGATGCGTCTACGTTGTGGGAGCCACTTGGCAAAACACTTGAGTCAATGCGAGATTCTGCACAGAGTACAATTGGTAGCGCGATCGATTATGTAAATCCATTTGATGGAGCTTCTACTGACGCGGGTGCCGCGGCAGATGCAGGACCGGTGACGATAGACCGCGTCGATAATGTAGAGGATGTGAACAAGTTTTTTGAAAAAATGTTTCCTTCACTGCCAGAATTTAGACCAGACGCAGAAACTGCACAAAAAATATACGAAAACGGCGGCCGATTTATTTCTAACGGAGAAGCGTATCGAATCTATGAGACTTTGGACGGAGGGTACAATTACGAAAGAATACCGCTCAATGATGCATTCGGTGCACCAATGTGGGATGCAAATACAAGAACATGGGTAAGCGGCACACCCCAGACACCACAGTCGTACCCCGGAGTCACCCCTGAAGGTGTGGGCCCTGCAGTTCAGGACGAGTCACTTGCGTCAAGCGAGACAACGTCAGTAGCTGATACATCTCCAGCTGATGCCCCAAACGCAGCTGCACCAACTGATGGGCCAACCCCCGTCACAGGTGGTGAATCACCAGTTACACCACCGGTTGAAACTGCAACGATTTATCCAACTGCTGGAGAGGGGATGATAGGCATTCTCCAAAGACTGCAAGAGCAGGCACAGCAAGCCGCAGCACAGGGTGCGACCTTTCCAGTGCCTTCACTTGCTGATCAGCTCTTGCACGCAAACGGCACCGAAGACCTTGTTAAGATCGCCACGGACAATGGATGGTTTAATGCTGCAAACGATCTCGCTCCCGGTACACCTGACTCAATAGTCGTTCGCCCTGAAGATGCATTCTCTATTAAGCCTGACGGCTCGCTCGGTGCACCAGAAGGATTTGGAGATCGCGGTATCACTGATGACACTGGTACGTACACTTCAGAAGGATTTGTTAAACGATAAAGTAAATATGAACCAGGGCGCACCAAAAACACCGGACCAAGAGCAGCCATACGGTTTGTATCTGTCTGAATTTAAAGATATCGATATTAAAGACTACGAGCGTATTGGTCGAGAGCATTTTTCGTTTGCTGAGCCATTGAACAAGGCGATGAATGATTTGTTTGTGGATTTTAATCGAACAAAACGAAGAACTGCAAGACGTATTGCGAGGGATGACTTCGATCTCGCCTTTAGACGGCTAAGTAATCTTTATTGGCGAGTCGATGCTTTTGTAAAGGCGGCTGCAAAAGCTACCCCGCCTAGGTATGATATCGCTGCCGCATTACAACCCCTTGTTGATAAAATGAAAGTTATTTACGAAACACAGCAAGCTGTGCTAACCAATAAGATGCCGATCGATTAATCTGTGAGAGCTTGACATTTTGACAAGGCCGTGCTATTGTGTTGGAACCAAAGCGTCAAATCACTTTGGTTCTTTTTTTGAATATCATGGCATCAAAACATACAGAAAAATCGCCTGACCGAGCTCAAGAGTACACACAAAAGCACGAACTCACCAAAGCTCGTCGGCGCTATAGTAAAGCTCCAAAGGGTACCGAGGAACATCGTGCTGCTGAAATTGTATACCGACACCTTTTAACCAAATACACTGAGCACTTGCGAAACACAAAGGGCGTTGACGCTGCAGAGCATGTGATGTTCTGGGAGGGCAAGAGAATTCATTGGGAAAAATGGGGTAAGACGGCAGTCAAAACAGCGGGCGTACTTGCTGCTGGTGCATTACTTGCGGTGGGTGTATACGTTCCTGGAGGATTCGAGGCACTTGCTGGAACTGCAGCAGACACGATTTCTGCATACCTGGTGGGTCACTGGGCACAAATAGCAATGAATGTTGGTATTTCATTCGGCGCAGGATATCTCGCTCGACTTATTGTGCATGCTGGATTTAAGTTCTTGGGTGGCCCGAGCCTGCGCGAACTACAAGTAGCATACAAAGCCGCAGACGAAGCACAACGAAACGGACAGTCGCACGCTGAATTTCGAAAGACTGAGCACGGAAAAATGATTTCAAAAAGTATTGCTGCCGACAAATGGGGTAAGGGTGTGGGTAGAATCGCCGGAACTGCAGTTGGTATCACGTCCTTCTTCACCTTTGGACATTCACTTTCTCAAGAAATGTTCAATCGACTGGGCATAGAGCACGTATCGGAACGCACGTTACAATTTATCTCTGGACTCATCGCTGATGGAAGCGCTTTTGAACCAGAAAATGTTCGCGCAGCACTTGGAGCGGGTACAACAAAATTGGGGGTGCTCATTGGCGGTGTGACGACTGCTTTGCATGACACGGTATTTCCAAAAGCATCGGCTTCTGAAATGGCGCAGCCACGGGGCGGGGGGACGGCATCTGAGTATCATCATCCAAATGAAACAAAAGTAGCAAAAGAAATTAAAATACTTGGCAGCGACCCATACATCCCGGGCGAAACATTGGCTGAGCGGGCAGCATACTTTGCTGCACACTACGAAGAGTTGGTTATGCGTGCAGCTGACGAGCTTGGACGCGAAGGCGCGTGGCCACCAGAGCAAAAAGCTGCTTTTTTAAGAGCGTTTCTTGATCCTGCAAACAAACAAGAAGTACTGGAAATGTTTGGTGGAAAGGGTGACGGCGCTGTGGTGAGCGGCTCACGGATTAACGCCATGATGAACGGCACAAAACCGGCGGGTGGTATTAACGCAGCTGATGGAGCATATAAATACACAGGACCCAATGCATCTGCAGCACTTGTTGAATATGGATATAAAGGAAAGACATTTCTCATCGGCGTTCTCCGCGACTGTGGTAACTTTACAGACCTGGGCCCCATAGAGCCGACCGCGCCTGTGCCAGTCGAAGCGGCATGCGGTCCAACTGTTGAGTACACAGAAGCAACACAGAAGGACGGACAGAAGGTGGCGATCATTGAGCGTCGCGGCGTCTCGCCAACTGAAACAGGATGGAAGGATTTAAACAAAGATGGAAATCCGGACAACGTGCGTGTTGAGCGCGACTTCAACACTAAAACTGTGTATTGGGAGTATGACAGTGGCGAAGTAGCACCGGCGCTCACGGCTGAACAAATCGCACAGGATATCGCTGCTCTGGAAAAAGCAGGATTTAAGGGCAAACTACTTGTCTACGTATTTGTAGATTGTAACGGACGCAGCTCAGTTGTTTGTGTGGACATCGGCAAGTTCAATCCAAACAAGCCGCTTGCGCTTGGCGTAGTGTATGACGAACACACGAATAAACCAACCGCGATAACAAACGAACAACAGCTCGACGAGTATTTTAAAAAGTACGGCCGCTCGACGCGAGTACTTGAAGTGGTGACCCAATAGTATTTGGGCGATCTCTATAGGCTCTGCTACAGTACGACTGTGGCGCACACCTTGAACGAGGAGCAGACGAGGGCGGCAGCGCACCAGAGTGGTGCACTCTTGATATTGGCGGGAGCTGGCGCGGGTAAGACGCGCGTTATCGTCGAGCGTATCGCGACGCTTATCAAAAATGGCGTCGCGCCAGAGCATATTTTGGCTGTGACTTTTACTAACAAGGCGGCTGCGGAGATGCGCGAGCGCATTGCAACGAGGCTGCGCAGTGATTTATCGCTCTCGCCCTTTGACACGCCCGCGACATCCCCGTTTATCGGCACCTTCCACGCGCTCTCGCTCCATATCATTAAAACTTTTCACGACGCTGCGGGGCTGCCACGACGTTTCACTATTTATGACCGCGCAGACTCGACTCGTGCGGTGAAAGAAGCGATCAGGGGTGCGGGGTTTGATCCAAAGGAGTTAGAACCACGACGTGTCATGGGTCGTATGGGGCGGATGAAGGGCGACGACGTGAGCCGCGAAGACTTTCTCGCTGAATATGCGTCATCATATATAGATGAAGCGATAGCAGAGGTGTGGGAGCGATACGATGCAATTTTAAAAAAAGAGAATGCACTCGATTTTGATGACATACTCGTGCGCGCACTGTGGCTTCTCCGTACCAACCCATCTGTACGCGACCACTTTCAAACAGCCTGGGAGTATATCCACGTCGACGAATACCAAGACACGAACAACGTCCAGTATGCGCTTATTAAACTCCTCGCAGAAAGCCATGGCAATATCGCCGTTGTTGGGGACATCGATCAAAACATTTATAGCTGGCGTGGCGCCTCAATCAAACACATTATGAACTTTGAGGCCGACTACCCATCGGCGAGTCTCGTCATGCTGACGCGCAACTACCGTTCCACAAAAACCATTATCGCGGCAGCGAACGAGGCTATAGCAAAAAACATACACCGCCGTGAAAAAGAGCTCGTGACCGATAACCCGGACGGTGACCGTATTAAAATTGGCGGCTTTATGGACGAGGGGGAGGAGGCTCGGTACGTTGCGCACGAATCACAGCGCCTAATAAAAAACGGCGTCGATAAAAATGATATCGCGGTACTGTATCGAGCCAACTTTCAGTCGCGCGTTCTTGAAGAGGCATTTCTTTCTATTGATGTACCGTACCAAGTTCTGGGTACTCGATTTTTTGAACGCAAAGAAGTGAAGGATGCGCTGTCGTATCTGCGCGCCGCGCTAAACCCAGAGTCGGTCGCCGACATAAGCCGCATCATCAACGTGCCAGCACGCGGCATTGGCAAGGTCGGACTTTCAAAAATTCTCCTTGGCCAAAAAAATTCACTAGCCCCCGCCGTGCGAATAAAAGTTGAACAGTTTTATGCACTCCTTGCGCGGATAAAACATGCAGCGGAGACGAAGACTACATCAGAGGCTGTAAAGTATGCACTCACCGAGAGCGGCACATGGCGTATGTACGAGCGCGGGGATACCGAAGACGAAGAGCGTCTTGAAAACTTAAAAGAGTTGGTGACGGTCGCGACAAAGTATGACGCGCACCTCGTCGGCGAAGGCATAGACACGTTGATAGAAGAAGCTGCGCTTCAATCAGATCAAGACGAACTCGCAAAAAAAGAAGGAAAGAAAAAAGACGGCGTGAAATTAATGACCGTACACGCGGCAAAAGGACTTGAATTTGATAGTGTATTTATTGTTGGGCTCGAAGACGGACTTTTTCCACATGAGCGCGACGAAGCTGACCAGATGGATAGAGAAGAGGAGCGGCGATTGTTTTATGTCGCGCTGACGCGTGCTGAAAAACGTGCATACATGACGTATGCGGCGAGCCGACAGATTTTTGGATCACGAAACTTAACGATGCCGAGCGAGTTTATCACCGAGCTTGATCCGGCATATACTGAACTCATAAATTCTAACGACATGTACCATCGATCACACGGCGAGCTCGACGGAGACGACTACATCACCATCGTATGAAAAAACGAAACTTAAGAAAAACAGCGGCGCCGCTTGGCCAACATCTCCTCACCAACACTAAAGTCGCCGAGCGCGTAGCAATAGAGGCAGGGATTAAAAAGGGGACGCGCGTATTAGAGATCGGACCAGGCCGAGGGATTTTAACTGCAGAAATACTCAAGCTTGGTGGCATCGTCACAGCGGTTGAAAAAGATCCGATGATGATAGATGCACTACATGAGCGATTTAAAAAAGAAATTGAAGACGATCAACTTACGATACTCTCTGGCGATGCTCGCACGATTACTCCGGACGGAGTATACCCTCATGGCGGGTATGTTATCGCAGCAAATATCCCATATTATATTACAGGTGAACTATTGCGTATCTGCCTCACTGCGAACAATCAACCAAAGACCATTTCTTTTTTGGTACAAAAGGAGGTAGCGGAGCGCATCGCACGAAGCAAAAAAGAAAGCATCTTGTCGCTCTCGGTAAAAGTGTATGGAACGCCGACATATGTGACGACAGTTAAGGCGGGTAATTTTAACCCACCACCTCGTGTTGACTCAGCGATACTCGCGATATCGAACATCTCACGAAATAATTTTAAAGGGAGAGACGAAAAAAAGTTTTTTGCATTGGTAAAAGCTGGATTTGGACAAAAGCGAAAGACCTTAGCCGGAAATTTAAAAAAAGTATTCGGTTCAGACTTTGGAATCGAAGATAAAATTCGCGCAGAAGATGTGCCACTTGAACGTTGGCTTTTGCTTGCAGAAAAAAATTAATCACCCACCGCAGTTACGACAGTAGTAGGAGAAGTGCGGAGCAGTCACGTGAGAATAAGCCTTGTACGGTATGCCGGCAGCGTCGAGTTGTGCCTTGAGTGCTGTTTGATCAGAGCGCACTTCGAACACAACACGATCACCATTCGCCTGAGCGGCTGCGTATCCGTCTTTTATTTTTTGCAGACCATAGTCACTCGCTGTACAGTCTGCACGTTTCATATCGGCCGCACAGCTAAACATCTTCGCGTCCTCGCTGGAGGGGAAGGCGATATCAACGCACGTGCCGTCATAGTGGCATTGATTAGAGTGACACAAGATACTTGAGTCCTTAGCTTGAGCGGCACGACACTCTGTGGGGGACGCATACTCGTTCGCACACCCCTCCGTCACTTCAAACCCCTTTCCAAACTGCGCACAGAAGTTGTTTAAATTTTGTACGAGCGCTGGACTACACTGTGCTGTTGATTCGCCGCCTTTTGTAGGGATGGCTCCACCGTTACAATCTTCTTTAGTCGCTGGCTGACCGGTGGATGGTATGAGTGGCGCCGGCATGCCACCGCCCAAGCCTCCACCGCCACCAACTCCCGATGAGCCATGAAATTCGATGGCATCGCCGTAACCAATTATCTCTCCCGAGACCGTGCACGGCGACTCAGCTGCAGTCACACCAAGGAGCCATTGAGCCGGAAAGGATGGGGGGCCAAACATGTAGGAGAGGGTCCCGAGCAGCCACATTTTAGGACCGCCCACAGGACCAGATACCGTAGGCATCCAGAGGCCCTCGTCGCAGGTGATTATTTTTCCTGCCATACCGCCAATAAGGCCAGAAACTCCTGGTATGGATGGAATAGATACTCCTCCAGAAGAGCCAGAAGAACTAGGAGGGGTGAAAGGTGGAGGCGATTCATATCCACACGTCGCCCAAAATGCGCCGCCATTCGTTGCTTGGTCGACAAGCCCAGAGCAGTGTGAGACGGTGCACTCTGTGTAGCACAGCTTAATGTTGGTGCCGGGGAGCGTCGTCTCATCCCCGATTTTATTAAGATTAAAAAGAGAGTCTAAGAGTGAAAAGGCGTAGACATTGTTGGCGCTGAAAAACACGACAAGCACCATCGTTGCAAAAAAT
>ERZ1292625.1920-Hain-H41-01um-R1-1920-length-21434-cov-13_pt1 | contig 21434 bp, 22 predicted proteins | sample MGYA00564400_ERZ1292625 | MGnify/ENA primary metagenome ERZ1292625 (study PRJEB36523, sample SAMEA6512639) | groundwater metagenome | collected 2019-01-08 | study: AquaDiva: Metagenomics assemblies of 32 groundwater samples
TTAACTGTTTCTCCATATTTTTAATTACGGGTTAATAGTACCCACATCTTATAGATAAGGATTATAGTAGTCAAGCCCCACGTAAGGTGACCTGACATTCGTTACACTTGGAAAGTTAATTGTCATTCCGACCGAAGCGTAAGCGAAGTGGAGGAATCCCTTTCGGCGAATTAAACTTAAGGTGGTGAAACGATATTGGGTTTACATCATGGCCAGTCAAACGGGAACTTTATATTTAGGCATCACCAATGATTTAGAGAGAAGAACTAATGAACACCAGCATAACTTAATTCCCGGTTTCTCCCAAAGATACCAGTGTCAATTCAATCCTGGTTGGCGGGATCTTTCCAACTGAAAGAAAGGGATCCCTCGACTAACGCTCGGGATGACAGGGACTAACGCTCGGGATGACAGGAAAGTGTAACGAATGTCATGTCACCTTACGAAGCTCCGGTATGTTTCCGTAAATATCCGGCAGACCGAAGACTGGGGAGAATAATACCTGGCGGGCACTCCTGAACGATCTTCGAACCCATTGGTCTTCCGATGATGGAAAAAAGGAAGAATTATTAAGTACGATTTTGTCCAGTAGAATAGAATTACTTAGTATCTATGCCAATAGAGTATGTCGAAACCAAAAGAATGGGGACTGAGTTGATTGCCAGAGTACTACATGATGTGTATGGTTTGACGATTTCAAAAACCCCAGAACTGATGGAAGGTGGAACAGAGAATGCGGCCTGGCTCGTTGAGACAGACCAAGGTAAATTGATTGCAAAGATCTTTTCTCGAGGGGAAGGGGATACCGACTGGATTTCAGATGAGGCACAACTCTACCTTTTTTTAAACGAAAACGGAGTCCATGTGCCTGAAATATCAAAAAGCATTAAAGAAAATTCAATCGAAACTGTGAGTTTTAACGGCTTTGACTTTCCATTGATGATAATGAAATATGAAAACTTAAGAATGGCGACACCTGGCATAGTTACCAGACAAGAGCTAGAACTAGTTGCAAAACAAACTGCAAAAATGCACCAGGTTCTCCGAGATTACCCGAATTTAGAAGTGATAAGGAATCGGCAAAAGGTCGATCGAACAGAGGCGGAAAGAAGGCCGATTGACGTTGTCGTCGAATCAAAGGCCAGATCGTTTAATCAAGAGCAGCTCGATAAGTTTCGAGCTATCGAAGACAAAATGATGAATTACCTGGATAGCCACCCAGTCGTCGGAATCCTGTCAGAAACCATAATCCATGCCGACCTAAGCCTAGAACATACCAGGTTCCTACCCAATGGTGAGGTATATTTTTTCGACTTTGCCGATCGCAAGTGGGGAACCATCGCTGAAGAGTTGGGAACCTTTGTGGAGACTCTATATCAATGGGAAAACATTTCCTTTGAAAAATGGGAAGAACTAAAAACCGCGTTCCTTGATGCGTACTTCGATGTCAATGAGCTTACTGACGTAGATAAAAAGGCCATTGAGGGAAGAATCCTAATCAGGGCTATGGGTGCCATCCGCTATCTTGCTGGATTGACTAAGGATAACCCGAATGAAGGTATCGATCATTGGATTAGAAAAGGTTATGAGCTGGGTGATTATTTGGTTGATAAACTATCTTCTCGGGATGAGTAGGCAAACTAGTGCGGGCACTCCTGAACGATCTTCGAACCTACTGGCTATCTGAGTGGAGAGACGGCTATTCGGCCAACTTTGCTGGTCTCACGAAATCTGGAAAACCATTTTTCCTCCAGAGAACAACCTCAGCTGCCTCCTTAAGTTGGCCACCAGAATCATAATGGAAACATTTTGAACGTATATCATCCAGATGTTTGCCAAAGTGAACCTCGACCATCGTTGGGTGTGCTTCGCCGACTCTGTAGTATTCATCAGGATCTTTTCCCGCTGCTAAAGCATCTAAGCAAAAGGAATAGTATTCAGCCAAGGTCTTTCCCGAAGATCTTTCCGTAGTCAGTCGGTAATCGACTCGTTCACCCAAAAGCTCTCGAAGCCATGCCTCTACCTCTTCTCTTGACAAGGGGCGTGTGTTGATTTTCTCAATCATTAAAACGGAATTATACCTAAATACCATCCAAAACTCAAATTATATGTTCAATGCGGGGCTGACGGGACTCGAACCCGCGACCTTCTCCGTGACAGGGAGACGCGCTAACCAACTGCGCTACAGCCCCAAAACACACAAGCGAACCCGCGACCTCCCCGCCGCGGCGGGGCGCGCTAACCAACTGCGCTACAGCCCCAGATTAGCATCTTGTGCTTGCATATTATATAATAGCCCTTGCTTGAGAGGGGATTCTGATTTCCAGTAGAACCGCACGAGCCTGGTTAGATCATCTTAACCGTTTATATAAGTTCGAAGCCAAGTGATGATACTTGGGACGTGAAAGGAGCCTATCATGGCTATGCGTTTATACGTAGGGAATTTACCCTACACTGTTAATCAGACTAAACTGGAGGAGATGTTCTCCCCGTTTGGTACTATCGTCAGTGCTTCCGTCATTTCTGACAAGTTTTCAGGGCGAAGCAAGGGTTTCGGCTTTGTCGAATTCGACAATGACGACGCCGCCAAAGAGGCGATTGCCAAACTCGACGGTACCGACATCGAAGGTCGCCCCCTTCGTGTCAACGAGGCCAAGCCTCGTGAAGAAAACAGCGCCCCCCGCTCATTCGGCGGAGGTGGTGGCAGCAGAGGCGGTTTCGGTGGAGGTCGCGGTGGTTTCAGCCGTGGACGCTAAGAAACTTTAGTTATCAGTAACTACCAACAATCCCCCTTTATGGGGGATTTTTGGTAGTTTGCTGACATCGTTTACAATTGGTTCAGATGATCACCAATGCGCAGATCGCCAAACTACTCCGGCGCGTCGAGGCGGTTTACGAGGTCAGGGACAAAGATTTCTTTCGTAGTCACGCCTATGAGAACGCGGCCAACGCCGTTGAAAATCTGACCATCTCCGCCCACGATCTTTGGGAGCAGGGGAAACTAACCGAGATTCCGGCTGTCGGTGAAAGTCTAGCCGACCACCTCGACGAGCTAATGAAGACTGGTCGGGTTAAGCATTTTGCCGCCGAGTTTAAACGGGTACCAGCCGGCATGTTTGGCTTACTGGGAATTCGGGGAATTGGCCCGAAGATCGCTTACAAAATTGCCAAAAAGTTCAAGCTCCATGACGAAAAAACCGCTCTCAAAAAGGTTAAACAGCTCATCGCTGCCGGCAAACTGGCCGCTCTTCCTGGGCTGGGAGAGAAAATGCAGGCCAAAATCAAAACCGCAATCGAATCGTCGTTTGTCAAAGACGAACGGCTGCTTTTATCCGAAGCGGTCTCCGTCTCCAACGACTTTGTCGACTACATTAGGAAAATCCCATCCATCACCAACGTCGAGACCCTAGGAAGCCTTAGAAGGCACGTCGCGACCGTCGGCGATATCGATATTGGTATCGCTACCGACAAACCCACAGAGACCATGGAGGTGGTCCTAAAATACCCTCAAATCCACAAGCTGATCTCCTCCGGAGAAGGCTTGGCCCGTGTCCAACTCAAAACCGGCCATGAAGTTGATATTAAACTTTGTTCCCCGAGTGAGTGGGGGAGTCTGCTTCAACACTCCACCGGCTCCAAACTCCACAACATTGCCCTCCGGAGTTATGCCCTCGAAAGAAAACTCTCCCTTTCCGAACACGGCATCAAAAATCTAAAGACCAACAAAATATTTCAGGCCAAAGACGAAAAGGCATTCTATGCCCATCTCGGCCTCCCCGCCATTCCCCCCGAACTCCGAGAGGGTGAGGAGGAGCTCGATTACGCTAAGAAAAACAAAATACCGGCTCTGGTTGAACTCAAAGATATCAAAGGCGATTTCCATCTCCATTCCGACTTCGATTTCGAATCAAGCCACGATCTGGGCCGCAGTAAGTTAGCGGAATATTTAGACCAAGCCAGAAGTCTTCACTATGAATATCTAGGTGTCAGCGACCACAATCCCAAACGCGATCTATCGGTGTCCGATAAGAAAAAAATCATTGAAGCACGAAAGAAGTATTTACTTACTCAATATGAAGAATATGAAAATCGTGTGAAAACAAGCATCCCTAAGCTGTTCATCGGCCTGGAGATTGATATTAGAAGTGATGGGAAACTGGCTTTGGAGGACGAATTGTTGTCTGGTCTCGACTATGCCATCGTCTCTGTCCATAATGCCTTCGATCTCCCCAAAGAAGAAAATACCAACCGCCTGATTAAAGCCCTAAGTCACCCCAAAGCGCTAATTCTCGGCCACCCGACTGCCCGGAAACTAAACGACCGGCCCGGGATCGACGTCGATTGGGAAAAAGTCATTAACTTTTGCCAAGTTAACTCAAAAGTGTTGGAAGTCAACGCTGCCCCTGATCGGCTCGACCTACCCGACGATCTGGTCAAGATGGCGGTCAGAAGCGGAGTTAAAGTCATCATCGACACCGACAGCCATCAGGTCTCCAATATGGACTTCATGCGGTACGGCGTTTGGACTGCCAGAAGGGGTTGGTGCCGAAAAAGCGATGTCCTTAACACCGGTGACCTTGACGACCTGAAAAAAGTGTTAAAATAAAGCCACTATGTCATTACCTCTCCTTCTCTTAATCGTTGTCGTCTTGGTTAGCCTCTATATCGTCTCCGTCTACAACTGGCTCCAGACTACCCTCACCCGCATCAAAGCTAGTATTCAGGAAATCGGCAACCAGCTGAAGCGGCAATCTAATCTCATCCCGAACCTGGAAACCTCGGCCAAAGCCTATCTCAAACACGAGAAAGAAATTTACAAAGCCCTAACCGATGCTCGAAAAGCCGTCGATGCCGCTGCCGGAGGGGGCGATATGACCAAAGTCGACCAAGCCGCCGACAAACTCTCTGCCCTCTTGCCGAAACTTCAAGTTTTGGTGGAAAGTAATCCGGAGTTGAAAGCTGAGAAGGTAATCAGTCGGCTGATGGATGAACTCCGCGACACTACCGATAAACTGACCTATGCCCGCCGTGTCCTGATCGATCTTTCCGCCGACTTTAATGCCAAACTAGTCACTTTCCCGAGCAATCTGGTCGCCGGCACGTTCGGCTTCAAAGCCGAAGCTGGTCTAACCACCCCAACCAAAGGTGCCCACCTGGCTGTCAGTGAAGATGAGACCAAAGACCAAAAGGTTTCTCTCTGAGATGAAGAACTACTACGAGTTGGTTGACGCCAATAAATTCAAAAGCAACTTGGTGATTGTCGGTTTTATTGCCTTTATCACCATTTCCGCCTATTTCATCGGCTACGCTCTTGGTTACGGTCTCGATTTCGTCGGCTTCGCCCTAATCTTTTCGGGACTTGCCAGTTTCGCCAGCTACTACTATTCTGATCGGATCGTCCTGTCGCTTTCGAATGCCAAACCAGCCAAACGGAGCGAGTATTTTGACTATTACACCGTCACCGAAAACCTAAGTCTCGTCGCCCATATTCCCAAGCCGGCTCTCTACGTCATCGAAGATACCGCCCTGAATGCCTTTGCCACCGGCCGCGATCCCAAACACGCTGCCCTGGTTGCCACGACCGGTATTCTCGCCAAACTCAACCGAACCGAACTTGAAGGGGTGATCGGCCACGAACTCTCCCACGTCAAAAACTATGACATTCGACTGATGGGTATTGTTACTATCTTGATCGGGGTCGTTACCCTCCTGGCTGACTATTTACTCCGCTTTAGTTTTTATGGTGGCCGCCGGCGCGACCGCGACGAAACCGGCCAACCTCAGGCGGTCTTTATGGTGGTCGGTTTAGTTCTGGCCCTACTCTCACCCCTGATCGCCCAACTAATTCAACTCGCCATCAGCCGTCGGCGCGAGTTTCTGGCCGACGCCTCCTCAGCGACTCTAACCAAATACCCTGAAGGTTTGGCTAGCGCTCTCGAAAAACTTGCCGCCGACAAAGAACCGCTCGAAGCGGCCAACAAAGCCACCGCCCATCTCTATATCGTTAACCCCTTGAAAAATCGTCATGACGCCATTGGCTGGTTCGCCGGCCTTTTTAATACCCATCCTCCCATCGCCGAGAGGATCAAAGCCTTGCGCAGTTGACATGCCGAAGCTAACATCGGAAACCGCCGCCATCCTTCTGGAATCAACCATCGCCAGCGAACTATCCGCCTATGCCGCCAATATTCGCCAACTAATTGCCGAGGGCGACATCGACCCATCCTTTTGTTTGTTCCGCCTAGCCAAACTCGATTCTCGGGGTTGGTCCGATCCCCGGACGAAAATGACCGCCGCCCATCTTCTCGACCTCCTGGAAAAAGACGGACTAGATTTGGAGAGAAATGAAAAGGCCTGGCTGCTTTACTGCCTTCTTTATAACTTCGTCGACCTGGAAAGGCGCCCTCCCGCCGTTGAAAAAACCGAAACCCAAATCCTCAACGGTGAGTTCCATCCCCAAACAAAAAGCGGTCACTTTCTGACTAACCTGTGGTTGGAAATCATCTTTTCCGGAGTGATCGACGACCAGATTCTTTAAACTGCTATAATAACCCCATGATATTTCAAATTAGAAATTCATCTCAGGTAAGCCTTCCAAGGGGGTAGTGGATCTATACAAATAGAAACAAGAACCCCCGCTTTAGACGGGGGATTTTTTATGTACAACCTAAAAATAAAAAATCTAGTCAAACACTATAACCAACCTCTCTTAGAGGGGATTAATCTCTCGCATACCGGCAAAGGCATTATTGCCCTCATTGGCGACAATGGGTCCGGCAAATCCACCCTTCTCAAGATTCTGGCCGGCACCGAACAAGAGGATTCGGGCGAAGTCATCTGGGACAGTCCCCACTCTATCGGCTATCTCATCCAGGAAATAACCGATGACGAGACAATTTCCGGTGGCGAAAAGAAAATTACCAAACTAGCCGAACTGCTCTATTCCAACCAATACGACGTTGTTCTACTCGATGAGCCGGACAATCACTTGGATCTCACCAATAAAATATGGCTGGAAGACGCTTTAGCCGCCTATAACGGCTTGGTCATCATGATTTCTCATGACCGCACCTTCCTCGCAAACGTCAGCACCAAAGTTTGGCTACTCGAAAATCACACCATCAAAACCTACCCCTTTGGCTACGCCAAATTCAAAGCAGTCTACGAAGAGGAAGAGTCCGCCAAAGCCGATCTTTTCAAGACCCAATCCAAAGAGGTCGAACGGCTGGCGAAAATGGCCTTAATGTTTCGTGACAAAGGTTTTATCGGTGCCTATCACAACACCCAAAAGCGGCTAGAACGTCTCAAGGCGGAAATGGTTGAAAACCCGGCCGCCAAAAAAGCCGTCATCACCCTCCAGACTCGATTGGAAAATAAAGTGATCAAAAGGAAAACCGCCATTCTCATCAAAGACCTGGTCTTTAGCTACGACGATCGACCACTTTTTGATAAGGCCAATCTTCATTTGTTTGTTCAAGACAAGGTCGCCCTCCTCTCTCCCAATGGCACCGGCAAATCAACGCTGGTCAACCTCCTTCTGGGAAAACTAAAACCCCTCTCGGGGGAGGCTAAAATCGGCCCCAATCTTAAAGTTGGCTACTATTCCCAGGAACACTCTGCCACCCTGCCACTCACCGAAACGCCCTTATCGATCTTCGCTGGTAAGTATCCACTCTTTGACTATGAGGTCGAAGCCATCTTAAGAAAGTTCTTCTTTAATAAACAGACCATCAGAAGTCAGATCTGGACACTTTCGGGCGGCCAGAAGTCACGCCTTCAACTGGCGCTCTTTCTCTACACCAACCCCGACCTGCTCATTCTCGATGAACCAACTAACCACCTTGACCTAAAGTCTGTCGAAGCCTTGGAGAGCTTTCTCAAAGATTACGAAGGCACAGTTCTGTTGGTTAGTCACGATCGGGAACTCGTAGGCAGTGTCTGCGGAAATGTCTATACTATTGCTAACCATCGTCTCGTCGAAACTGCGCTAAAATAACATTCAATGGCTAATATTACGATCGACGAAGTTGCTAAGGTTGGCGTTCTCGCCAATCTTCCGCTTTCTGAAGACGAGAAAAAACTTTTTGCTGATCAATTTTCCACCACCATCGATGTTATTAATCAACTAAATGAAATCGACACCAAAGGTATAGCCCTAACCTCTCAGGTAAATCACTTGGAAAATGTCACCAGACCAGATGTGATTGATAAAGACCGCATCCTTAGCCAAGAGCAAGCCCTCTCAGGCGCGAAGAACGTTCACCATGGTTTTTTTGTCGTCAAGCAAATTTTAGAAAAAGACAGTGAATAAACAAATTCATGAACTATCGGTGGTCGAGTTGATTCGCGGCCTGGAAGATAGACACTTCAGCTCCGTTGAGATCGTCAAACACTATCTTGATCGTATCAACCGCTACAATAGTGAGCTTAACGCTTTCCTGTATGTCAACGAAGATGCCATAAAACAAGCTGAGAAAATCGACAAAGAGATTGCCAATGGCAACAAGAAACCACTTCTCGGAATTCCCCTCGCGGTCAAAGATAATTTTCTCACCGTGGGTCTGCCTACTACCGCCAGTTCATTAGTTCTTAAGGGCTACTATCCCCAGTTTGAAAGTACTGTCACGAAGCGCCTCCTCTCCGCCGGAGCCATAATTTTGGGCAAGACCAATATGGACGCCTGGGCTCATGGCAGTTCGACCGAAACCAGCCAGTACGGTCCGACACTCAATCCTTGGAATCTCGGCCATCTTCCGGGCGGATCTTCGGGTGGCTCTGCGGCGGCCGTTGCCGCACAACTCGTTCCGGTTGCCATCGGTTCCGAAACTGCCGGTTCCGTTCGTCAACCCGCTGCCTGGTGCGGTGTCACCGGTTTCAAACCGACCTATGGCCGGGTCAGTCGTTACGGTGTCATTGCTATGGCTAGCTCGACCGATTCACCCGGGCCGATCGCCAGAAATGTGGAAGACGCCGCCCTCGTCATCTCGGCCATTGCCGGAGCCGACCCCTACGACGCCACCAGCAGTTCCAAAGAAGTCGAGAAGTATCACCAGCTGCTAAAAAGGAAAAATCTCAAAGGGATAAAGATTGCCCTGGTGAAAGAATATTTACTGCCAACCATGAGGACTGAAGTCAAAACTCTCATTCACAACGCTGTCAAACATCTGGAAAGTCTCGGGGCAAAGGTCGAGGAGATCTCCCTGCTGGATCCCAAGTATGCCATCGGCGTCTACACCGTCGTCATGCGCAGCGAAGTCAGTAGCAACCTCGCCCGTTTCGACGGCATCCGTTATGGCAACGGACGGGAGATGTTTGGTGATGAAGCCAAACGTCGGATTATGCTCGGTACTTACACCCTGTCTGCCGGCTACTACGAAGCCTACTACAAGAAAGCTGTGGCCGTCCGAACCAAGATCGTTTCCGAATTTGAAAACACCTTCAAAGAATACGATGCCTATATTGGCGCCGTCTCACCTGGTCCGGCGCTAAAACTAGGGGCCACCAAGAATGAGCCCATGTTTGGCGAGATGCAGGACATTCTGGTCGAACCTTCTTCCCTAGCCGGCTTGACCGGCGCCGGAGTTCCCTGTGGCTTCGTCGACGGTCTCCCCATCGGTTTGCAGATCACTGGCAATCAATTCGAAGAAACAAAAATTCTTGATATTGCCCATCTCTATCAGCAAACGACCGAGTTTAATAAGTTCCCGGAAAAATACCAAAAATGAGTCATATTTCACCCATCATCGGCATTGAAGTCCACGTTGAGTTGACCACCAAATCGAAGATGTTTTGCGGCTGCCCCGCCGACCATTTTGGCAAAAGCCCCAACACCCAGACCTGTCCGGTTTGTCTGGGACTACCCGGCACCCTGCCGGTCCCGAACCAGCAAGCGATCGAAGATACTATCAAGATTGGGCTCGCCCTCAACTGTGAAGTCAATGAAAATACCCACTTTGACCGCAAACAATATTTCTATCCCGACCTACCCAAGGGCTATCAAATCAGCCAATACGACCAGCCTCTTTGCAAAGACGGTTTTCTAACTCTCGATTCCGGTAAAAAAATTCGCCTTCTCCGCGTCCATCTCGAAGAAGACACCGGCAAACTGACACACCGTGTCATCCCGAGCGCAGTCGAGGGATCCCTCTCAGGAAAAGTCTCCCTGATCGACTTCAACCGCTCCGGCGTTCCCTTGGTCGAAATTGTCAGCCAGCCCGATCTTGCCTCTACTGCAGAAGCCAAAGAATATCTCAAGAAAATTCACGCCATTGTCCGGGAACTTGGCGTTACCAGTGCCGATATGGAAAAGGGTCAGATGCGTCTGGAGCCAACCGTCAATCTCGACATTAACGGCCATTTCACCCCCCTCGTCGAACTGAAAAATATCAATTCTTTCAATTTTGCCACTCAAGCGATTGATTACGAAATCGAGCGGCAATTGGCCGAGTTTGAAAAGACCGGTCTGGAAAAGCAGGGGAGCAACAAATCGACTCGGGGCTACGATAGTGTCAAAAAAACCACTTTCCCGCAAAGGCAAAAGGAAGAAGCCAAAGATTACCGTTACTTTCCCGAACCCGATATTCCGCCTCTGGTCATCAGCCCGACAGTCGTTGAAGAAATCAGAAAAAATCTACCCCAGCTTCCGCAAGCCATCATTGGCGAACTAATCGCCCTCGGGGTCAAACCGGCCGACGCCCAGATCGTCAGTGGTGACCAGCAAGCAGTCAAGGTAATCAAGACCCATCGCGACCTCGATCAGGCCAAATTGGCCAGCCTGATCGTCAACAAAAAGATTGATCTATCGGCCGATATTAAGCCTCAATTTGCCAGGCTGACTCAAATCGGCGAAACCGACACCGCCAAACTAGCGCCCGTTATTGACCGGGTTTTGACCGAAAATCCGAAAATCGTCGCAGACTACAAAAAAGGCAAGCTAACCGTTCTCGGCTTTTTGATTGGTCAGGTCAGGCGCACCGCCAAAGACGCCGACGCTAAAACCGTTTCCGCTCTGCTAGTCGAAAAACTGAAGTGAAAACGCTAGACTGTTGTAGATGAGTAACTTTACCCACCTTCACGTCCACTCGGAAAACTCACTCCTTGATGGCCTGGCCAAAATCAAAAAGCTGATTGCCCGCGCCAAAGATCACGGCCAAAACGCCCTGGCCATAACCGATCACGGCGCCTTGTATGGCGCGATTGAATTTTATAAGGAGGCGATCAACAAAGAAATTAAACCCATCATTGGCTGTGAACTTTATATAGCCGCCGAAAGTCGCCTCGATAAAAAGAGACAAGACGCTTTTCATCTCCTGCTCCTGGCCCTAAACAACGAAGGCTACGAAAACCTGATGCAGATAGTCACCATCGGCCAGACCGAAGGCTTTTATTACAAACCCCGTATCGACAAAGAAGTCCTTGAAAAATACCATTCCGGGCTTGCCGTCACTACCGCTTGTCCCGCCGGCCGGGTCCAAAGACTTTTGCTGCACGATAGCTACGAGGCCGCCAAAAAAGAACTCATTGAATTGGAACAGATCTTTGGTTCAGACAAAACCTTTATTGAGCTCCAACGCCATCCCTATGAAAAATTTGCCGCCGCCAAGGGCATTCCCGAATCGGTCAGAAACGAATTGCTTAATCATGGCCAGGAATGTAAGGTTGGCGAGGATGGTCTCGTCAAACTAAGTCGCGATCTGGGCTTACCCCTCATTGCAACGAACGACACCCACTACGTCGACCGCGATGACGCTCCGGCTCAGGACGCCATCGTTTGTATCCAAACCGGCAAACAGATCGCCGACATTGTCCGGATGCGTTACATTGACGCTCCGGATTTCTATCTCAAAAGTACCGAAGAGATGGAGAAAGACTTCGCCGATTTACCGGAGGCTATTGGTAACACTCAGCTCATTGTCGACCAAGTGGATATCAAAATTACCCTGGGTCATTGGTTCTTTCCCAAATTTGCACTCCCCGAAGGGATCACTCCCGGACAAGCTTTACGCGACCTGGCCTACGATGGCGCTCATCATTTTTTTGGCCAGAAGCTCGACGCTATCACCACTAAGCGTCTTGATTATGAACTGGAAGTTATCGATAGAAAAGGCTATTCTCCTTATTTTCTCCTTTTCCATAAGATTGTCAGCCACACGAACGAGGTTGGCATCTATACCAATACCAGAGGTTCGGCCGCCGGCTCGCTCGTTTCCTACTGTTGCGGCATTACCACCGTCGACCCGCTTCGCTTCAACCTGCCCTTCGAACGTTTCCTAAACCCCTTCCGACCTTCCCCCCCCGATATTGACCTTGATATTTCTGACGACCGCCGTGACGAACTCATCGCTTGGCTAAAGGAAACCTATGGTGATGATCGGGTCGCCCAAATCTGCACCTTTGGCACCATGAAAGCCCGGGCCGCCGTCCGCGACGTCGGCCGCGTTCTCGGCATGCCCTACAGCGCCGTTGATCGAATCGCCAAAATTGTTCCCGAAGGCTCGCAGGGATTTCCCATGACCATCAAGAAAGCTCTCGAGACCACTCCGGAATTACGCCAAGTTAAAGAAAGTGAACCGGAGGTTAAAAAACTGCTCGATCTGGCTCAGAAAGTTGAAAGCAACAAGCGCCATATTTCCGTCCATGCTGCCGGTGTCGTCGTCGCCCCCGACACTCTAACGAAATTCACTCCTTTACAGCTGGAACCAGGCGGTGGCGACAATATCATCACCCAATACGAAATGCACGCCTGCGAGGACGTCGGTCTGATCAAATTGGATATTCTCGGCATCAGAAACCTCTCCATCTTGGCCAATGCCATCACCATTATCAAAAAGCTCCGCGGCGTCGATATCAAGATCAAAGGGGTCCCCCTGGACGACCAAAAGACCTACGCCATGCTCGCCGCCGGCCACACCTTCGGTGTTTTCCAATTTGCCTCCTCCGGCATGACCAAATATCTGGTCGAACTAAAACCGGAGCGGATCGATGACCTCATGGCCATGGTCGCCCTGTATCGCCCGGGGCCGATCGCTTTCATTCCGGAATATATCGCTCGAAAACATAATCCCAAACTGGTCAAGTACTTCGATCCCCGGATGGAAAAATTTCTCGCCAGTAGTTATGGCATTCTTACCTATCAGGATGACGTTTTGTATACTGCGATTGATCTGGCTGGCTATAACTGGGAAGAGGTCGACAAGCTAAGGAAAGCCATCGGCAAGAAAATTCCCGAGGAAATGGAGAAACAACATACCAAATTTGTTGATGGCTGCGTCACCAATGGCCTGACCCGGGAAAAAGCAGAAGATCTCTGGAAACAAATCGAAACTTTTGCCGCCTACGGCTTCAACAAAGCCCATGCCGCCAGCTACGGAATCGTCGCCTACTGGACGGCATTCGTCAAAGCGAACTATCCGGTTGAATACATGACCTCGCTTTTGACCGCCGAAGCGAGTAACACCGACAAGCTGATTGAAGCCATCGCCGAATGTCAAAACCTGGGTATCAAGATCTTGCCGCCTGATATTAACGAATCGGAAACTGGGTTCACCATCATCGACATTGATAATAAAAGTGCTCTCAAAAAGGGTCGGGCCAAAGATGAAGGCAAAGCCATCCGTTTCGGTCTTTCCGCCATCAAAAATGTCGGCGGCGCGGCTATTGGCGCCATTCTTGCCGCCAGGGAAGACGGCCCTTTTGGGTCTTTAACTGACTTTCTGTCCCGTTCCGATCTCCAAAAGGTGAACAAAAAAGTGATCGAGTCCTTAATCGGCGTCGGAGCGCTGGACCGCTTCGGTCACCGGGCGGCGCTTCTTGTCGGTTATGCCGAGATCCGCAACCGGTCGGTCCACGCCGCCCGAGAAAAAAGTTCTGGCCAGGGTGGTCTGTTTGAAGGTCTTACCAGCGGAGAAGCACCGCCCCAGGCTCTGACCGATAAGCTCCCTGACGTAACCCAAATGCCGCTCACCGAACTGCTCAAGACGGAAAAGGCCCTCCTTGGTATCTACCTCACCGATCACCCGGTTAGAAATGTCATCAAAGTGGTCGCTCACCGCGTTACTCACAAAGTTTCTCAACTTGATCCCGCCTTCCACGTCGGTCAAATGGTCACCCTGGCCGGGGTTCTCGCCTCGGTCCGGGCCATCAGTACCAAGAAAAATAACTCCCGGATGTGTTTCGCTTCTCTTGAAGACGATACGGCCGCCATCGACCTCGTCGTTTTTCCGAAGCTCTACGCCGATACCACTGATCTTTGGCTAGTCGATAAAGCCCTGCTGGTCAGCGGTCGGATCGACAACCGGGAAGAAAAACTCTCCCTTCTGGTCGAGAAAGCAGAGGCCATTGATACCAATGCTCCCGCCCCCGAAGGCGACCTATTTGAGATCGATATCCCCCGCGGCACCCCCAAGGAAACCCTCCAGCAGGTTAACCAAACTCTCAAACAACACCCCGGTCCTGACCGCATCGTCATTGTTGTGCCCAATGGCGGTGAGCCGAAACGGATTAACTTGCCTTTTACCGTCAAATACAGCCAGGTTCTGGCCAACAAAATCAATCGTATGCTAAAATAGCCCCGTTATGGCAAATCAAGTTACTTGGCAAGACGTCAATTTCGCGATTGGGGACACCATTCGAGTCCACCAAACTTTTGCGGAAGGCGACAAAACAAGAACTCAAATTTTCGAAGGTATCGTCATCGCCATTCGCGGTCACGCCGGTCTGAAGTCCTTCGTTGTCCGCCGCATTGCCAGCAATAATATCGGCGTCGAAAAGATTTTCCCCATCGAGACCCCCACCATCACCAAAGTTGAGGTGAAGAAAAAAGGCAACGTCCGTCGCGCCAAGCTCTACTTCCTTCGGGACAGAACCGGCAAGAAGGCGACCAAGGTCAAGGGACTTTTCATCAAGGGAGTCTCCCAGGAAGTCGAACCGGAGACAGTTGTCATCAAAAAAGCCGGGGGCGAACGACCGGAACGGGAAGACCAGCCGCTAAAGAACAAGGTCTTAAAGGTCGAAAAACCGGAAAAGATAAAAAAAGTTAAAAAGGGTCCCAAGAAAATCGTTCGTAAAGAACGCCAATTCGTCCGCTAAAACCCCTGTATACTATTTCTCATGGCTCGCGATAAACTCGAAAGCGAACTCCTTATTATCGGTGCACACGAGCTAAGTAAAGAGAAGCAATATAAGTTCGTCAGACAGCTTCCGAAATGCCAGGGGGCCGTTGCCAAATACCAAAGAAATGAGGAACATCGTCTCATCTCGCCTGGCGAGATGATCCCCCTGGCTGAACGCCAAGATCTATTACGTCGTATCTTCGAAGCCAACAGTATCCCTCTTGATGAAACCGAGCCCATTGACGTCTATAATCCGGCCATTGTCGTTGGGCCTAATGGTGAGGTTGAATTTCTGGGCAGAGCCGAAGCGAGGAAAACAAAATTCTCGACACTCATCGTCCATTTTCGTCTTCTAGGCGAAGCCTGGATACCACAAGGTAAAATTGCTTTTCAGCTTGAAGATCCTGCCGTCGCTTATATCGACGACCAGATTATCGTTGCCGGTGTGGAATTAAAGAAGGACATTCGCACCGCCTCTGCCGATTACAAGACCGTGTTTTACAAAGGAACTTCACTGGATAATCTCGAACGACTTAAAGAGGAGGGCCCGCCTGGGATGAAAGATATCCGCTTTGTCAAGTTAGCGAATGGAAAAATCGGTGTCTACACCCGCCCTCAGACACTAAAGGGGGGGTTAGAGGGGCAGATAGGCTTCACCATCATCGATTCGCTCGCTGATCTTAACACCCAAGTCATCCGGGATGCTCCGCTTATAAATGCTCGTTTCCCGGCAGGCGAATGGGGCGGTGTCAATCAGGCCCAACTGCTTCCGGATGGCAGAATCCTCGTCCTAGGTCATCGGGCCTACCGGGACGAAAAGAAGGCCCGTCACTATTTTCCCTGGGCCTTTGTCCACGATCCGGTTACCGGAGAAATTCAGGACTTGGGTATTCTCGCCGAAAGTGCCGATTTTCCTTCCGGGGTCGCCAAAGCTTGGGATCTTCGGGACGTTTTGTTCTCCGCCGGCTTTATCCTGGAAGGCGACAGACTGACTCTTTATACCGGAACGCGGGACACCGAAGCCGGAAAGATAGTCATCGGGAACTTCAAGATTCCACCCGCCCCGAAGGTCCTCTCCTAAACGGGGACAAATAAGTCCCACCGTTCCTGTCCGAGTTTGTGGTATTATGGGTATATGATCAAAAAATCTCTTGTTGTTCTTCTCGCGTCTTTGATTCTGGCCGCTTGTACACCGCAAGCCGCCCCGATTACCGGCACTGAAGAACAGAAAGCCGAAAAGCTGGCCCAGATCATCGAAAGTGGCGGTTCGGCTGATTGCACCATTACCAATCTGGCCGATAAAAGCATGACTCAAATGGTCATTTCCGGCAAAAAAATGAAGATCGTCGGTTCCGATTTTAACGAAGGCAAAAAGGGGACCATGATCAACGACACCGTCTACTCCTATTTCTGGTCCGAAGGTGACAAAACCGGTTTCAAGACCAAGTTGGAGGTCGAAAAAGAAACCCAACCCACCCCAGGCGCATCGGAAGAAAAGGTCGATACCACAAAAACGGCCGCAGGCTACGAGGACGAATCGAAATATAAAATGGACTGTTCTCGTCGTAATATATCCGATTCCGAATTCGTACCACCGTCGGAGGTGAAGTTTGTTGACCCAAGTCAGCTCAACCAAATGACTCCCGAAGAACTCCAGAAACTCTATCCGGCCCAGGAATAAGTCATCAGTTCGCTAGTCCTACACCGGCCCCCGGCTGACCATGAAAAGACTGGGCATGAAGATCGGCAATGTCCTGATTTATAGTGACCCCTAGCAGAGTCGGACTGCTCTTACCAGGATGAAAACCTGGTGTCCTAACCGATAGACGAAGGGGCCAAGGTGGGCCAGCCGGGACTCGAACCCGGGACACCCTGCTTAAAAGGCAGGTGCTCTAACCGACTGAGCTACTGGCCCAAACGCACCATATTTTACCATTTATAGCTTAGGCACGGGCAATTTTAGCTCTTCTTGCCAAAACCGGGATTGCTGACGGCAAAAGGTATCTCCTCCCAGTCACGAATCTTTCTAAGTTTCAAATTCTTCCTCCAAACCGTATCCAGGATAGAGGTGTCAACCCCTTTCGACTTTGCCAACGCTCGTAGCGACAGCAGATCTTTCGGAAAGCATTTGCCGCCAAACCCCCGCACGGTCGTGACGTCCAGGTGGCTGTCTTTAATCCGGGAATCAGCGACCACCATTTTCTTCACTTCTTCGTATTTCACTCCAATTTTCTCGCAGATATCATACATTTCATTGGCGAAGATGACTTTCGTGGCCAGGTAGCAGTTAGCCATGTACTTGACCATTTCGGCTGTCGTCGGGTCGGTGTGATAAATGGGGACATTGGGGCTGATCGATTGGTACAGAGATGAGATCCGGCGGAAAACATCGTCGCTTTCGGCGCCAATCACAATTCTATCCGTGTTCACAAAATCAGACAGAAACGAGCTTTCGCGCAAAAACTCCGGGTTGAAACAAAAAAGAAGTCTCGGATGTTTCTTGATGTATTTTTTCGTCGTCCCCGGTGTAATCGTCGATTTGAGAATCACGATTTTATCTGTCCCGGACACCATCTTGGCGATCTCCGCTACGGCCTCGTCGACAATCAAGACATCGATTCCAGATTCATCAGCCATCGTCGGAGTGGGGAGACAGACGAAAAGATACTCGGACGCCCTTACAACCTCCGCCAAACTTTCAGTATCCTTGTATTTGTCGTAAATGTGGACGTTGGCTCTCGAAAAGCCATACTGGACCGCTTGGCCGACAATGCCGTAGCCGACAATGCCAATATTAAACTGTCTGACAACCTTCGCGACCGCGGGAAACTGGGTTATGGTTAGGTTTCTGGCACCGGCTCCCTGCTGGACACAGCCCTTCTCCACCAAAATCTTGATATAGGCGTTCACCGTCGGTGCCGAAACCTTAAATTTCCTGGCAATTTCTTCCTGGGTAGGGGAGTAGCGCTTTTTGCCGATGTGGCCGCCGATAAAGTCCAGAATCTTCTTTTGTTTTGGAGTTAAAGAGGCGCCCATATCTAACGTTAGTCTAACGAAAGACTAATGTCAAGCCTCTTTACTGTTAGTTCTTCCCTCCAGGTTCAAGCCCAGGCGTTCCCGTAAGGCTTCGTCTCCTTCCCGCAAAAACCCGTCGCTACCGTCATTGAATAACTTGATATCCGCTAAACGTAAACACTCGCCCCCCTGCTGGCCGTAGGCACCCTCCCCTTCGCCCAAGTCGCGGGCATTGGCCCGATAAAAAGCCTCCGTCGTCGCTCCATCCTCACCTCTTTTTTTCGCCCGTTCCAAATACCACCCTAATCTGTTCTCAACCGAGGCATCCACGCCGACAATGACTGTCCCTAACGCTTTCAGAAAGTCCAGCTCCATCGGGTTTCTAATACTATCAATAATGACCAATTCAGCCGCATCCGAAATTAAAGCCAACGTCTGTCTGACCAGAACCACCGGGCCAAAAGAAAGTCGAAGCTCGTTACCGATGTCCTGCAAAATACCCCTCTCCCTGGGCAGCCCTCTCCGGTCGGTCTCTTCCCTGACCCGGTCGGAAAGCGACCAATAAGCAAAACCTTTCTTAATCAGAAACTCCGCCAAAAACCCTTTGCCGCTGGCAATTGGCCCGACAAGACCGATAACAACTCGTTTCATAAATCTTCCCCAGTATAACCAAGATGGACCCGATGTAAAATAGAGAAAACCCATGACCAGTCAAATCATTACTCTCGCCGGCAGGAACACCGTTCACGACGCTCTCACCAGCGGGCATATCATCCAGTCAATTCTGCTTTCCATGGCCGTCTTGAAGGATCCCAAAATTAAGGCCATTGAAAGTCTGGCCGGAAAACATGGCGTCAGATTGGAAAAAGTCCGTCCCGAGCAGATCGACCGTCTCTCCGAATCCGGCAAAGCCCAGGGAGTGATCGCCTACCTGGAACTGCCCGAAGCGCCCACCTTGGCTGACATTCTCAAGACGAAGGCCAAGCCCTTTCTGCTCCTCCTTAATACTCTTGATTATGAACAGAATTTGGGTGCCGTCCTGCGTTCCGCTTGGGCCGCCGGGATCGATGCCGTCATCGTCGGCAATTCCGGCGTTCACGAAATTACCCCCGTCGTCGCCAAAGTCTCCCAAGGCGCCGCCGCCTACGTGCCACTGATCTCGATGAGTCTGTTTCAGGCCCTCACCAAAATCAAGGAGCAGGCGATTCCCGTTATCGGCGTCGAAGTCGGGTTGGGCACTGATTACGCCAAACAAAAACTGACCGGACCGGTCGTCCTCGTCTTCGGCGGGGAAGCCGCCGGCCTCTCCGAGCCCTTGAAAAAATATTGCGATCTTTTTGTCCACATTCCGATGGTCAAAGAAGCCGCCTCGCTCAACGTTTCCGTCGCCGTTGCCCTGGTTTGTTTCGAAAAAACTCGTCAGGAACGAGCCTAGTGTTCTGCCTCCCAAAATTATTTTGCCACTCCCTTCTCAAAACGGAAAAATATGTGCTAAATTGAAAGGATGGAAGAAGATTTCAAGACCACCACTAGCCATACCGTTATTCGCGGCTGGGCCGAAAGCCACGACGGCAAACCAGCCCTCATCGTCGACCCAAACAAGTTTGATATGGAAGTCGGCCTGAGACTCGATTTTCCCGGGCGACGCGATGAGGCGCTCCTTTCCCGCGCCCACCACAACCAGGCTGTTTCCTGGGACGAGTTCTTCAAACACTTTGAGAAGCAGACCCTGGCTTTTGAATATCTAGAAAACCCCGGTGACACCGACCTGGTCGACGCCTACCGTTTTCTCAAACGCGAAGCCTTGCTGGACAAAGAAGAGCCATCTGCGATCGACCCGGTAGAGCTCGCCCGCGCCGCGAGGGATGATCTACCCGAGTACGCTGTCCACGACGGGTTAGCCGACAACCCTCATCAGGGCGAGATCGAACCGGTCACTCCCGCTGACGCCGAGTAGCTTATTTCACTAGGAAGCGCCGGAAAAATAAATCGACCACTTTGTTTTTCTTTTCCTGAGTTAGTTTTCCCGGTATTTCCGGTACCAGCGCCCCCCTGATGACTCCGTTTCTGATCGCCCAGGCATCAAAAGAACCGCCCGAGTAGCCTTCCGCCGCTTTGGGAAAGTAATGATAACCGTCCACAAAGGAAAAATTCAGAGTCGGGTCCTTGGGGTCATCGAGTCCGTTGAGTAAGTTTAGTCCGAGAACTTCAATTTCCGCCTTAAATTTTTTCCAGGCTTCACCCCCGCCGATACCGCAATTGATGTCATAGAGATAAAGGGTGGATTCCCAGAAGGTGTCCTCATGAAAAGTTGCCATCAGGTCAAACTTGTGATCACGCACAATCGACAAATTCGCCTCGACCTCAGCCACCCGGCTATCGTCAAAAAAACTGCGGTTCAGATCCAGGCCGTCCATATTAACTCGCTTCCGCGCGGCGACTGCCGAAGGGGAAACTACCGGCACATAAACAAAATCAGGCAGTCTTGACTCGTATTTTTCAACCGCCCTTCGGACCGACTCGATCACACCGGATTCATCGCCGTGGGTGCCCGCGTGAATGAGCAGGCTGGGGGAATCGCCGGAGACAAAATAGGGGATTTCGGTCTGCCCCAAAACCTTCATTAACTGTCTCATATAAAGATTGTACTTGTTTTCGGGTCTTATTTGGGTTTAAATGAAAGTGATGACCTGTCTTATCTTTAATTCAGCCTCCCCGACCATCATGCATTTGGATTTGAATTCCTGTTTTGCCAGCATCGAACAACAAGTCAATCCCCTCCTTCGGGGCAAACCGATCGCCATCGCCGCCTATGTCTCCCCCGGCGGTTGCATCCTGGCCGCCTGCGTCGAGGCGGTTATACTACCTGCGGCGTCCACCTCTCCATCCTTTATCGCGACGGTACTTACTGGCACCAAGGCCTGACCGTCCCCGAGATTTTCGCCAGCAGTGACGTCTACCGCCACATCCGTCAGTTACTGCGAACGTGTCCCCACCGGAAACCGGTCCGAAACCTGGCCATTTCCTGTTTCAATCTAAGAAAGCAAAGTAGCACCCAACTGGTTTTGTTTGAAAACATTTTGAAAAAGAAAAAACTCACCCACGCTGTCGACAAAATTAAGCGCCGTTACGGTCAATACGCTATCGCCCCGGCCCTGATGCTCTCCGCCAAGGAAAACGTCCCCGATCGCATCGCCTTTGGCGGCATCCGCGAACTATTTGAATAAAGTTAACCCCCAAGCCGGTCACGACCCTCCGGGCCGAGATCAAGCAAGTCTACCCCAAAATTGATCTGGTCGGGGTCAAACT
>ERZ1292625.1921-Hain-H41-01um-R1-1921-length-21428-cov-6_pt1 | contig 21428 bp, 27 predicted proteins | sample MGYA00564400_ERZ1292625 | MGnify/ENA primary metagenome ERZ1292625 (study PRJEB36523, sample SAMEA6512639) | groundwater metagenome | collected 2019-01-08 | study: AquaDiva: Metagenomics assemblies of 32 groundwater samples
TCCTCGTTGTGAAATGAAAAGAGTTGCGTGATCTGCGCCTGCGCCTGCAACACGTTGGCTTGCAGCGTCGCCACGTCACGGATGATTTCCATGCGGTTCGATTCGTCTGATCGTTGCGCGCTCATCCAATGATCCCCGTAAGCTGAAGGTCTGCGATCAATGTACCCAGCACCTGCGCTACTTGCGCAAGCGTATCGCCGGTAACGTCCAGCGCCCTGTCAGTTGTCGGGTTCGCTACAGTGTACGCACTCGACCGTGCAACCGCCGTGACGCCGTAGAAGCCAAGCGTTCCGCCACTCTTGCTGATATTCACCGCGCCGCGAGTCGTGCCGATATTGATAGCGCCCGGAGTCCCACTGTCCGACGGGCCGCCTTGAATACTCGTTTGGCCGCCAGCGCCGCTACCGTCACCATTGCCGCCCTGCACCACCATGGGGCCGCCAGCGCTGTTCGTGCCGATCTTTCCATTCTGCCCCCACAGATTGAACGTGTATGCCGTGCCGGTCGTAGCGCGGTCTAGCGGAAATACGTAGAACGTGGTCAGTGAGGTGGCGAACCTGACGCTGGTATTAATCGCACCGTTCATCGCAACGGTGTTTGACGTGTCAGTGCCAAGTGTTGAATTGCCCTCGACGCCAAACGCAAACGATGTTCCCTCGATCGTGTAGCCCGTCGTTCCCATAATAGCCCGCCGCGTTCCGTTGGTAGCCCAGCCGAGGCTATTGGCTCCTGCGCTTGTCTGGTACATGCCCGTACCAGTGGCGCTCGCAAACGACAGGGTTGGGAGAGATGCGCTACCAGACTCCAAAAGTATTTCATCGTTTATGCCGAGCTTGATTCGTGAAGCCTTGATCGCCTTGATGCCCGCCGGATCGAATCTCGGAACGTATTCAGGAGTGTCGCTCCCTGTTGAGGTCGTCACGTCCTCGCCGTTTACTCGAACGCGGTTCACCGTATCGCTCGCGCCGCTCGAATCCACGCTCTGAAAGTTGAGGTACCCGCCGCTCAGTGAAATCCTCATGCCGCTGACCACGCTGCCCAAGTCGCTCGATGCCTTGCCAAAGCCAAGAATGGTTTGACCGCTGGTTCCGTAGAGTCCGAGGTAGGTAGTGCTCAGCGTAGGAACGTCGCCGCTCGCGACATCGTGGCGCAAAAGATGATCCTTCATCTCCGGCGATGCGTACCACTGCACGCCCGGCGAAGTGCCCGGCGTATGCGTGTTGAGGTCGTCGCCCTGCGGGTACGCCGTGTAAAGTGGCGGGCAAGCATCGACGCCGGACTTACCAGCGATAGCCGTGGAAACGGCCAGCTTACCCGTCGTGAGCCAGTGGCCGACACGCGGCGAGCGCATCCAGTCGCTGTCCGGATGCCCGTCCACTGGTGACGCTCCGGCGAGAATGCCGGGACGCGGCATAGGGAAGATGCTGGGTATTTGTTGCTCAAGCGTTGACCAGCGAAACCCCGGTTCAAAGCCGGGCGTTTTCCCCGGACTCCCTCGCGGCCCTCCAGTTGTCGGCGGCTCACCACCCGGCGGCTTGGGCGGCTTACCCGGCTCTACCACCGTCTCAGGCAGCCACGTCTCCCAGCGCCACAACCCACGCGGGCGCCCGCACTTCCAAGCGTGGAAGCTGTTGATGTCGTAGCGAAGATCGACTTTCCACGGGTGCCTGCCTTCCTGCGGCTTTATATAGTCCCCCGCGAACTCAAGCGGCGCATCGCGCTCCTCGCTTTCGTAGAAGTAGGCATTGGTATGAATATGCCCGGAGTTGACCGATTCGCGATCTGCGTTCTCGCCGAACTTGTGCTTGTCATTCTTGTGATGCCCGCACCACAACGGGCCGAACATGGTATCAGCGGAAAGGTATGCCAGCGTGTGGCGATCCTTACGCTTGAAGTGGATGGGACGCCCGCCAGTTGTTGGGCCGCTCGACAACGGATGCTTCTGCCGCGTGTCGTCATCGTCAGGAATTGGTTGCGGGCCGGGCTGTCCAGTTGTCGGCCCAGAGTTGCCTTGATTCGTTCCAGCGCCGGAAGCATTGAACGTCGCCAGCCCAAAGCCTACCACGCTGCGCGGTTGAGCGTTCAAGTCATCGTAAGGCTCAGTCCCCCGCGCCCGCGTGAAGTTGAACGCCACTTGGAAATGCGGAATGTGCGTTCCGGCGCACTCGCTCTCTGCCAGCCCCTTCACCCAAAACGGCCCATGCAATCCAGCCTTGCGCTTCTGATCCAGCCGCTTGCCGTCAATGTCGTGAACGATGCTTGACCATTGCGGCGGTGCATCGTCGTTGTGGTGCGCGACAAGTTGATTGTTCCAAATAGGCAGGAAGACGTTATTTTTGAAGCGTCCCGGCTCCGCGCCGCGAACAACAATCCCGTCAATGCCTTCCGGCACGTCGAGGTGGTAGATGGGTTCCACATTGTCGCCTAGCGCCAGCACTTGCATCACGTCAAGCGGAGTCTCCGCGTCAACATCGTTCAACATCCGAACGCCGTCGCCATTCGCGATACCGTTGGGAGTCGATGACTGACTTTGCTTCACACGCCGGGCAAAGAACGCATCAGCATTGAGCGTGTCCGCTTTGATAGCTGCCTGCGCCATGGCAGGCCACGCCACGCGCCCGCCCTGTATGCCAACGTTTGCATACGTTCGCTGGCTGGACGATGCCCATGCTTCCGGCGTTGTCGATCCCATCTCTCGCGTAAGGTGCGCGCCCAGCCAATTCCAAGACTTCGACGGATCGGCGCTGTGCCGAATGTCGAATCCGCGTTCTGGCGTGTTTGGATTGAACCCGCTCATGTCCTCACCTTCTTACCAAGCAATTCGCGGCTCATATGTTCAGCTTTTCGGCGGTTCGACAGCTCAAGTCTCGCATCCTGAATATCATGCTGCCCAAGCGTGACTTCAATGCTGATCGTTGCGCGCCCATGGGAACTGCCCCAGTGTACTTGGTATTCGGTGAGCATCCCCGTGGGAAACTTCTTATCAATGGCAAGTGCCAATCCAAGCACTGTGCCAATGCCCTCGTTCTGCCGCCTGTATTCGGCAACCAGCGCTTCCGCGCGCAACTTCGCATCGGCTTCAAGATAGCTCTTGTTCTCTGGTTTTGTCGGATCGTCATAAATGAAATCAGCGGTCAACCCGTTCGCCACTTCAAGGTACAGCGTCCCGCCCTGCGCGTCCTTGACTTCAGAAGGTATAGATTCCTCATGGTATCGCGTCTTGGCGTTTGGAGCCTCAGCCGTACCAACCATGTAGATGCTGATTTCTTCCGGCGTCTCGAAGCGCATCTTGTCCCACGTGATTGCGCCCGTCACGGCCACCAAGTCGCCGGATACTTTTGCAGCGTCGGCAATCTTCAATTGTGCTTGCTCAACCGTGAACCCCGGTATGCGTCCGCCGCCGCCGCGCTCCCAAATATACGGGGCTTGCAGTCGGATAATCTGTTGCTCGTAATTTTCCCATGTCGGTGCGAATGGCGCGAATCCTCGCTGATGTGACTTCGTAAACTTCATCCCGATTAAATGTGCCAAGTCCTCAATGTCCGGCGTCATCAGCATTTCCGTCCAGCGACATTCTACTGCGCGATCTGGCCGCACACCCCAAGAGCCTTTGGAGGGTCTGGACACGTTCGCAGCGGGATCAATGTTTCTTTCGCTTGCGCGTTGATCGGTATCAATCTCACCAAAGCTCATGTTCGACCATGTGCCTTGTCGATCATCTTGCAACTTGAGCCGGAACAAGACGCGCCAATCGCGCATGATGCACTGATGCACGATCTTTGCCGTCTCGACCTTGGCCGCGTCCAGCGAGGTCATGTCAAGGTCTGTACCCTTCCAGTCGAGGCCCATGTAGTTGTCAGCGATCTGCGCGTCCGTGATCGTGATGTTAACCAAGTTGTGCAACGAAACGCGGGCCAGCATTTCGCCGAGGCTGTAATATGTCCCCCGATAATTGTACACTTGCTCAAGCTGGTATTGCTCAATGTCGCCGCTCCCGGAAGACGTGAACCGCGATCCATCCTCAAGCCTTACCTCTTGCTCTATGCGCCGCTTGTAAGGCACTATGATTGTTTGCGGCGTTGCGCGGCGAACAGCTTGCGAGTCAAGGAAAGCGGGCAGTTGCAGCCAGTCGTAATCTTGCATCCCTTCAAGGTTGCTTGTGCTGGTTCTATCAACGAGATGCAGATTTCCCTCAATGTCACACACAAGGTCGAGCGCAAGATAGTTCCCGATCTGTTGCAGCGCGTCGGCAACCTTCAGCCCAGCAAGCAGCATCCCGTCCGGCAACGGCTCATCGCCCTTGTTGCCTTCCAGTTTGATCGGCGGCACTCCCAAATCGCGGAACTTCTTCAGCGCGAAGTTGAGGCTGGCCGCGTCCTTGTCGTTGATAGCTGTGTCCTTGACATAGTGACCATCAAATATGACGTTAAAGTCATACGGACAAAGGAACTCGCGCAACGCGGCGCGGTTGTCCTGCAACGTGATGTACATGGTCTTGTCGTCGATCTTCCTCACCTTGTCCGCGTAGCAAGGGACAGTGAAATCTTTCCCGCCCGTGGACGGGTCTTTGATAGTCAGCTTGTTGTCTTTGCGCTTCAGTGACTTGTCAAACTCCTCATACCGCTGCAAGCCTTGTTTTACAACGATTGTGCGGGCGTTCCAGTCACGATAGAACGGCCACTGGAAATCAGTGTAATCCAACGCCACGCCGTTAATCGTAATGCTCATCCCAAATCCTCGAGCGTCCCCACGTCTCCGCCCGCATTGGACAGCCCGCCCGCTGCGGTGTTGATGCGCCGGTATATCTTCGCGAATGTCCGCTCGTAAATCGGGCGGGAGCTACCCTTGAACAACAATGACTTCGGATCGGTCGCGTTCGAATCGACAACTCGAAACGTGCCGCTCAGTGACGGTGCAATGTAACTTGGAATCCCTGTAACGCTGCGCACTGAAAGCGCGTGAAATACCATCTCGACACCCTTCCCCGCATCAGGGTATACGCGATCTTTGCCCTTACAGTCAGTGACGATTGCCGCGCCGTCCGTTGCGTTATGCCGTACCTCTTCCTGCCAGTCAATGACGCCGCTGCCCTCATGGTAAAAGATGATGGTGCAAAGAATGTCGCCGCCGTGGGATCGGCTCTTTTCGCGGCTTATTTCGATAGGACTCGTTCCGCCAATTGTTCCGATCCGGGCGAGCGCTTGCGTCTTGATGATGCCGATAGCTGTGTCGGCTTCCTCATCGGTGAGGTCTACGGGTTCCGTGTCGCTCGTATCATAAGTGACGTTACCATGCGTCTTTGTATAGAGCGAGGCCGTCAGCGTTATCAGCGATCCGGGCGTGCCCCCGCGTTGGTCGATCTGAAGCGGGCGAACGTCAATCAAGTATCCAACGTCTCTGATGCGCGGCGTCAATGCCGATAACCCGTCTGGCGTTTCCCGAAGCTGAACCGTTGCGGTAGCAATTCCGCTTGACGCTGCGGCAGTGTCGGCAATGGTGAAATCCACGTTATCATTCACCACCCGCAGGTAATCGGCAGCGGGCAGGAAGTCGGGCTTGCTTGTCAACGCCCGCAGTGCAGCAATCCACACGTTAGCATTGACGCGAGCGGTAACGGATGGCCCCGTGGTATCCTTGAATTGCGCGCCGACTTCGATATTCAGCCTGCCCTGCGTATCGCGTGTTGCGCGCCAGCGCACCGCATCAACAAGTCCCGTAGGATTCTCGACCATATCCGTCCCGCCTACCATCGCTTGCAATGACCGTTCCAGCGTGATCGTCGCTTCTATCAAGCAATCAAGCTCGCCATCGCGAATGGTGCATTGGCCGTTCATGGACGTGTAAAGTCCCGTGCTCAAAGCAAAAGTCTTGAGCGTCGTTCCACTCTCTGACTCGATTACAACGTCGCCGGAACCCTGATTTATCGCATTGGCTAACGCATCGCGTGAAGTAAGAAGGTTCGCCACAGTGTCGCGAACAACGTGGACACTGAAGGTTACGACCGCCCGATCTGAAGCCTCTTCCCACTCAAGCCCAAGCGGTTCGGCCTCGCGCCCACGGCTGGAATCGGCCAGCAGCTTGCAACCCGTAGTAGTGCTGGTACTCGACGATTCCGCCGCGTCGATGATGTAAGTCCCGATCTTCAATCTCATGCCAGCCATTATGCGCCCCTTCCGTCGCCAGCGTCCGACATACCCAAGTCACTCTCGCGAATCAACCGCCGCGCCTCTCGCTGTTTGGTTGCAGAGTTGGCGGCTTCCAGTTCACGAATCGCCCATGCCCGCAATCGTGCAGGCATTGCGATATTGGAAAGAGTCGCAGAGTTGCGGTCGTAAACGGCGCGGTCATAGACTCCGCCAGTATCCAGCTTTTCTGTGGCGTGTAAATGTCGCGCTATTCGCGCAGACGGGTCGAAGCGTTCTTCGATATTGCGAGCGCCCATGTCCATGCGCCGCGTAATTTCCTCGGAAGTCTCGCCAGTGAAGATTCTGGCGATAGCTCCGGCTGGCCCGCGTATCACGGCGAACGTGGTTCCAAGCACGCCGCTTGCTACGACGTTGGACGCCCGCTGCGCCGCTTGCGCAATGGTCATGTGTGTGCGCTGTGCCGACTGCATGGCTTGGATGCCGTCAGCTATGAGATTGCCTGCGCCCTCCGCTGCCTTGATTGCGGCGAAGGCGATAATAGCGCGGTTCGCTGCCACGCCGATTGCACCCATGACGCCGCGCCGCTCAAGCTGGATACCGGAAGCGCCGACTTGGAACATGTTCCCAAACTCAATGCCACCGCGTTTGAACTCCACAAAAGATGCGCGGGGGATCGGCTGGATTGCGCGGGAAGTGGACGCAAGACGCGCCCGCGTTGACGCAGCATGCACCACATTCGCGGAGAGTTGCAATTGCGCGAGTTTATCCCCGACGCCCTTGATCTGCTTGGAAGCGTCCGCCGCGTCAATCGTGAATGCAACTTTGGTTTCAAGAGGCGTGCCCATGGACTCCCCTTATACCAATGCCGCGTATGCGGTCGTGAGTTGCGCCGCCGTGCCAAGCATCCAAGCTGGCTCAGTCCCGCCCGCTGGGCGTGTTGCGACAAGCCACACTTCGCCGTCAAGCAGCGCAGGCAGTCCGGGCGAATAGGTGAAGCGCGTTACTGGCGAGTCGGCGTGCAGCGTCGTCGCGCCCGCGTAGAAATACAGCGCGCTGGTATCCATGGGGATTATCAGCATGGGCGTCGTCGTCATCGCCACCATTGCGCCAAGCACGCCGCTGCCGTCGCTGGCGATCTGGCCGCTGGATGACAGCCCCAAGAAAAGTTTGTCGAGTGAGTTTGCGTCAAGCCCGCGCAATGGAACCTTGATAACACAAGGCTCTTGGCCGACTTTGAATGTCTTCAACTCATCATCGCTTCGACCAACACGGTAAGTGCGCGTCCGCGCCTTCGATTCAATCTGAATCGTATGGTCTTGGATGTCGGCAATGAGCGTGCCGCCCGTGCCAAGGCTGGCCGAAGTGATGCTGCCGAAGTACAGCTTCCCGCGTGTTCCGTAAGCCGCCATTGTCTACCCTTTTATCGCGAAGGTGAACCGTGTTCACCATTGTTCACCTGCGACGACACGCCAACAACCTCAAGCACTATCAGCGCTACAAGGCAACAAGCCTTGTGGAGCGCATTCGCTTAGGTGAACAACTTGTTCACCTTCATGTGATCGTCAGCCCCACGTCGCGCAACTTCAATGCAACCTTCGCTTGCGTCTTGCGCCCAAGCCTCGACACGCTTTGCGACAAGCGTCCAAGGCTCTTCTCCGTTTCCACGCGGGCAATGTTCTCAAGCCTCGCCCGTTGTTCTTTCGTCAAACTGCCTAGCCCCGGCGCTTTCGCTTGCTCAAAGTGGCGAAGATACTCCGACACGATAAACGTCCGCAGTCGCCCGCGTTTTGTCTTGCGTGATCCCTTGCCGAACATTGGCCCCTTTACCCATGCCCTGCGCCGCTTACTACGCTCGCCAGCCCGCTCTCGCACCGTCAATCCAGCCGCCGCCGCCTTGTAATCAATCGTGAAGCCAACAGGACTTGGAATGAATCCCGCAGAAGACTTGATAGCTTTCGCGATACCAGTCCGCGCATGGCCGCGACGCATATCAAGCCCGTGCTCGCTCTTGTACTTACCCCACGCGCCCCCGTAGCTTTTGATCTGATGCACCTTGCCGCCCTCATCCGCGTAGCGTTCGCCCTCGAAAGCCCCAGCCATTTCGCGGTGGATGCGCTTCCCTTCTGCTTGCAGCTTGCGAATAATCGTCGCCCGCATTTTCGCCAGCACGCGCTCGAAAGACGCGAGTATTGCCGCTTCCCCCGCAGGTGTGCCGCGTGCCGCCATGGTTCAACCATCCGCGATAGTATTGGTTCCGGCGTTTGTAAGGTACGCTTCTTCGTTCCCGTCCAGCAGGTACAAGAGCCGCAGGGCATTCTGGTTCTTGCTGGCAATTGAAAGCGTGTCGGCCACCGTCGCTTTTGATCCAATGATCGGGTTGACCGTATTCGTGATCGGTCGATACCATATGGAATTATACCGGACGAATGGCACAACGTAGACCGCGCCGACGTAAAGCGTCCCGCTTGTCACGCGGTTGTTGGTAATGCGAATGCGCCGCCCGTTGGTGGTGTCGTCGAACTGGTTCGGGTACAAATCCACGTCGCGATCAAGGACAAGCAACTGCCAAGCGTCTTGGGTAAGGCCCGTGTAGGCTTGAGACTTGCCGCCCATGTTGATCGTTACGCCGTCGCCAACGGCCATGCCTGTAGGGTACACCCACACGCAAGCGAGGTAAGGCGTGCGCGCCCGCATCTCCTGCGCGATGTTCTGTTCGATATATGAATCGTTGACGGCAGAGTATATGACATTCGTTTGCGTGCGAAGCAGAGGGGTCACCGTCTCGTTGAGCCACGTTCCCGATAGCGTCCAGCCCGTGAGCGTGGTTAGCGTACTGCCGTCTGTGGCAGTGCTATTGAGATTGGGATTGACGTTCACAACGCCCGCCGTGTTGTTTTCGTCGATGCTCGGAATGTCCATTACCTTCTGGACGTTATCGGTCATGCCAAGCACGCTGAACAAGTCGCGTCCCGCGTCCTCTTGGGTTAGCCGCAGAGATTTGATAAGTCTGCCCGGCCCGGTCACGCTCTCAATGGTCGTGGTTCCCGCGAAGCCCGTATCAATCGCCTGTCCGTACTCATCGACCGTTACGCGGTAGCACTTGAAGCCCGTAGGATGGGACTCAGCCGCCCGCGTCCAGCCAAGCGCGGTAACTTTCTTGTCAACGCTTCCGCCAGCGTGTGGCCCAACGTCGTCGAGGTATTGGCGCATGCGAATGAACCATTCGCGGGAGCCTGCGGGGAACGGATTGGAGACGCCGCTTGAGGCTCCCCATTCGTCGAGAGATTGCAGCAGCGCGTCTTTGTAGGATTCTATCAGCCTGACCATTGCGTCACGGGCGCGCCCATAATTACGCCCGGTCGCTTCCTGGTTATCGCTCGCCGCCATGGCGGTATACCAAGTGTCAAGATTTGCTAGGTCTGCAACCAGATTAGTGATCCAGCTTTCGTGCATCGTCTCGGCGATCTGCACGAATGCGGCCTCTGCTTGTGCGGTCGTTTGCGGCATGGTCGTTTCCTCAGGCTATGTTTTGAAACACTCTCACGGTCAAGGGCACGCGCAATTGAATCTTGTCCGGCATTGCAGGGGACTCGTTCTCAAGCCCCTCTTCCAACTCGAAAGCGCCCATCGTCAATTGGCAAGAATCGCCCAGCCATTTCCCAGTGCTATCGGTAATGTTCGCTTCCAGCGTGCGCCCGCCGTCGCCAAACTTCTGGCGCATTACGTTTTGGAAACCGCTCGACAACGCCGCGCAATCCTCGAACGCTTCGTACTGGAAGATAACTTCATACTCAAAGTCAACTCCCTGCGTGGTATCAAAGGTCATGCCGTCAACCGCAGAAGCCCCAAGCGTGCGGATTAGCGCCCGCCCGTACTTCCCAAGGTCGGCGACATCCCGCCACGAATTGCCGCTCTCTACGCGATCATTGGGGAGCCACGTATCGAACGCAGACGTTTTCATGATCGTCTCAATGCCCGCGCCAATGTCATCTTGTAGAACGGCCATTCATTCCCTCATTTACAGCGTGTGATCTACCCACGGCTCTGCTGCCCGCAATTGCGCCATCGTGTCGTAGATGCGCACCTTGCCGGATGCGAGCATTGCCGCGTGCGCGGCTGGTTGGTGTGTCTCCCAGTCGTGAGCGAAGAAGCGCACAAGCCCGCTCTTATCAGCAGAGCCACTTCCAATGTTCTTGTCGGGATTGCTGAAACACGCCCGTACTGCGGCGAGATCAGCATGGTTGAAGCAATACAGTTTCTCGCTCATAGTGATAACCCCAACGCAGTTCCAAGTGCGGAACGCCACGCGGTCGCAGAGGATTCCTTGCTGGCGCTGTAAACGTCAATACTCCACAGATTCGGGGAAGATGCGTCAGCGCCAAAATAGAGCGAGCCTCCTACGCGCCCGCAAAGGGTGCATTCGTCCATGTTTGTCGGCTTCGCCGAATCGCTCGATGTTCCAGTGCCAGCGCCAGTATTTGCACCGACGCGCAATGTCGATACAGAGTTACGCGGCATTAAGACTGCGCAGTACGCCGGCGTCCCTTCGGCGATATTGTGATCGTACCAGCCCTGCGCGTTCACTCCTGCGCGGGCGTCATTGTTGCCCAATGTCTCGTTGGCGCTTCCGTCCTGTAGGAATCCGAACCAGAAGCCATTCGCTCCTGTGCGCGTCTCAAGGATAAAGGCTGGGGATGTGCTGCCCCTGTCCACGATGTCGGCAACACTTAACATGTAAACCGTGTCCCCCGCGTAGTTGGACGCTGTGACGGCTTCTGCATCGCCAGTATAGAAATCATCTGTGCCGAACACGCAAGCAGCGTTCCATGCGGGCAGCGTCACGCAATTGGCATCTGTTGGCTGCGTCCATGAAATTGTCGCGCTCAGTGGATCGTTGAACGTCTCTACCAATGTCGGCGTTGTGCCGTCTGGCACGCATGTGCGCAGCCCGTTCGGCCCAACGGTGTTCAGGCAGCATGCCCCATACTTCCTATCCGCATCTGTATACGGCGCGGTGTCGAACACGGGGTGGTACACACAGAACGCCGTGCAGTCCACGGTCTTCGATCCCCACGTCACGCGCAGCGTCATCGTCGTGGTGTTCTCTTTGTTGATCGTCAGTCCAGTGAAAGCCTTCACGCCTGCCGACCATGTTCCCGACGTGGTTCCGCCCAGCGTTGCAGCGGCACCGCTGGTTTGAGGATCGTTGAGAATCGCAACTGATACCGTTCCAGAAATCGGGCCAGTTATCAGCGCGTTGCCAACGTCTCGCGCTTCAACTGTCAGCGATCCGCTGCCGTCGCGAACGATTCCACGGACGCCGGTGGTGGTATGAACCGCGCCATACTGTAGCGTGATCGTCAAATGATCGACCGCGCCAGCGAGATCGGTAGACCCCTTCAGGCCCTTTCCGATATTCCGCAATCTTCGATGTGATGTCAGCATTAGAGTGTATCCGCACCCATTTCCCAAACGCAAGTAGTAGCGCCAACGCCAGCGCCGCCTGAAGCTTCGGTGATGTACAGATTGCTCACGCCGGAGACTGGTATCAGGAGGTCGAAGAATGTTGCCGCCGTCAGCACTGCGAAATTTGTAGCTGAATACGTTGCTTCACTCCCGTGAAAATGGCTGGCGGTTGCGCACTTGATTGCGACAAACAGCGCGCCGCTTGGGACGGCAATCGTCTGCTTGGCGGCCGTAACCGCCGCGACAATCTGAATCTTTGGCCATGCGCCCGCGCTCAGTTCGGGAACGGGCGTCCCCCTCGGACTCGCCTTGTGTGAAAGTGCCATTCGCTACGCTCCAATCTTGACTTCCGAGCCGAGGCCCGTAGATTTGATATTGACCAGCGAGCCGCTGATCTTGACCTGTTTCCTTGCGCCGCCGCGAACCACTCGCCGCTTCTTCGATCTCACTTGCGCCGCAACCGCTTGCACCCATTGCTTGCGCACCCCGACGATCTTCCCGCCTCTTGCCTTGGAAGCCGCGTAATACGTGGCATAATCAATGGCGGTCATTAGGCGGCCTTCGCTGAAAACGATACGCTCACCGACCACCTGCCAGAGTCGGGCCGAACGCAATGCATCCTGTAGCGCACCAGTACGATGCCCCCGTCGAGGGTCGAGGCCAGCAGCCACCTTTGAATCAGTGTACGCATCGGTATTCTCTTTCAGCTCACCCTTGAATGTCCGCTCATCCTCAAACTCATCCGCAATGCGATCTTGCAGGCGCGCCGCCACGTCCTTCGCGAATGCCCGAACATCCTTCAGTTTCTCGCCGTCGGTATCTGCGATGCGAACAATGTCGGCGCTGACGTAAACGGGAATCATCGGCGCATTCTCCCCGTGGTCACATTCGCATAGGTATCGATGGTGTCGTCATTCTCACGGTCTATGATGATCTTGAGGTTGTCCAGCATCTCGCCTGCCGTGGATCGCCACCTGTCGATCATCTCGCCATATTCCGGCGTGAAGACGGCGCGCTGATTAAATAGGTACGCGGCGGCCAGCTTTGCATGGATTCGCGCAAGCATCCGGCTGTTGCTGATTGCCGTCAGGTCGTAAGCCCCGTCTGATCGCGTGAAAAGCTGATCGTGCAGTTTCGCAATCAGCATTTGGTCAAGTTCCAGCTTGCTTTCGCGTAGTGGCTTCTCGAAGCGTGCCACGCCTTCCCATTGGCTTGAGCCGTCCAGCAAGCTCGTAAGGTTCGCCACTTCGCTCAATAGGTCAGCTTCCACCGCATAGGTAACTTGGATCGTTCCGGTTGCCGCAGTTCCAGCGGTATGCACGACGGTTGCCGTGCCGCTGATGCCGCTTGAGTTCGCCGCAGCCAGCGTTACGAGTTCCCCGCTGATCGTCCCAAAAGCGATCTCGCTGGCGTCCGCATCGCGGTTAAGTTCGGTCGTGTAAAGCTGCAAGACGTTGGAAGTATCGGACTTCCAATAGATGCGCCCCAGCTCCATTTTTGTCGGCGCGTTGCCCCAGCCAGTGAGCGCAAGGTTCTTGATCTTGGCGTCCCCAGTCATTGGGCGGGAAATTGAGTAGTATTCGTCAAACAGCATCCATTGCCCCCGCCTCACGTTTCGAGCGCCAGCCAAGCTCTTTGCAAATTATGTCGGCATCGCCAACCGCGAGGCTTCCTGAAGCACGGAACGCAGGCGCTTCCCACTTCGGGAACATGTCGCAAAGCGGCCCTGTCATCTCTGGATGCAAGAAAACATCTGGCAGCACCTTGCTCATGGCCTCCCACGCCTTTTGTTGACGTGCCCGGTAATCGTGCCCGCTTGCATCGCTGCCACTTAACTCGAAGCCTGTCAGCACCGTTGGCCCGGCGCTCAAGTATTTCGCTACCAGCACCGCCGCGATACCGGAGAAGTGGCAATTCGTAATGGCCCCGTGAATGAGCGCCTCGATGCGGTTATTGTTCGATTCTCCGTAATTGTAGATAGAGAGCGGCATTGCGAACGGGTGACGATTCGGCGCGGAGTTGTTGACATTGTTCGGGTGAAACAGGGGAATCCCTTGCATCCACGTCGGCAACCGTTCGTGCCAATAGATTTCGTCAAGCGCGACAACCGCATCTGTCGGCGTGCAACCTTCGCGGGCGTTGACGCCGATGCTGTAAGCGCCGCCTACTCTCGCGTTCATCGACGGGCCAGCGCCATGCACGCTTACCAGCCGCTCACCCAGCGCGCCCTTCTCCCAGCCGTTGATATATGGCAGCGCGAAGACGGGCGCTTGCGTTTCAGCGAACGCCATATCCTCTGCGGTTACCATGCGCAATCCACGCCGCAAGCTGTCTGCGACGCGATCCTCCAGCACACACACGGCGCGCCCATGTTTGTTAATCATCATCGGCATGGTTCACTTGAACTTTGTTTTGTACTTCGACTTGTGCTTTTCGGCGTAGGCGTTTTCGTTTACTTCCCGCTGTCTCGCTTCTCGAAAATCGCCCCTACGCATAAGGCTTTCAGCGTGTTTTTCGGGAACGCGAACAACACGCCCAGCCGCATTGACAAGATGCAAGTCCTTACCCATTGGTGGGCTCCTCCGCCGTTGCCGCCTGCGCTTCCGCCTTTGCCTTGCGCGGGCGCGCTTGCTGAACCGTCGAAGCGCCCGGATCAACTACTTGCTGGACGATGATCGTATTGGCGCGGCTCTGCGCTTCTTCCAGCCGCTTGATCCCTCGTTCTTCCTGCGCGATGCGTGTCAGTTCCGCATCTTTGTCGAGGTCTGCTTGCGTCGGCAACCTCCATCCACGCTTACCCGGCACAATCAACTTCCCATTGTCGTCAAGCATCGGCGCAACGTGGCCGTCTTTTGCCAGTAGCCTTTGGATTCTCGCGGGATCGGGAATGTTCACTACGCGCCCAGACGGGTTTACTACATTCGGCATGATATGGCTCCAGAAGCGAGCAATCGGGCGGCTCCACAAGGAACCGCCCATCATTGCTCAATCATCGGCTCGCTTAGTCGCGAACCTTAATCTCTACAAGCCACTCAGTGCGGAACGCGCTGGTGCCATACAATTGCTCAAGATGCAGGACTTCAGCCCGCACCTTCGGGTCGAACACGGCCTTCACAAGCATGATTCCGCCGATAATCTGCGTTGGCGTCTGCGACAGGTTCACGATCCCCGCGAGATTCGCGAAGGCGTGTTGCAACGAGCCTTCCAGCGGATTCCCACCGCCGTCGTATCCAGCGATCAAGTGCGCGAAGCCGTCCGTGGTCTCGACGATGTTATTGGACGTGAACACGTTAAAGCCGTGAATCCTGCCAACCATGCCGTCAACAATCGCTTGACCACTCCCGATCTTGTCAACCTCTGTAAAGCGAGCGATAGCGGAGAGCGCGTCCATCTGCTGCGGGTTGACGATCAAGTAACGCCCACCAGTCGGACACTTGGCCTCGTCGAGTTGCTTCTTTGCGGCTCGAACTTCCGTTTCGGTGATGTCCGCAGAAGTCACACCCGCGACCACTTCACCCGCGAGCGAGTAATGGGCGGCCAGCGAAGCGTCCATGTTCTTCATGGCGTTGCGCAGACCTTGCGTAACAAAGTTGCGCAGCAAGTCTTGATTGCTCAAGGCTTGCAGGCGATTGGTAACGGCAATCGGCACGCCATAGTGATCGTCAATCGCCAGCGTCTTATTGGACGCGGAGAATTGGCCGTACTCATCGGCGGTCGTTTCCGTAACCGCGCCGAGCGTCACAGCGCTTTGAATGCCTACTTGCAACGTCGCCCCGCCTGCGGGCATGAAAGCCGACACGTCTTGCGATGCGGACAAACATCCGTTCAACGTTGCATCGGTTGCGGCAAGCAGCGCCTGCCCGGCGATGATCGTAGGAATGAAGTCCGCGTGAGAAGTCTGGAAATTGTATGCGTCTGCCATGGCTGAAAGCCCCTTTTACTTGGCTCTCGCCGCCTGTTCCGCCTTGGCGAAGGCTTCGGCACCGTATTGCTTGACAAGCTCCGCAGCGCGTTTCGTATTCCGCGTATTGACCGCGTGTTGAAACTCGCCCAGCGGCACGGTGGCGATGTCGTTGACAACTGGCCCAGCTTTGGGAACGGGTGGAGTCGTTGGAATCGAAAAGCCCTCAAGGTCGGCAAGGTCGGTGAGCGCTGCGCTCAAATCCCCCGCTTCAACTTTCCGGCTCACGATCCCCCTGAACTTTTCGGGAATGACCTCTATACGCTTGTGGATGTACGCGGCTTGCATCGTGTCGCGAACATTCGACAGTTGTATGAGGTCAAGGTTCTTGGCTTCAAGCTGCGCGATCTGCGCCTTGAAATCAGCCTCGACCTTCCCGATCTTTTCTTGGTATGACTTCTCCGCTTCGCTGCGGCCCTTGGTAACGCCTGCGCCAAAGGAAATTGCGTCGAAAGGTTTTGCTTGTCCGTTGTTGGAACCTGCAACGGGTTCAGGCGGGACGGCGTTAGGCTGACCGTCAGCAGCAGGAGCCGAGTTAGGCGCTGGCTCAGGCGCGGTAGGCGTACTCATGGTATGCTTTTCTCTCCGGTGTTGTCAATAGGTGGCTTGTTGTCAGCAAAGATTTTTGGATCGACTCCGCCCGCAACCATGCGAGCGCGTAGGTATTCGTCGGCCTCTTCGACCGTATCGAACGAGTCCGGCTTACGCTGCATGAGTAGTTCGGCGGGCGTTATCAACCCGATTTCAAGGTCATGCTTCTCCTGCGCGATGCGGTCTTGAACGCTGGCACTGGCTTGCGGCTTGCCGTAGGAAACGCTCACGTCCCAATCGGCTGGCTTGGTATCGCCTGTAATCCCGTTGCCGCTCAACACCATGAGCGTGGCACGCAAAAGGTCAGTCTCAATGCGCCGGAAGACCTTGGCTCTGTCGCGGCGAATCTCCGCCAGCGGCCCGTTGGCTTGCACAATGGCGGCTCCGCTCGCATCCGTGGAAACATCCAGCATTGACGCGGGAATCCCATACGCTTGCCGAATGGATTCGACCAGCGCCTTGACCACTTCGACACGATCCAGTAAGGGCGCGTTCGGAGAAGCGAACTCAATCCCTTGCCGCCTGTCTGTATCTCCGCTGAACTTAACCACTCGCGCAGGCCCGATCTTCAAGTCTTCGCCAGCGTTCTGTCCGAATATCTGCGCGACGCCAAAGCCTTGCATGAGGCTGGTAAAGTTGAGGTCGCTGTAGCCGTCGTTGATGATGCGAACCGCAAGGTCTGCAAGCGCGGGGCCGGGGCAATCGACAAAGTACCCGCTTTCATTGTCCGGCAATGTGTCGAAGCAATGAACCAGCGGCACGCTTACGGGCGATTCGTCGACCTTCACAACGCCGTCAACCATTGACAAGTAGCGGCCTTCAGCCAGCCAGACTTGTGCAATGTCCACGGGCTTTTGATCCATCTCGCCAATTGTTCGCCCGCTGATGATCGTAGCGAGCGGGCGCGCTGGATTCGCCGCGTTGCGAACAACGCGAAGCCGATAGCTCAAGTACTGGTGGATTACCATCTCACTATTCAGCGCGTCCCAATGCGGAATCAAGACGACGTTGCCAACCAGCCGCAGAAGCGCATCAACCTTGCGCAAGACGCTATCGACCGATGCGGCGCGGTAGTTCTCCTGCACCGCCTCAACAGTTGCGAAAAGCGGGGAGTCCTCTTTGACTCGCTCACCCTTGTGAAAGAACGTGCGCGATGGTTCTTCGCAATATAGCGCGCTCCAAAGGTCGAGCCAGCGCGGAAGATGGTTGATCGGCATGACGCCATCAGTTGACGCCGTGCGCTTGTCGGCTGGTATGTCGCGATCTTCCGGCCTTACGAGCGTATCGCCATAGCGCCCGCGATAAATGCTATACGAAGTGAGCGTCTCCGCTTCACGCTGCATGTCGTCTTCGCTTGGGGTGTAGCCTGCGCGGAGTCTTGTGACGGCGCTTGCGCCGCCACGCCCTTTGCGGGCTTGAGCGAGGGCCTCTTGCAATACTGTCGAGGGAGCGGATGGGGCTGCTATCGGTGCTGAATTGGAATTGGGCATATAGCCGTGTCCAAACGACAACAGCCCATCCAATTCAGCGGGTTCATTGTAAGCATTGATAGAAGACTGTTACAAGAGCAAAGTTTTCAGCGAACTTGTTTTGCGCCTTCGTACCCGCTGAAAACTTCCATGCATGCGTAGCGGCAGCAGTCCATTAAGTGGTCAGCCATACCCTTGTCGGGAGCCTCCCTTGTCGCGCCATCAGGGCTAACTTTCCAAGCGTAGCCGCGAATCTCATTCGCGAAGTTCTTGCAAGTCTCGCTCACTGTCAACGCTGGCCCGACGCTTGGCGCTGGATGCAAGGCCCCGCCCATGGTGCGAATGCCCGCAAGTACCTGATTCTTCGCGTTGCGCGGTTCAATGCCCTTTGCGCGCAACATGTTCTTGAAGGCATTGTGCATCGACGGGTCAATGATGACCTGCACATCGCGAAATCTCTGCCTTAGTTCGGTATAGGTTCCGTGAATGGCGCTGGCGTAACCGTCAAAGTCCAGCCCAAGACCGAACCTGTAATACTCCGACTCCACGTGAGCGCGGACATGTAACGCTCGCCCCGATACCAAAAGGACGAGGTAAGCGGCGGGGGCGGTGTCGGCGGTGTTGATGTCAGCAGCGACGATAGCGCGGTCTGGAGTAAAGGGGCAGGCAGATCGAACGTGGATTCGCTGTTCCCATTCGCTGTAGATTTGCCCTTGGAACGTGTCCCACGATGCGAGGAAGTCGCGGCGGAAATACGACGGCAACATCCTCGCTTGCGCCTCGGCGATCTTTTCTTTTGTGATGTATGGGCTTTCGTAGGCCGTCCATTCGTGATAGCTGGCATTTGGCGTTTTTCCTTCCTTCGCAGGCTTCGCGTAGCTGACATAGTATGGGCAGTGACCGAAGGGCGAAGTGTCATAGATGCCCCAGCCGTCAATATAATTCGCAATGCGCCCGTCGAGATTTTGCAGGGCGCGCAACTTCACCCGCGCGGCTTCAGTAACCCAGAACCCACGCAACTTGTCGGCTATGAGGCTTTCAGGGTCTTGCGCGCTACGGCATTCTATCTGGACATTGCCCTTCAGGTAAACAACGCCATCGCCGCGTGACGTGTTCCAGAAGCTCATTGCGTCGCCTTGACGCCGCCAGTCCACTTCCCAACCGGGGATCAAGTCTATGAGTTGGCGCTTCTGCGCAATCGTTTGTTTGTACGTTGGCCCCATCACCCAGTAAAGAAGCGGTTCGCCGCCGAATCTCTTCCTGTCTTTGACGACTTGAAGCATGAAAGCCCGCGCCGCGCCGTAGGTTTTGCCCGTGCGAATCGCCGCGCAGATATGAATAAATCTGGCCTTCGACGTGACCGCTTGGAACTGCTTCGGGAATGACTCGCGGGCGCGATAACACTCAAGCCCCGGCCAGCCCGTCGCCTTCGGGCTTTTCTGCAAGCTCGCCATGCTCTATGTCTTTGAACGTGTTGCCGGGAACTACCCTGTCAACGTGAGTAACTTGAGTACGCTTGAGATACTGCTCAGGCCATCGGCGTTCGAGAAGCCAAGCGTGAGCCGTCCAATCCTTTTGCGCGGCGATAACTGATAGGCTCCGCAGCTTGCCTTCCACCTTGGCCTTCTTGTAGTTGTGACAAAAGTCTTTGCCTTTCGCGTAACGGAACACCGTTCTGGACGAAACCATGAGATAGGCTGCTACCTCGCGTATGGTCAAGCCGTGGGCGACAAGCGCCAAGATTTCCTTCTCTTGATCTTCGGTTAGCTTTGGCGGACGCCCATTCGGTTTGCCTGTTGCCATGCAGCAATTGCAACATGGTTATAACAATAGGTCAAGAGAGCGTTATTAGAGCGCCCAATCACCCGCCCACCTTGGCCGCGTCTGCAAGCGCTGCTTCCGTGGCTTTGGCCGATGCCTCACGCGCTTGGTCGATCAACTCCTTGACTCGCTCGCGCATGACAGTGAACCGCAATCCACGATGCGCAACATCCTCAACGTTCTCTCCCATTTGCCGCGCAGGCACAAGCATCGCCAGCGCAATGCAATCGTTGAGAGTTTGCTGCAAGATTTCGTTGGTCATTTCAAACTGCATTGCACTCCTCCTTCGGATTTAGGCTTTTCATTTCCGCCTTCAACAGCGCATCCAGCGCGGCACCAATTCTGTATGCGGTATCCTTGAAAAATGCACCGCGCTCGCCGAACTTCATTTTCACGTTCTCTTGATTTTCGATCTCCCCGCGAATGTTGCTCAGCGCAATGAATGCCAGCTTGAATTCGTCACTTGGTTCCTTCATCTGTTTTCCCTCACTACCTTGATAAGTGTTTGAAGTTCTTCCACGGTTCTAACAATACTGGAGTGCCCGCGATCAACGAGTAGCTGTTGCGCGGCTGAAGTCTTGCTGCGACGTTCGCGCTTGAGTTCTACAAAGCCGATGCCCTCGATCCAAAGGTCAGGGATGCCAGCGCTCTGCATTGTCCCTTGGTAATCCCCCTTGCGCCGATGCGTCCCGAACACAAGCAAAACGCCGTTGTGCGGGCCACAGTATTCAGGCTCCAAGTAGCCGAGCAGCTTCAGGAAGCGGATGCAGGATTTCTGCAAGTCCTTTTCGAGCGGAACGGGCAGGACGTTGCGAGTTCGTTTACGACGTGCCACGCTCACGCTCCCTTCGCATGCTAATAGTATCCGAACTGACGCGGTTATATTCTTTTTTTGTGAGGCCCTGCGCGAGCAATGACACAGCGGCCACCTTGTGTCTTCGGTTACATTTGCCTTTCGTCTTCTTCGCGGAATGCGCGAAGCGTCGATTACCTTTCATTTCTCCACTCCTTCCATGCCGCTTCAGTGAGCGGGCATAACTTTTCGCGCCAGTCGGGGCGAGGGGAAACCGTTCCGATGCGTTGCGCAGTCCCCATGTTGGGATGCCAGCACGGGCCATAGATAGGTTGAGCATGCCACGGTCTTTTCTCACAGACCTCGACGCTACCAGAACCGCACACAGCCAGCCAGTTCGCCCATTCGGGGATAGGAAGTGCACGCTTCATGTCGAATGAAACAGTATGCAGAAATAAGCCTATGGTCGCCGTAGCGTCGGGGAATACCTCAGAAAAACGCTGCGCAACACCACACTGCCACTCACTGTTTTCACTCGACCTCGCTACGCGGCTCTGCACGTGATGCGCCTGTGCCACGCTCGCCAGTCGAGGTATTAACTCGTGTGACTCCTCATACTTTCGTTGCGCCACCGCCCTCGCGATCCGAGCATCGCGGAACGCCCGCTCGACCTTATCCGCTGGCGTCAGGTGCTCGCCTGCTATGGCGGCGGCTTCCTCAAGAGTTCTTCTGTTCATTTGTAGCCTCCTCTATTGCTTCCGTAATCGCCGCTATTGGCGTAAGTGCGAAGATTTCGACAGGCTTCCGCGATTGCGGGAACCTATGCACCGCGTATCCGCCACATTGCTCATGTATTGTCGCGTCTGGATCAAGCTCGCGCAGCTTCTCTCTATACCACGCCGTCTGTATCGCCACGGCGTCGGCATTGGACATCGACGCACAATCTCCGTTGTCGCGAGAGTCTCTTATGAACCATTCTCTCCTGCCCGATACAATGTCGCCGAAAAACATTCGCGGATGCTGCGGCACACCCAGCGCCGTCATGCGGTCAACGATTGCCTTGAGTTCAAGCGCGGTCATTTTGGCTCCTCTTAATGTGACAGCCAGTATATAGCCCTGACCTCACCAGGGTCTCCAAGCATCCTCATCTCGTTTATGACGCCGCCCCAAAACTCATGGCA
>ERZ1292625.1922-Hain-H41-01um-R1-1922-length-21424-cov-6_pt1 | contig 21424 bp, 53 predicted proteins | sample MGYA00564400_ERZ1292625 | MGnify/ENA primary metagenome ERZ1292625 (study PRJEB36523, sample SAMEA6512639) | groundwater metagenome | collected 2019-01-08 | study: AquaDiva: Metagenomics assemblies of 32 groundwater samples
AATGTATTTTTGAATGGTTCTAACTCTGTCTTTAATTCTAATAATGTCGCCATAAAAATAAATTGTGCCTATAATGTTTATAAATACTCTAGTATATGAATTCTGTTATCATTACTTATTAAAGTTCTTAATGAACAATTTAACATCAACACAGTTCCAATCTATTTTATCAAATGGAACTCCTCTTCTGATAAGCTCTTTCTTCTCTTTAACAGGACCTGGATATCCATATTCATAATTAGGAAGATGAATATCACTCATATGAGTCATTAGAAGACTTTGAGTTGGTACGATATCATAACGATGTTGTTGTTTAGTTTCATCCCATATATTGGGCCATTTTGGTAATATTAATTTTTTAGTAACGATATCATTCATCATTCTGTGAATTTCTTCAATCTTTATGATATCATAAACCTCTTCGGTTTCTTTTCTAATCGTTTCAAATCTTTTCAAGTTATCCATAACGTTTATATTTAGATTAAAAATCTGTTTTACTAATTAATAAGATAAAAATAATAAAAATCGGTAGAAGAAGGAAATCTTTTATTTTTTCCGATTATGCCACCAAATCTTTTTTATACGCCACCACTTTTCAATTAATATTCTTATCCTTAATGGTAAAAGAGAAAATGAAATAAATGCCAATATAGCAAAGATCATCAACATATACATTAGCATAATAAGTGCGACTATAATAAAAGCAATACAAAAATATATTTCTTCTTTATTCATTTTTGTCTTCTTTAATTGGTATAAGAAGAAATACAATTATTGCTACTATAACAAAGAGTATTATTGAATTATTCATTTAGTTTAAGATTTTTCATAAGATTCAATTACATCCTTAGGTATAACTGATCGATTATTTGTAACATGATCTTCCCACCAACTAATACCAAACTGTATTCTTGGTATTGTGAACTTACCTATATCGTCATTATGAACCCAAAAGAGTAAATCATTTCTACCACCTTCTCCTCCTTGTCCTGATAAAGTTAAGTATTCTCTTTCATATCGTATTCTAGAATCACCAATCTCTTTGCCCATGCTTTCTTCGAATTCTTTTATCTTTTCTTTTCCAACAATACATCCTCTCCATACACATAATTGAGTATAGTTAGGATCTCTTTTGAACCGATATTTCAAATTATTAAATTCTTCTTCAGTAATTTTTTCCTTCTCTAAAGAACTTAATTTTTCATAATCCCAACTTATTGGATTAAAAGCATAGCCGAGTATAAATGTTAAGTTCTTTATGATTTTTTTGTCTATGTTCATACTTTTAAGTTTAATGTTTGAGCTTTAAATAATCGAGCTAATAGTTTTTCATTAGTATCATATAAACCATCCGGCCATTTTTTAATTTTACCATCCGGTTCAATATTAAGTCGTTCACCTTTAAACATAATATAATAACCACTTGCTTTTTCTTCGGCAATTTGACATCTTAAGTCATTACTTTCAGGTTCATTAAGAAAACCAAGAGATTTTCCATTGTTATCAAAATGTCTAACAATTTGCATTGTATATTTCTTAACCTTTATCATAAATTAATAATATTTGAATATAAAAATAATAAAAATCGGTAGAAGAAGGAAATCTTATTTTTACATATTCAATTCTTTATCTACTTCTTTTGCTATCTTATCTAGTACTTTATCGGCGAAAGTTGCATTAACTTCTTTAAAAAGATGAATATCATAATAATGTTCACCTTTTCCAACTATTATTCCATTATAAATACCTTCTAAATAGATACCAGATATATCACCATCTTTGTTTGTGTATAAATCTCTTATTTTGTAAACTTTATCGTTTTTAAGTTTTTTCATAAACTTAAATATTTTAAAGTAACCTTCCCTACCCACTTTTAACACAGCAAAACTACCCTTTTCCATAATTATGAAATGTATTGTTCAACTTCTTCGAAGGGTATCCATTTTGTTTCAGTAGCATCCTTTTTCTCATTAAGGACATTAAAGAATATTTTCTTGAATTCTTCACTGCAGTCTTCGGTTGGCCATGGCATACCTGTAACACTAATAGATATTGCATTGAGATAGATATTTTCGACATTTTCGTCTACTTCTTCTATATCGTTTTCATGCATCCATTTTTCAGTAGCTTCTGGTTTAACCACAAAACCAAATTCATCTTCAATGTGTTCTGTAAGATAGATTACTTGGGAAGAAAAATCTTGAAGATGTTCTTCCACTGCTTCATGTAATTCTTTTTCCTTTGATGGTAAAAAAAACTTTAATTTGATAAGGAGTGCCGTTTTTGTCATATTATTTAATTTGAATGATTTTTGGAACTATGAAGGTATACCACCATCTTCTTGCATCTGAGCTATGCTCGAATGTACAAGTATACCATTTTGAATTAGAACTTTCATACATTATTTGATTATCGACAATATCAACATTATGAGTGCGAGTCTGTAGAGTACCGTTTTTAGTAATCACTGCTCTCTCACATCGGGTACCAAGTTCAATAATAATTTTCCTATCTTTGTAGAGTACCTTTTCTAGGATCCGAAGATTTTTCAAATTTACATTATAGGGATCTGTTCTATTCATAATTAATCCATTTTTGCTAAATGTTCTTTTGCTATTTTCAATGTCTTTTTTCTTTTTTCTATTACTTTTTCTATTTTGATATTATCCTTATCTCCAAAGATAAAACACATACGTACTTTCCTCAAATAATCATCATTATGAATAATCAATTGACTAAGAATAATATCAGGATTCATTTCCATTTCTCTATATGCTTGAATTAAAATAAATTCATTTTTAGTTAATTCCATTATCTATATTTAAGATTATAAATTTAATAAAAATCGGTAGAAGAATAAAATCTTTTATTTTTTACTTTTCAATTTGAATGATGTGAAAAGAGGTTTGATAAAGATAATATCATTTTCGCAATATTCAGTACCGTCTTCATCACTAACAAAGAAAATTTTAGAATTACTTGATACTATACTAGATATTTTAGTTTCCTTTTCAATGTTAACTCTTTTAAAATTAGCATCCAGATCATAAAAAGATACTTTGACTTTATTACCTACTCTAATTACTCTATTAGGTAAAGTTGAATGATCTGGAGAAAGTCTTACAGATTCTATTTTCGCTGCCATATTATTTTAGTTTTCTAATTTGATTAATTTCGTTTCTGATGAGTAGATGTTTAACTTTTAATTCAAGGATTATATGTTCTATGTCGTGAGCGACTTTAGATATCCGATAATCATAAGTTCGCCATAATCCTTGAATTCTTTCCCATCGGATTTCTTTTGAGAGAGGTGTTTTTTGAGTTCGTGCCATGATGAGTGAGTTTTATATTTAATTAATAAGATAAAAATAATAAAAATAGACCTAAGATAAAAATCTTTGTTTTTATTTACCTAAGGATTTCATAAAATCTTCAATGTTATTCCAATCACCTGTAAATGTTCTTCTAAAATCACCATATTTTGAACTAAAGCTAACTCCACCTTTAAATTTAGATAATCCTTCCATTGAATCGAGAGGAGAACTTAAATATAGTTTATCAATAGTAATTATTTTTGAATCTATTATTGCTTTAGTAAGTTGATTAATATTTTCAATACTGTTTTTCATTTCAATGATTGCAGTATAATCAACATTGTATCCTGTTTGACTTTTAATATTTTCTTTATAATTTTGCCAATATTTACAATGATGAAACATTGCCTTTACTAAACCTCTAATAAAAGTTTTTGCACCAGTTTCAGTCTTATAGGTAAATATTCTAAATTCATCACCTAGAATTTTACCTTTATATCTACAAACATATAAAACATCAATTTTATGATGATGTTGAAATATTGTAGATTCTATTGCTTTAGCTAGTCCGTTTGTAATTTCCATTTCTTAAAAAGATTTAGTTGTCATGTTATTAAAATCATTGTCTAATTGTCGTTCAGGTCTCCTCTGATTCAATATTAAATCATAATTATCAAACCTTCTTTTAGTATCTAATGCTCTATCTAAAGAATAATAAATTATTGGATCGTAGTATGCAAATACAGGATAAGGATTAGTTTTAAGGATTTTATTATGATGATTGAAACCAACAACAAACATTTTAGTTTTCCTTTCTCTTAAAGTAAAAATATCCTTATGTTCTATTGTTACCATCCACTCTAAAACCTTTTCTCTAATAGTTTCAATGTCCATATTTTCAATAGGCTTTAATCTTATATCAAAAAAGACAGTCTTACTAAATTCTGCTGACATTAATTTAAGATGAAAATTGTCAACATAGCCATGTAACCATTTAGTATAGTCATTACTAATTAATTTCGGCTTATGCGGTAATTCTACAATATGAATTCCTAAATCTAATTCTCTTATCAAATCGATAAGTAATCCGTTTCTTTCGGATATTTCTTCGTCTTTTAACATAATTTAACTTTTAACTAATATGTAAAATTAATAAATATAGAACTAAGTTAAAAATCTATTTTAACAAAGTTTAAACAGTCTTAAGATCTATTTTCAAAAGTTAAAAATAAAATAGATTTTTTTCTTCTATCGACTTTAATTAATTTTACATATCAAAATTAATAATTATGAAAAGGCTAATTTTCGGATTGTTTATTCTATCAATTATAAGTTGTGGAGATATTAAATGGAAAAAAGATACTGAAATAGATGCAATTAAAGATCAAACTATCGCAATTAAAGATCAAACTGAAGTCATTAGAGAACAAAATAAGATACTTCAAGAAATTTCAAATCAATTAAAGATATCTAAAAGGTAATTACATGGAACATAATTCCATATACTGCTTAGTATATTTTATTAGTTCTTTCTTTTCCTCTTTGGTTGGTTTAGTTCCAACTTGAAGTTCTGCATTTTTAATAAAACTATTTAATAAAGACTTATCTGTTAGTTTAAAACCATGTCTTTTACTAATTGATTTTATAAAGGAATAATTTTCTATAGTAATATGATCTTTGAATTCATCAAGATTATTTATATGATGTGGGTACAGACCTATACACCTTTCAATACTTTTATCATCTAAATTTCTTTTAGGTATTAAAGTTCCCTCTTTGTCTAATGCTGTTAATTCAAAATTAAAACCAAGTCTAATTGTATTGTAATTGTTTTTATTAAATGGATCTTTAGTTATGCTTTTAGCAACTTTCATTAATTTATCAACCTCTATTTTATTACTTTGTTTTAATAAAATGTCAATACTGAAATCAATAGACGTTGATTGTCTTTTCCATAGCTTATCATCATCTGGTATAGCACCAAATCCAAAACTCCTATATTTAATATCTTTAGATTTTAAGTATTTATCGGCAAACTTTAAAGCTGCACGTTTTACAATTTCCCCTTCAAAGATTAAAAAATCAAAAAGAATTATTTTCATAAAATTATAGTTGTGTTTATTTATTAGTCTTTAAAAATTTCCCAACCTGTATTATAACTTTCATCAGTTCTCCATCGCCAAAATTCAGCAGGTGAACATTCAACTCCATCTTCAAGAATATAAATACTACCGTCTTGATTAGATTTTACCCATTCTTCGGCTGAAAAGTGTTCATGAGTTACCTTCTTTCCTTCGCACATTGCTAAAATAGCCTCTCCTTTTGTCATAATATTTTATTTTAATGAATTGGAAACATTTCAGAATTAGGTTGTTCGGTTACTTCAAATGAATAATCATTAGCTAAATTATCAGCACCTAATTTTGACATACGATATGAGAATTTTTTATTATATTTCTCACAATACTTTTTAAATTCTTTTTTATCTTCAGGAATATCTCCATTCGCTTCATTACCAAAGGCATACCATGTTCTACTAGAACATTTAACTAAAATACCTTCTTCTCCTTTATGTGGTGCATGCAGTATTTTAACCTTTGCTCCGTGCAAATATTCAGGTATAATTTGACCTTCTTTATAAATCATAATCTTTTATTTTTTATGTGCTAACTTTTTAATATAACTAACAATTTTTAAAGATGTTGCAAATTTATTACAAACTATACCATCTAAACCTTCTGCAGCTGTTCCACCAACTAGATTCTTGTTAAGTATCTTAAGAATCTTTTTATCCATCTTTTTATCAGAAGGCAACTTTAATTTATTATCTTTCTTCTTTGAATCTTTTGCCATATTTAAAAAATAAAAAATTACCATAATACAAATTTAATAATAAAATATAGAAGAAGGAAATCTTTTAAACTCGATTACGTAATTGAACGTCAGTTGGAATTCCAACTCCATCCCATTCTAAATTACCATCTAATTCTTTATTTAATTTATAACCCATATCTTTCAATTTGACTTCTATCTCCGTTGCTATTGAATTGATTGCATCTTGTCTATCCGTGAATCCAATAGTTCTATGTCCTTTTGATTTATAACGAATTACCTTTTCATTAATTTCTCCGAACGGTAATGGTGCTTCAAAATACATTATTGGATGATAAGTATTTTTGCTTGTGTTTTTCAACATCATTACTAGTGCTTCCATTTTTAATTATTTAATTGATTAATTATTCCATTACAAAAACTTTTATAAAAATTTGGCCAACCTACTAATGAGGTAAATTAGGTTGTTCATGATTACAAAATTTACAAACATTAATATTGTCTTTCACTTGTCCCCATAATGGATTTAATTTATGGCAATCATTACAAATAAATGCACACTCGTAACTAATCTCAGCGTGTAGTTGTAATGCTAATAATTTTCGTTCTTCCATCCAATCTGTGTCCTCTTGTAAAATTGGGCAAGAACATACCTTTTCTCCATATAACGCAGGTATCTTCATTCCTTCACATACATTACAACAATAGCCCAATTTTATCGCTATTGGATTTGGCTTGTAATTCTGTATGTTTAATCTGTTGTGGTTTTTTAGCACTTCGGGTAATTCTAATTCTGTTTTCATTATAATATGTAAAATTAATAAATATAGAACTAAGTTAAAAATCTATTTTAATTGTATGCTCTAGTATAAAAAGATCCTGATAAAGCAAGGCATCTACGTAAAGGATTTTTTCCAGCCGCATGTTTAATAAAAAGAGGTATAGTATATCCAACATTGATAAATATACCAAATTCTTCAGTGTTTCCAATCTCGTGTTTCCAATAAGCAAATGAACTTAAATTCCAAAAATTAACAATTTTCGTCACTTCCATTGTTTTATCATAGGTTGCAACTGGTAATATATTTTTAATCTTTTTCATTAAGTTTAGTTATTATATTTTTGTTCACTACCTGTATCATCACCGATTGGATTATCAAATCCATATTTTAACGCAGTTGCTTTAAATATTGGTAATCCATACATAGGATAATTATTAAAATTCTCCAATCCTTCTTCTAAAATCCAATTCCACATCATAACAACATCTGACATAAGACTTGCAGAAATACTCCTCTTATTTAATGCCTTCGTGAAACCAAAATCGACATCATTTCGTAATTGAATTAAAACATTTTCTTTCGTAAACTCAATATGCTTATGAGTTCCGACGTATTCTTCTTTTAATTCTAATCCAAAATCTTTTAATTCTGCTTCTGGAATAAATTGCATTAATCTTGACAAATCTCTACCGTCTATAGTTTTTGATTTGTACATTTCTTTTACTTGTTGTAAGGTTTTCATCCTATTATTTTAAATGGTTTAACTAAAACATAAATATCATTTCCCTTAAATCTTACTGATCGATGAAGTGAAGAATAATTTCCAATTTTCCTTACCGTACTACCTCTATGTTCAACAATATTTTTGAAGAATTGTAATGACTCTTCAGAATTCGAAAAAGTTAAAGTTTCAGAAAGACTATTTTTAGAAACAATATAAACTTCATTGTCTCTTAGTTCAATAAGATGTGACATTTTCTTATTGACGAATCTCTCTAATGTAGGACTATATTTTTTAATATCGTCTCCAGTATATCGAACCACCCTACTAAACTGTTCCTTATATGTATTTTTACGAGAAAATTCATGAACCATCTTTCCAGCGACACATTGGAAATAACCTCTCCTTAATTGATTAAGTCTAAATTTAGTCTTCATATAACTTAACTTTAATATAGTCCATTGGACATTTTTACTTAATAATACAAATTTAATAATAGTAGTTTATAGATAAAAATCTTCTTTTAGTTTCTTATGGTTAAAGTCTTCTCTCGGAAAAATATGCTCTCCGCCGCCCAATCTCTAGGTCCCTCAAAATTGGCTTCCTAGAATGGTCCCTCTAGGTCCCCAGATTAATAAATCTTCATTGGTCGACCATCTTCATTCTCAACCATTATCTTATCAAAAAGAGTACGATAAAAAATAAAATACTCTTTCCATTTCTCTTCATTCCATCCGTGCTTCTTCATCATATAACCTTTCAACTCAACACCAATAGTGGCACAAATAAGAGTCTCCGTGACAAAAAGAGCAACAATGCCTTGATTATTCATAATAATTAGTTTTAGTTGTTTATAATTTACTATAATACAAAAATATAAAAAATAGGACTATGAATATAATCTTCTTTTATATTAAGGATATTAAAAAAATAGATTTTTTACTCATAAATACTTTTATTAATTTTATACTCATTATAAATCATTTAATTATGTATACTAAGTAAATAAAAAGATAACAATGAACGTAGCATTTAAAGTAAAAGGACATTTACATTTTGGTAAATGGGATGGCAACATAAGCAAAGATCAAATTTGCAAAGTTGAATCAAATGGTCCATTTGGAATAACTTGCGATGTTGAGTATGATGAACTATTAGTTATCGGCATCGGTGATTACTAGATTGTTTAGACGATCTGTTGTACTAGATTAATTAATCACCTTTAAATACTCATTATGAATAGAATAGGCGTAATTCCAAACTTAGAAGAAAGAGGTTACTTAATGGCTGTAAGACATATGTCTAAAGCAAAGATTGTAGAAATTAAGAGTCCACATCCTAACTATGAGACTCAAATAGTTGCGCTTAACCTCGATCCATGGACGGCAATCGATGTAGTAGAGGAACATAATGAAATATATTTGGAGAAAAAGAAAGGATTAATCAATTGAAAATGAACAACTACGAAAGAAGAAGACTCTACATTGATAAGATAGGTAAAGAACTATTAGACTATCAAAAGGAAGGTTTTATAATTTTAGATAAAGATGGTTCAATAGCGCATAGAATTGAACAAAGAGGATTTGATCATAATAGATTTGGGTTAACTATAGATGGTATTGTTTATTATGATTATGACCCAACTCATGATAATGGTTACTATACGCCATTAAAGAAGCTAAAAGAAACTATAAGTAAAATTAAGATCATTCATCCTCGTGATATAATTCATTTGGAAGATTGTATGTAAATTCTTAGTGTTAGCTTATACTAATTATACCGAAAAGTTGGTTCGTTGTTTTTGAAGGCGAACCAACTTTCATACGAATGGTGAAGAGTGAATGAGAGTTAGATATAAGGAAAAAGACATACAATATTTCTTTATAAGGAAAGAACGAAAATCTTACGGTTTAAAAATTGTACATGAGTTTTACCGACCGGAAAAACGATCTCCGGAGAAACGGGTACTTCTGTACACCACAAAGTTAGAAACTATGACTTTCATGTACCTGGTGTAGTTCTACCTTGGTCTACTCAGGGCCTTATATATGCATATTTATAGTAAGTTAGTAGTAAGTATAGATTAAAATTATTCTAGTTAGTAAGAATTAAATCTAGTACCTAGTTACCTTGTTTGACTAGCCATGGTACATCCTATCTTTTCTTTTCAAGATTCTAATTATTGGCGCATCAAATTCTCCACAGAAACTTATCATGACGTTTTTAATGTACCTCTATTAAAAAGTACTATAAAGCGCCCATTCGCTTATCGATGCATGTATTACATTGCAACCGACTTTTAATTAAAATCTTTATGCGGTCTCTGACACTCTCTGGCTACTTCCAAATTACGCGATAGTTTCCTTTCTTGTAGCTGCTTCATAGGCAGCTTTAGCATCTTTATACTCTTTAAGCATAGCAATATGTTCTTCTGAAGCTTCTATGAAGTTTGCAACTTCTGTAGCTTCGTCATAAACATATAGGCACATTTTATTGTGCTTGTGCCAATAAGCATCTTTTTGATGAAGAACTGTATACACACTAGGAATGGCATTCTTTGCAGATATGTTAATTCCACCCATAGATGCATAAGTACCACCAATCACTTTACCAGCTCCTTCTGAATAGCGAGATTGACAATCAATGTCATACTTACTTTTCAACTCATCTTCAATAGCTTTAATAACTTCTTTAGCTTTTTTAGTTTCAGAAGCTTCTTTGCTTGAGAAGAATATCCTTGCTACAGGTGTAGTAGGATTAACTGTTAAGTTAATGGTCTTAATGTAAGCTACAAGTTCTTTCTTGTTATCAGTATTCTCGAAGTTACCTTTATAAAGGTTAGTTTCTTCGATCATAAAGATACCTTCTAGCTTCTTAGGTGTCCATTCTTCAGTGATTGATGACATCTTCGTTTCCTTAAGAACAAGCGTCTTGTCATTCTTAATAGTATCAAGTATTCTAATGATTACTTCTTTCTCACCCTTAGTAGCTTTCGCTATAATAAGAGTAGACCCTTCCTTAAGTTGGGCAAGCTCAGTAATCTCGGAATACTTCTTGATGTTATTCTTTACGAACTCTGCGATCTTATCGTATTGCGCGTTAAGGTTGTATTCTGTCTTTTTCATGGTTCTTGTTTTTAAAGGTGATTAAACTTTTGAACCAGAGAGTGTCCTATGGACCAGCATTTCAAAGAACTATCGTTTATTTAACTTGGTATTACAAATATAATAAATTATTTCAGAAGACGGAAATCTATTTTGACGAAGTTAAAATGATCCCTAGATCTATTGTTGAATTTGTTATGTCTATAAATTTAAGATAGAATGTTATGTTGAGGTCTATTGAGTGCACCGGTGGTCGGAGAAACGGGCCCACTGATATGAGGTAGATTGTTAGCGCTAACAATCTGTTATACTAAAAAAGAAATAAAAGATTTCCTTCTTCTATTTTTATTATTTAATTTTACATATTAATAAATATAAAACTCAATCATTATGGAAAATATCAAAAAAGTCGGTGAATGTACCTATAAAGATAAAGTATATACCATTTGGAAAGATCATTTAGATCCTATATCCTTTGGTATATTAACAGATAATGGTAAAGATTGGGATATATTCGCATTAGGCGATGAAGCATATTTCCAACGTTTCAATAAGACGCCAAAGGAAATGATAATTTTCTTAAATAAAGGAATTGAATATTATCTTAAAAATCCAATTGAAAATATAAAGGAATTATGTGATAAAGAATGGAAGGATTTATTTATTTCAGAAATCGATAATCAACAGTTCATTACTGAGATGATAGAAAATAATTTTATCGAAAGAGAAGATTTTGACATTAATAGATATGTAATTCTAAAATTATATTGCTGTATTGCAAATACATGGTATCATGTTAACTAATAACTAAACATAGATTTCCTTCTTCTATATTTTATTTTTATATTTATATATTATTAGTAAAACAGATTTTTAATCTAAATATAAATGTTATGAAATGTTTTGCTTATTATACCAATAGAGAAAAGAAAAGGCGACCGAGACTTATAGAATTACAATATTCTAGTCTTCATTTTATATCAGGTGGCAAGAAATGGTTCTGTAGAGTTTGGACAAAAAATAATGGACATTTTGGAAGTGCTTATGGAAGTAATAAATTCGAAGCATATAGATTAGCATTAGTAAACTTATTCGAATCAAAAATAAAAGCAACATGAAAAAATTAACACTAGTCACCCTAACATGTAGATATAAAAGAATATCCATGTTCTTATTTTTACCTTTAGTTAATGGACGTCCGGTAATATATCAATCTACAATAAATAGTATATTTGATACTTATGCCGGATTTATACCCACGAGAGGCGAAACGGTTTCAATTGGATAAATTTCTTTAAGAAAAACAAATTAAAAACTTAATATAATGAGACTAGATTCGAATCAATTATTTTTAATAGAGGCTATATTAAAAATGGAAATCACTCCAGAAGTTGTTATTGAAGTACTTGTGAATACTTCAGAAGAGGCACTAGAACGTCTTTATGTGAAAAATGATGCGAAGGATATTATAAAGTATCACGAAAACATAGCGAAGGTTGGAGAGGAATATTTAAAACTAATGAAACCATGAAAACAAAAAGATCAAAACCTTCCCATTATACTACTCGTCAAGTGGGATCAAAAGCAAACAAACTTGAAATTGAACTTATAGTAGCTAATATCATGAAGATACTAGCGAGGACGGGAGATGTATTTCGAGAACTTACACTTAAAGAATATATTAAAGAAAGAAATAAAGATGACCATAAATATAATTCTGTTGAAGAAAGATGGTTCGAAGAAGCTAAAGAATGGTGTAAGTCCGTTGATACATTAGAATTATTTAGTAAAAATTGGAATTGTCAGCTAAGAATAAAAGATTTTTAACTTAGATCTTTTTTATTTATTTTTACATATTAATAAAATATAAAACTCACTCATCATGAAAAAGATTACTCTTAACAATGGCAAAACTTACGAAAGAAGTAAAGTCCTTTCAGTTTTAGAAAATTTCATTAAAGATCTCCGACTTAAAGGTGTACGAGTTGGATGTTATTCTTTACATGGAGATGGTAAAGCAACCGCAATTCTAAGATGTGATGCAGCAATTGATATTAATATCAATGGAGAAAATACAGAAACAGAATATTTATTACGAATGGCTAAAAGTAGAATGAATGATCCATATGATAGTAATGATCCGGATTGGATTCAACCTATTGTACAACTAGGTTTTAATTTTGTGGAAGTTCCTAAAGCCGATGAAGGTAAATTAATAAAAGGAGAAGGAATTACTTTTAGTAATATTGAACGTTGCATTGGCATTTCTATATAATTAATAACAAATAAAAACTCAACTCATTATGAAAAACATTCTAGTAGTAAATTACAACAATAAACCTGCCATCATCGCTAATCCTGAAATATTAAATGGATCAAAAACTTATTATAACATGTTCTGGGATAACGGTGACTCTACTTATTCAATTTCCGATCTAAAAGGAAATAAATTAGGTCTTATTAAAAGAAACGATTTTAATACCGATATTCAACTTACTCATTCCCAATTAATAGATAAGTTAAAATTTATTATAGGTGAGGAACAGTTTAAATCTATTCTTAAAATAAATAAAGGAAATATTTCCGGTAACTATTTAAACGTTCTATTTAAAAATGAGGAAGACCGTAGTACTATTATTAATAACAATCCATATTTTTTAAATTGTACTCTTTGTGAAAAACGTTATGGAATTGGAATAATCTTTAATTAATAACAAATAAAAACTCAACTCATTATGGCAAAGAAAACTCCCAACAAAATAAAACCATCTCCTCTAGCTTTTACTTATAAAGAAAAGTATACTAAGGAAGAGGTAATGTTTAAAATCTACGAATCTATTAATGGAATCGCAGATAGAGACTTATTAATTGGTACCAAAATTATTCTTAAGAATAATACCAATAATCTGAATGCTGAAATATACCTTGATACAGCAGGTACCTCCGGCAATTACAGAATGCTTCGTACTAAAATAGTCAATAACCTTACTCAAGTACAAACAAATATAGGTTCAATCGATATATGTAGTCCTAAATTTATAAATAGTGCCGTCCTCAAGCAATGGGACAATAAAACAATCGGATATTATTGGGATTATGATCGTACATTCTATGGTACCATACCTAATTTTAATATGATAGTAGCGGAACTTTTCGAATACCTCAAAATAATGGATATCATTCTTTAATTAATAACCAAAAAACTCAACTCATCATGAAAAAGAAAAGAAACTCCCTCTCAGTTAAAAGACTCCTTACTTATCTTCGCGAACGAGCTATCTATTATACTAAAGTAGGTAAGAATGTCTTCAGTATACCGGATCTCAAGACAAAAATAATTTGTAATTCGGATGGTACGTACTCTATTGAAGAAAAAGGTACCATTATCGAGAACCGTACCGGTCTATCTCGTGTCCATGAAGAAATACATTGTTGCTCAATGATTTAGAATACATTATTGAGCAATGATTTAGATGAAAATGCGCCCTTATAGTAAAATATAGAGGCGCATTTTCATGTCTACTATTCTGTTTTATTTTAATATACACTTATACGTAGTATACTCCCGGTGTTAATCCGAATATACCGGTTAATTTCAATATACATGTTTATATAATTATATTAATTAATATATCGTATCGCAGAATTAATTCGGTATACAGTTAAAAATAGATACACGTATCATTTTTGCATGCAAAAATAGATTTCCTTCTTCTACCGATTTTTATTATTTTTATCTTATAATAATATAAAAATTATATGTTATGGAATTGACTAAAAATGAAAAGCTTTTAATAGAAGCAATTCGAGAAATAGAAAATGACCCGTATCTCATTTTATATGATACTAAGCATAGTTATATAGATAGCATAAAGAGAACAAAACTAGAATTTGCTAAAGATCAACATCCAGCTAGGAAAATTAGTATTGGAATATTAACTGATAAACTAAAGACAATAAAACGATTTTTATTAAAAATGGAAGATTAAACTAAATACCTACTCATCATGAACATCGTCGAAATGCATGTAATTGCCATTAAGGTTAACACCGAAAGAGATAACCTACATCACTGGGGAATTTCGCATTGCCAAATAGTATCTTGGTTAACTACTATTCGAAATCGTCTCACTGAAGATCCTAAATCTTGGCCTTTATATGGAGAATATAAATTAAAATGTGAAATGAGAGGAATTGAATATTACAATGAAACTCTCTTTAATGAGTATCTTGATGAAGTATCCGAAAGAATTGAACATGATTTCATTAAACAAATAAAGAAAGATAATCCACCTCAACGTTAAACCGTTTTCTCTATAAGAGAACCGTACTCTATATAGTATAAGCTAAACTAAGCGCAAACTTCCTTGCAAACCGTTGCATGTGAAGAGTTAACATCAAACGTCTCTTCCTGCTGCCTACTGACCGTCATCTCACTGTGTAGTCTCCAAGTGTGGATTACAGATTCAGAATTGTTCCTCTGAAAATAACCTTCTTCTGAAGGCAATTTTAATATTTAATCTTATCTACGCCTGGTGCTTCATGGTATCGGATTTTTTAATTTATTTGTTTAGGATTACTTGTTGGAGATTTTTTCTTTCTTAGTTGTGGTTGGATTCATCTCCTTTAACCATTCCATCAACTGCTGAGAACCTTCTTTAATTACAATATCATCCATTTTCTCATTAGGACGAATTTCAATTAAAGTATGGTGCTTGTGATGATAGGCTCCTTTATCAAAAAGGGTGTTCCATTTGTTTTTGTGAGGGTTTTTTACGGATAAGTTATATCCAGCTCCTTCACCTTCAACAGATTTCATCTCTTTAGCACATTTGTCGGACCATCTTGGAGTAACTTCAAGGTTAAATTCCTTTTTGAAGTATTCCTCGATTTTCTTTTTGAGAGCGATACCGGTTTTACTTTTATCTTCTTCCTTACTCATGAAGAAACCACCTACTCGAACCGACTGATCAACATCTCTTAACACTAAGGCTAGGAGAGCTAGAACCTCTTTTTTGTTTTCTCCGGCAATCTCTCCAGCGAAAGATTCGGTGATTACGAAAAAGTTTTTGAGGTCCTTTGGTTTCGTGATATGAGTTTCTGAACTCATGAGTTCGGTTTTGTAGGATACCGATTTACCATCTTCTTTAAGCTCATCGAATATCACCAAGTGAACCGATTTGCCATCTTTGAAGATGATGAGGTTACCGTTTTTTAAACTTTTGAGGTCAGCTACTGGGGCACTTTTCTTAAAGGTGCCTGTTACAAACTCTTGGAGCTTGTCAGTTACTGTGTTGAGATCAAACGGTAGGATTACCTGTGTTGCTTGAGTTGTAGCATTTCCTGTTTTCATGATTTTGAGTTTTGTGATACCATGAAGACACCGGAGGCGAGACAAGATTTCAAAGAACTAAATGGAAAGATTATTTTTAATTATTAATCTTATACAAATATAACATTAATCCCCCACATGGAAAAATAATTTTACAGCCAGTTATTAACAAGTTATTAACACTGCTATTAACAAAGTTGTGAACAAACCGTTGGAGTAAGGGGAGAACCGTAACGCCGGAAAGTATTGGGGGAATTATAGGCGGAGATGCGGGGTGTCTAAGTGTGTCACCTCGCGTGTTTAATTGGGCACAGTGAACTTTGGAACAAAGGACTAAAGTGAACTTTGGAACAAAGGACTAAAGTGAACTTTGGAACAAAGGACCTATAATAGACTATATATGTCTTTACTTTGTTCTCTTATAGTACTTATTAGAGTCTTTACTTGTTTCTTATATATGTCTTATAGGTCTTTATATAGTACTTATTATACTCTCTGGGAGCCGTTATCCATATCACTTTGCCTTTTAGTTTTCTTTCTTTTATTTTTTTATTTTCGAATAGACTATATACATATTTTCTTGCTATATTTATAGTATTCTTATGGATGCGCCGCGGAGATGTTTTTTTGCGAGATTTTTGCTGGAAATGGTATGTGGGCGGAATGGAAATAAACCTTGGTCCGGACCATTATATAATATAGAAATAAGAAATACTATGAATACTAAAATGATGGAACAGATAGCCTTAATTGGATTAAGTCAAGATAAATTCGAAAGATATGAAGAATGGTTATTACCTTTTATTAATAATATTGTTCTTCTTGGTGTGCTAAACTCTTCTCATGTCTATAGTTGGACGGAAGATTATGCTCTAGGACAAACTCTTAAATTAATAGATAAACTAGAAATTCCTGAGAATATCAAGATTACTAGTATAGATGGTCCGATATATCATGATGAAGAGCTTGATAGAGTTATTCAAGTTGAGACCTTTATGACAACTGTTAAAGGAGAAGATGTTATCGGAGCTATTGATAGTTTAGTAGAAAGTCTGAATCATCAACTTAAGAATTCGACGCATCTATATCTTTATAGTGGTTGTAGAATCCATAATTATACATATAATGGAGAAGTCTCGACAAGAGCAAGCGTAAGATGGTCTTTTCTTAATACTACAGATCTAGATATTCAAGAAGTTATATAAATAAGAAAACATGTATATAAAAAAATTACAAGAAATTGCCTTAATTGGATTAAGTCAAGATAAATACGAAAGATATAAAGAATGGTTATTACCTTTATTCAGTAATATTATATTTGGTGCTAATACTTTTAATTCAGCCAAATATCTAAATACAACATCGGATAATGTAGTAGCTCAAACTCTTAAGTTGATTGATAATCTAGAGATTCCAGAGACTTTAAAAGTTACTACATTAAGTGGACCTCTTTATCATGATGAAGAATTAAATAAAATTATTCAGGTCCAGAATTTTAGTGTTAAAGTTGATGGAGAAGATGAATTAGGAGTAATAGATCTTTTAGCAGAAAGCATCAATACTAATATTAAAAATTCAACACATCTATATTTTTATAGTGGATGTGATATTCATTTTTATAAGTATGAGGAAAAGAGTTCTACTAATGCTAGTATAAGATATGCTATCTATAATAAATTAGAAGAAGATCTAGATAAAGTAATCTAAAAAAGAAATAGCAATTAGTTGCTCTTTTTTATTCATAATATTTAACGAGTTTTTCTTTTTCTTCAACTTCATAAGCAATTTGTTCTTTTATATTATCTTGACCGTGACCAAAATCTGTATAAGTAAATTTAAAAAACTTATTGTCGGATTTTCTTTGGACCACTATATCATAATCAATAAAGCCTTTTTCTGAATCATAGTATGTTGACTCTTTATAGATACATCTACAGGTATCCCAATCACCAATATGTAAATCATTATCATTAGGATACTTTGCATTTTTTGCTAAATCGATTACTTTAATCTTTTCTTTACTCATAATCTATTTTTAAGCTTAAATAAAATTCTAATTCTTTTTGATTAGCTAATCTTATATTGTTCTTATAGTATTCATTTCCGATATATCCTTGGGAATTACGATCGTTCTTAAGTAAAAATCTTGCTTTATCTGTACTATAAATGCTACCACTCTTTGCTGCTATATGATTCCAAAATCCATTCTGCTTCCAATAAAAACTAAGTTTATTAGAATTTCCATTACTATCATCGAAGATAAATAGATCTCCTTGACATTCTAATATGTCACCATTTTTATATGTGTCACCATAATGATCACCATCATAAAAAAGAAATTTAAACAAATAGTTTGTCAATAATTTCTTTATTATTTTGTTCTTAATATCAATATACATTATAATTCTAATTTAATATCTAAATGATAAGTGGAACGAAAAATATCAATCCAATTTAGGTCGGGCCAAATACAAAATACCATTGTATATAAGATAGTATATACAAATAAGGTAAACCATCCAACAAGAGCACCTAATTCTTCTGTATATTCACTATCTGACATCTTATCTAAAAGGAACCATATAATACCACATGTAACAAAGTACATGATTAAATCTAATATATGCATATTGTTATTTTTTAATAGATTGGAAAAAGTTCGGAGATAGAATCATGGACTCTTTTAATTGGTTTAATTGAAGCTCTTGCTGTATAATGATATAGTTCATCAGGAATAAGAAATGGATCTATTTTAAAATTTTCGATATGATTTGATGAACCTTTCCATCCTCTTCTATATTTAACTACATAGCATTTATCATTGTCATAAATACATACTGTTTCCGTTATTTCATTACAGTAGAGTACAGGAGTACCATTCTTTAAGATATCATATTCTTTAATATCTTCATCTATCATCCAACCTGTAGATTCAAAATCTTCAGAATATTCATTTCTATCTCCTACAACACAAAGGTCTTTAGATCCTTTTACATTAATTAATTCTCCTTTAATAAATTTCATAAATTGGATTTAATAGATTGGGAACATTTCAACAATTTGCATTTTTTTAAGTAATTTTACACTTGTTTTATCAGCATAATGATAAAATACCTTTGGATTAAGAATTTTATCTATTCTTTCTTTTTCGATATGATTGCCAGATCCTATCCATCCTTTGCTATATTTAACTATATAAGATGTATCATTACTATAATAACAAATTATTTCTGTAATTTCACCACAATATAGAACAGGTGAACCTATTTCTAATAATACATCTTTACTAATAAAATCATCAACTACCCATCCAGTGGATTCTAATTCATCAGGTCTATATTCATAACTGTTATTACTTAGTTTTAACTTATCATCAATATCTTCAATATATTGACCACAAATACCTGTACGTTTGACTTTTAAAATTTCTCCTTTTTGAAACTGTATCATAAATTAATTTTTTAGTAAATTGGAAAGAGTTCGGAATTAACTAACGCCAAATCTGTTTCATTATAGCTATTATGTTTTTTATTATCCCAAAGCACGCCGTATTGATGTTTATCGTATATTTTATCAACAATACCCTGTATATCTTTTGGATTGTTTGAACCTTTACCTCCTGTATAATACCTCGTTCCTGGCACAATCATGACTCTGTCTCCTATTTTAAATTTCATTTGTTAATTTTTTTTTAAAGTTAATAAATTGGAAACATTTCTGTAATGATCGGATCAATTAATGTAAAGATATAATTACCACTCGCCATAGATACTTTTCCGTTAGATTCTTTTCTAACTAATATGTATGAATACTTATATCCTTTAGTTATAGGATCTTTCTTCCAAAGAGTTCCAGGCTCTTCTCCATTTTGGGTATTATTGAGTAAGTATACACCATTTTTATCAACGTATAATACACCTTCTGGAAATAATCCTTTAAAATGATTAATAGTTGCACGTTTACCATGTAAAGAATAAAGATCAATTTCTGTAATATTGCTGTTATTAATTCTCATAATTTATTTTTTAGTATATTGGGAACATTTCAGGTTCTGATGCATATGTGAAATATTTTGCATAGCCTTTTTCAAATTTACCGTTACGAACAGTGGATAGTCTAATATAATATTCATTGCCTTCTATATCTTCTAATACTGCATTACAATCACCATTTTTACCAAAATCTGAATCGGTAAATTTTATTATTGTTAAAGGTGTTCCCATTTTATAGTTGTTACTATCACAAGAAAATGTTGATGTATGTTCTAGATTGCCGCATATCCAACCTCCTGTATTTTTGAAACATAGCCTATCTCCTATTTTAGGTATTCTTGTAAAAGATTTAATCGTATGATTCTTTATATTTTTATTAATGCTACTCCAATAATCATGGCCTTCAATAGATTCTGACCAACCAAACATACTATAAATAAACTTGGATAAACTTGGATATAAGCTTTTTAACTTTTCATTTCCTAGGTTTTCTAAATTCTTTGATATTTTTGATTGAATATCTAATTCTAAACATTCTAACCATTCTTGTCCTGTTTTCATAATTAATAAATTGGAAAGAGCTCTGAATTCAATATTGTTTCTGATTGATAATAAACATTAATACCATTAACAGCTACGATTTCATTTAATCGGAATGTCCACTTCGATGAACTTTTGTTTTTAAACTTAACACGAGTACCTTCTAATTCAATAACAATTTGATTAGTACCTAGAAACATATTCATTTCACCCTTTTTATTCCATGCTATTGGTCTAGTATTGGTAAGAGTTACAGTATCTCCTACTTTGATATTATTTAATAATTCTAAATTCTTTTTCATAATTTAATAAATTGGGAATAATTCAATATTACTATAAGCACTTACACCATTTACCTTTTCAACTTCATGTTTTTTAAAGTTCCATTCATGAGTAGCTAAATTTTCAAATCCTATATTGGCGGATCCTACAAATTTAACGATTTGTTCAGTACCTAGAAACATATCCATCAGACCTCTTGGATTCCAGTTAGGTGGTCTTGTACTTGCAAGAGTTACAGTATCTCCAATTTTAATACTATTTAACAGTTCTTCGTTCTTTTGCATAAATTATATTTTAATAGATTGGGAATAATTCTATAGGTTCAACAACCAATTCAAAATCTTCTCCTTTATAATAACCTTTACCGTCTTCAGTAAACCATAAATTAGTACCATCTCCAGTTCCAAAAACAGTATAAATACTACCGGTTTTGATAGGATTTTGACCTTGATTTGTCGTTTGATCTTTTAAAGATCTTACGTTATCTCCTATTTTCATAATAATTTAGTATATTGGAAACATTTC
>ERZ1292625.1867-Hain-H41-01um-R1-1867-length-21988-cov-6_pt1 | contig 21404 bp, 26 predicted proteins | sample MGYA00564400_ERZ1292625 | MGnify/ENA primary metagenome ERZ1292625 (study PRJEB36523, sample SAMEA6512639) | groundwater metagenome | collected 2019-01-08 | study: AquaDiva: Metagenomics assemblies of 32 groundwater samples
AGAATAGGCCGGTACTGCTCTGTGTCACCTGTCCGCTGGAAGTAGTGAAAAGAATAGAGCCGTTGGTGAAACCGGTGAGGGCGAGGTTGGTGGAGGTGACGCTGGTAAAGCTTAAATTAGTGCCTTGAAGTAAGGTGGAAAAGAGATTGGTAGAAGTGACATTTGTAAAGGTAATCCCGTTGTTTATGAGTTGGGCGAAGGAGGTGCCTGTGGTCGTAGTAGCAGTTTGATAGACAGCGAGGTAGTTGATTGTGGAGGTGGAGACGCCACCTGAACCACCACCACCACAGCCGACACAGGTCGTTACATTAAGATTAGTCGTGGTGACGTTTGAAGCCACTAAATCAGTAATTGTTGTAGTGACTGTATAAGTACCTGAAGAGTTGCCGACGAGGAGTTGACCGGAGGTGGGGACTGATCCTGTGCCAGTGCCGCCTTGATATGGGAAAAAGACCGAAGCTCTCAGCTTCAATTCTTCAACCACATTCAATGAATTTTGTATTTTAACAAAAGATACTACGCTTATGATTCCAAGCAAAAAGGCCGCGGCAAATAAAATTTTCTTTTTAGTAGACATATGAGGGTGCCCTAATTACCGAGGTAGTCGGTGGCGCGGTGACCATAGTTATTGTTAAACCGCTTAATGTATAATCTTCTCCGCCAGATGTCATTACTTGGCCATTTACTGTTAGGATCAAACTGCCAGCTGGAGAAGGAGCATGAGCAAGGGTATAAGTGACATTTGCGCTATCGACTGCCCCTGTAGGCGTTTCGTTATAAGCAAAAGTCCCACCTGCGCCGCCTTTGATTACTAGCCCGCCACCGCCAATTTTTTCGTTCGCGCGCAGATTCACCCATTTTCCCCATGTTCCATCGGGATTCTGGAACCTCAGCATCGTACCTTGCCATTCATGCTTCGGGGCTGACCCGATAGGCCCCATGGGGCCTATCTCGCCGTCCTTCCCATCCACATAATCAATCCCTTTCTCCAGTGTTTTGCCCCGTTCACCCGGATCACCTTTCCCGCCCGGATCACCTTTCCCGCCCGGATCACCTTTCCCGCCACGCAAACCATCAAAATAATCTTTATTTTTGACTGGTGTAATTTTTTTTAATAGTTCCTTTTTCTCTTCTTCCGTAAAATAATCAATTCCCACTTTTGGCATGATTTCTTTAGCAAATTCAATTTTCTCTTTTTTTGTAAAATAATCTTTTCCTTTGATCGGAGTATATCCCTGCTCTCCCTGTTCTCCCTGTTTTTGATTCTTAACTACATCCAAAATAATTTCTAAATTAGAAAGAGAATTTTTATAATCCTTCATTTTAGATTCTAAAAAATCTCTCAAATTCCTTGAAAGCTTGTTTTCCAATTTTTCCTCCAAAATCTCCTTTAATTTCATTTCAGATTCTCTCAGGCTATTCCATTCTTTTTCCAAATTTGAGATGTAATCAAACAACGCGAGATCGGCATCGTCCTTCAATTTCAAAAGGATTTTAGCGTTATTCTTGGGCATATAAATCTTTTAATCTCTTTTTTAGTTCAAGATCATTCGTCTGCGCATCCATTTGATTTTGACGATTTTGGTCATTCAGCATATTTTCCTTCATCAAAGACATTTCTTTTTCTTGCAATGAGTTCAAAAAATTTCTTTCATAATCAGTCGCGAAAGTATCAGTGATCACAGATTGAGGGATTTTTGGGAGTCCTGAATTGAACATATTAGTTGGTATTTTTTAATAAAATCCTATCTGGCTCATAAATATATTCGCAAACTCGGAAACCAAACCTTACCAATCTATTATCATTATTCTCGGCGCTACCGCTCAACTGCAAAGAGAGATTGAAAAATGCCGTATTCGGATTAACGTCCAAATAATAAATGTACCTGCGAAGATTTGCCTGTTGTGGATTAGAGCCTATTTTCTGCGAGCCAAAGGCCGAAGCGCCAAACGGATTATATACCGCTCCTTGCATTAAATTATCGGTATTTGTGCCTGCTAGAGTATATTCAGTGCGGGCTGTATTTCCGTCAATATCATATAGCAAAGTAAGTGTTTGCGAGGTGTTCTCCAGTTGTTCTATCTCAACATAAGCAAGATCAATTCGCTTCTTTATAAATGGCGCGTCAAAATGCTCTGCCCATGATCGGAGAGTATGAGTAAAAGAAGCGGTATTATCAGTTTTGTCGGCAATTATTCGATACGAATTTGAATTGAGAGAAGAGTGCCAGTGTACTTCGATCTTTGTACCGGCTGAATTTTCAATAGCCGTCCAAGCATTGACATTCCATCCGATGGTCGGAGTGTCCCACCGGCAGGGGATAACCTGTCCTTCTGTGGTAATGGTTTTGCGTTCAAGATCGGCTATGAGAACAGTATCATTTGCGGTTGAATTAGTGTCTTCCTTGTAAGAATAATAAATTTTATTATTCACGCAAATTCCAGCGCCTTCATCGTGCACGCCCGTATCAAACACTGACTGGACAGGCTGTGAGAGAATAATATATTGTGGCTCAGAGTTGGAAGTAACACCAGTCAGAAGGATCATCTTTTTATCAGCCGTCACGAATACCAAGCCATAAGGGGTAGAGAAAGTAGACGAATCATTTACAGCGCCGAGCGTGGTGCTTTTGTCGTCTGACGATACGAGAGTTCTGTAGACAGGGCTATCAAGCCTTGCCCCTACCTGATTGAATTCCAAAGTCTTGATGACACGCTTTTTAAGACATAAAGCGACTTTGTTCAATTTGCCAAAAGCGGTTATCGGGCCGGAAAATTCGATTTCCTTTGTACCACCAGCCCCGTCGGTACTGCCGGTTGCGTGATCATCTGGATCGTCGAGTTTTGAATAATCCCAAACTGACTGTCGGCCTTCTCTACGGATATGCAGCCGACCGTCATGAGCCATGGCAACCGCGAATTTGGTCGGGTCAGTGCCGCCGCTTATCACCCCTGTCAATTCCACCGGACTATCAATTACCAGCGATCCATTGGCCTCGCCTGTCGGATCGGCAGTAACACCAGTAAAAGTCCCTGTAGAGAGGCCTGTGTAGGCATACTCAGTGCCGTTCACGATCACTGTGCCGGTGGCCGTGAAGCCCAAATTAGCGAGAGAAGCGGCGGAAGTTACGATCGTATTTGCAGTAGTTGAGGATATTGTCGCTGAAAGCCCTGTCCAGCGGAATGGATTTTCTGTGCCGTTACAGAAAAAGCACCAAGTGGGAATCTGGTTGGTTTGTCCGATGTTCGCAAATGCAAACTTTTTACCAGTAGTAAAGCTCCCTTTGATAAGCTGAAAGGCGGTTGTTGTGCCGATAAGCCAGCCATATACGCCGGTCGCATATGTTTTTAATTCCCATTTATTGCCTGCCCTGGTTTCAAAGACATGCGCGCTTTTTACTGCCGTAGCATCTGTAACTTCTGTGTTGATTGGCTCATATCCTTCTCTGACTGACGGCACATCCTCTTTATCAAAAGCCATATTCTGGCCAACGGGAAAAGATCCGCGTGATTGACTCAGCTCGTTCGAGGTGTCATAACCGCGGAATTTTTCACCAGGGATCATCTCAGGGAATATGAACCATTTCTTCTCCAGTGGCTTCAAAGTAGGCAGTGGTTTCGACATAATTATTTGAAACGGCGATAATAAACATTACTAGTTTGTTTCTCTTGGCTCGGATATTTCTTTTTTAGTGTTCTCTCATATGGCTCCAGTTCGCGCGCGGCATATTGAGCCAAGGAATTGTCTTTGAGGAAATGCACCGCGCAGATCTCCATAACCTTATAGAGATAAGCATTTTCAGCGTCTGATGGGCAAAGAATAGTGTCGGTTGTCGCGGTTGGGTGTTGCTGATAAGCGCCGCCAGTTGTTTTGACATTATTTTGAGAATAATATGGCAATTCATAGAGAGTCGGTAGAGCGACAAAAAGATTATCAATCCGATACGCTCCGTTTGCTCCGCTGGCAGGCCCAGTGATGACGAGCTGAACATAATTAAGCGCGGTGACTGTCGGACTGCCGGTGGTGGTATAGGAAGTAAAATCAAAGCCGATTAAGCCCTTACCGGCATTGATATTATCACCTCGAAATCTGGTAGTTGATGTCATTTCATAATACGCTGAGGCGCTCGATCCGATTCTCAGTCTTACCGAAGTGATAGCTGAGGTATTACCAGACGGCGCCATCAATTCAACAAAAAACTTTCCCACGTCTTTATAATCAGTCAGATCAACGGCCGAAAGTGTTGAGTTGACCAGGGTGGTTGTGCCGCCGGAGTAAGTAATCGTGAATTTCAGAGAAGCTGATCCTTGGGTAAAGAAATTCTCGTCTACTGCCAAAGACGGACTATCGCCGGAGATTGACCATGCTCCATTTGAGGAATTGTCATCAAAATTATGGATAGTCAGGCCTGTACCGGTATCATCTTTTACCAAGAGATAGAGCGTTTCACGATCAAATTTGAAAGCGGTTTTTCTATTGTTAAAATCGTGGATTAGTTCGTCCTCGGTGACATTCTGAAATTTCGGAGAGTTAAGGCCATACGGACGTTGCAGATCAGCCCAGCCGAGGAAGTCAGACGGCGCGGCGTATTCATAGACACCTGGATAAACCAATAAATCCTGCTCCCTCTGCGCGGTTGGCATTTTGTAGGTAGAATTAAAATATTGATTGGCTCTTTTGAAGGCCACAATAACATCAGAATCGGTTATCCTTTCACCTCGTGTTTTTGTTTCTTGCTGTATTTCAGATATGGATGTTGAGAGTAGGAGTCCCATATTTATGTTTTTAATAACTTCATCCCTCCCGCCTATTTTTTATGATAAGCGGGAGGGTGAGGTTACCTGATTAGTTCAATTTAATAATTCGTCTATCCAACCTCCCTCGATTTTGAGAGAGGCTGTAAAATGATTAGTACCACCAATAATTCTTTGAGATAATGGAGTATCCGTCACCGCCAGTTCCTCCAGTAGCATCTGCTCCACCGTTACTTCCAGCGGAAAAACTTCCCCCTCCTCCGCCACTCGAATACCCCCCGCCTGTCCCTTTAATTAGACCACCGTTTCCACCAGCGGTAAGAATAGTCCCTGAGTTAGTTAAAGAACCGTTATAAAGAAGTTCAACAAAACCGCCACCACCCCCGCCTCCACCTGTGCAATTTCCATTTCCCGAGCCTGAGACCCCAACAGTCCCAGTTGCGGAAATAGTCCCGATAAAAGTATTGTTTTGTCCGTTGCATTCAATTATTAGAATCCCAGCTCCTCTTGACCCTGCCCCACCTATGCAATTTACAGTATCTCCTCGTCCACTTGAACCACCAGCACCCATAAATGATTGTGGAATAAATCCCTGTGCCGAGTCTAAATGATTCCCACCAAAAGCAACTCTTGCCCCTCCAGTCCCCCCTGAAGCTTTTGTAGTCTCAAGTAACCACCGAGTGCTAACTCCATCTAGTTGTGACGCCCCGCTTCCAGGTTCCGCACTCCCAGCCGCTCCTGTTGAAGTAGTAAATATTTTTCCGTTGATAATACAGTTCCCCTGTGATTTTAGGAAAATTGCTGAGCCACTTGAAGAAGCGTTGGTAAAGTTTAAAGTACCATTTATTGTAAGGGATGAGTAATTTTTAACAGTTACTTTGTTAGTGCCAAGGTCTATGGTGGTTGTAGTGCTTGAAGCAACCGATAAAGCCCCGTCCGTGCCGTCTCCGCCGAATTTTTTCCTTGTCCAGCTGTCTAATGTACTACTTGCATCAGCAAGTGGAATTTTGCCAGCAGTAGCGGTAGTGGTGGCATTAGTCGGGTTCTGTATCACTAAACTGTTTGCATCCAGAGTTGCTAAGGTTGTAGTTGGGACATATCGAGCGTCAATATACCCACTCCCATTACTCACCGGCACCTTGTTGGCGGTTGAGGTCTGAGCGAAGGAACCGCCATTAGAAAAGGTTCTGGCACCAGTCGAGCCGGTTGAGGAAGAAGATTGGAGCATTGAGTCGGTGGCTTCTTGGGAGACACCTTTGATGAGAGTGGAGGCGTTTGAGCCACCAGTGGTGGTGGCTTGATTCATTGCATAGAGGGTGACATAGGAAGCAGGATCGCCAGTAATATGTGTGGTTGAGCTTGCAATAGGGTCGGTGTTGAATGTCCAAGTGCCGGTGACGGTAATTGAATCATTCACTGAGGCATATTGATTGAAAAACTGCCCGATATTTGTAATTATGATCGTCGCACCAGCGTTATGAGCGACTGCGATTGTCGTTGAGTTGGACTCGCTTGATCCCTGAAACACTAGACCACGCGTGCAGTTCGTCCAGCTAGAGGCGGTAATGCCTGTACACAAAATCGGCTCTTCTTTTGAAGTGCCTGGTTCAAGAGACAAGTAAACTTTTACAGAAGACGCGCTACTGATATTGGAAAGAGCGATCTGTACGCCAGCTTTATCTTTTGTCGAGACAACCGGAATTGTCGTGGCTGAATTTGAAATGTAGCCAGTGGTTCGAGATTGATAGCCCGTAGGGGGTGTGTATCCGAGCCTTTTTTCTCTAATATTTAATCGCTGGCCAATGAGGATGAGATCGGGATTTTTAATATCATTATTTGCAATCAATTCAACTATTGATGTATTAAAATTTTTAGCTATTTTCCATAAGGTATCACCTTTCTGGACAGTATGAATATAATCCGAAGCCGAAACCGAATAGCCTATTAAATTTGAAAGCAGGATTAGACCTAAGATACGAAATTTCATATTGACTTTTTATTTAAGATTATATATAATATAACCAGTTACTTTGTTATTATCCATAATTTATGCCACCAAGATTAAAATTAGAAAATAAAAGATTCGGTCGTTTATTGGTAATTAGTTATAAGGGACTTTTCAAAAAAAGGGCCTGGTGGAATTGTATTTGTGATTGTGGAAATTATCATATTACTACTTCTTATTGTTTAACTAGCGGTGAATCTCGCTCTTGTACTTGTCTTCAAAAACAGATCGCTGGTGATTTAAAACGTGTTCATGGAATGGCCAAAATAAAAGGCAAGGTAACTCGATTCTATTATACTTGGACAGCGATGAAACAGCGTTGCCTTAATCCAAAAAATCCAAATTTTCATAATTATGGCGGTAGAGGAATAAAAGTTTGTAATAGCTGGCATAAATTTGAAAATTTTTATTCTGATATGTATCAAGATTTTTTAGAACATTTTAAAGATTATGGATCAAGGAACACTACAATCGAGCGCGTCAACAATAATGGAAATTATGAACCAAGCAATTGTCGGTGGGCAACCCAGAAAGAACAACATGCCAATCGAAGGTGCCGCAATAAAAATTCCTCATAATTATCGTTTAATTTTACCCAATTTAATTCCCCTGCCTGTCATCACGGCGGCGCCTCCACTGAGCAATGTGAGGACAGTCTGTATCAAAGCACCAAGAGCAGGTTCATATGCTCCCGCAGCCATCAGATAAGTATTCACTGCGCTTAGAGCGCCAAAAATTAGCGTCTTTTTGCCCTGTAGCCACGAAAGTAGCCTGTTGAGGTTGACTTCCATACGTTTTTTATTTAATGAATAAAGACCCAGCATAATTTTTAGGAATATTATCAAGAGTCGTCCGAGGCTTGGGATAAGCGCCCTCAATCGCCTTCGCCACGTCCCCATCCCCATAACCGACATATTGCCCGGCAAATATGCCGGATTTTGCTAAAAAAAGTATCGCCGGTCCAACTTGGATGAATTCGGGAAGGTTTTTTTTTATAATTTGGAACGCTTTCGCTCCACCAAAGCGATAGTCCCAAGGTAATTGAACGATCTGATTCTGATAGCTGTCATGGATTTCCCAATATTTCCCCCAAACACTGGCTCTGATAATTACTCTGTGAGTGTAATTAGCTACCTGCTGATAATTCCCGCCGTCTACCGAAACCCAGACAGGAGAATACTGCAGGGCATCCCATAGTTGCTCAACAGAAGAAACAGGAAAAGCGATCCCGCCCGCGACAGGCACATATTTCGTTTCAAATTCAAGGATTGGCTTAACTTTTTTTCCATAATCAGCTACCCCAGCTGGCATTACTGCGTAATATTCATCGACTCCCATGCTTTCTGCAAACGGCCAAAGATCTTCGGGGCAGAATAGATTATGGCGGATATAATCATCTACGGCGCGTACTGTATTGCCCTCATTCGGATTAGTGCCTGAGCCTTTTGCGGTACGGCGATCAGAAGCGTTAAACTTGCCGTTTTTCATCAATCCGACAGATTCTAAGGCGACCAAAATAACTTTATCCCTCTCACATTCGAGATTCACCAGATACTCAGCCCCATTATTACCAGAAAACGAGACGCAAGCATTGGTTTCAGTCGCTTTTCTTTGCAATTCAGCCTCTGGCTCCCATTTTTTCCATGACAAAGTTCTCTCGCCATCAACGATTTCTTCCTTGATCAGTTTTGTCCATTGGCTTCCGCCTAATTTTGCTTCAGATCCCAAAATATAATCTTCTGGGCGAGGTAATTCTAAAACCAAACCGAATGTTTTCATATTTTTACTATTTATTCATTAGTTGAAGCGGAAATTGTTACGGTCGTCGTGCCTGTCACCCAAGGACTGAGAATTGCGGTGCACCATTTGAAACCGGCGCTGTTATCAAGATAGAGTTGTCTGACGGTTGTTGAATTTACAAAGACCAAACCAGTAGTCCCGTCAATGCTACTGAGATTTTCAAGATCGCTCACATCAACATTCGCGAATCGTCCTGAGGTAGAAGCGGTGCCTGAGAAATCTGGAGCTGTGTCCTGACCTGAACAAGCAAATTTCAAAGTGCCAGTTACTCCATTCGCGACAGATACTGTCCAAAGCAAATCCTGAGAATCAGCAACATTGAACGCCGCGCCGGTAGTCGTAGCGACTACAGCATTCATCACCGTTCTCTCCGCTTGATTCGATCTTGAGCTGAGCATTCCAACTCCTGCTCCGCCTGCTAACGCAGTCAAGAGAGCTGCCAACCCCAACAATAATTTTCTGATATTCATATGTATAAAGTTAATTAAATTATTCCTGAGGGAGAAATTCCCCCTCAGAGTAAGTTAGTTATAACTTCCATGTCAGGTCATAAGTTCCCGCCATTTCATTTAATGGGTTAGTCATACCTGTTAGCGCGCCGCCATCAAGGATGCCTTGACCGCAGATGCTTTCTCCGGGTAAAGCATATATTTCCGAGAATGTACCACCACCCGAGGTGATAAAACCAGAACTCCCTGCTGTTACACCGCTTGCAACATAGACCGCAGAGCTAGTCGCAATAAGTGCCGCTTCCATTAACATATTGTCAACAAGTTGGCCCGAGGCCAGTCCAACTATTGTGGTCGTTGGAGCAACATATAACTTCCACGAGGAAGTTCCTGCATTGGTTATATTAACTCTTGCGGAAACAGTTGATGTCGCCGCGAACGGATTGGCTACGCAGAAGAGAGTCGAAGTTGCGTCAGCGAGAGAGCCGGAAGACACAACAGTAGCTAGACTGTTTTGGGTACTCGTGCCTGTAAGGGTCAGAGAACCTGTACCAGTCAAATTCCCGCCGGAGATAGCGCCTGAGACAGTCAGTGAGTCCACGGACAAATCATTGAAATTTGTCGTGCCGCTCAAGTTGGCTTCTCCAACGGGAGAAGCCGCCTCAATATAGTTCCCCTCGACTATCACTTTTGGCGGTGGACCGGAATAAGCTCGCACCAAACTCGCAACTCCGGCCACGGAGACTACCAGTGCTACTAAACCCAGAATGTAATTTTTGTTATTCATAGATTTTTATTAGATTAGTTTTAGCGTTGGACGCCGGGAAGTGGGAGATTTTTCTCACTTCCCATTTACGACTATCGTATCCATTTTTACGCTAAGGTTAGCCTAAACTCACACAGTCCCGTTGCTTGCGCAAAGTCCTTCGTAACTGATAGCACCGACGACCTCTCGATACTCACCCTTATAAACATACTCATTCTTCGGGCTAATCTTCCAGTCAACCAACTCAGTCTGCAGAGCCTGTCTCACCCAGCGGAATAAACTGGCGTTACGAGAGAGCAAGAAGTGAGCTGTCGCTGAACCACCTTGCGCGGCGTTCAAGAAACTTGAGCGCATTACCTGGAGACCAGGGAAGAGATTCGAGAAATAGTTCAGATCATTATTCGCAGTGCCAGATCGGAGTTCCGATTTGGTAATTTCGTTCGCAGCCTTGAACAGAATGTCCGGTACAAGAAGTACGGCCGGCTCAAAACCTCCGAGAGTGCCGTCCTGGGTCTTCTGGGCCATAAGCGAGAGGATGAGGGAATTAAGGTTCGCCTCATTCAATACACCAGTCTCAAGATTGTCCACCGTATCACCACCGAGAGTGGTATGCGAATTTGAGAAAATTGCAACACCATCATTGGTAGTCTGAGTGGTAAAACCAAGATTCAAGACGTTGAAGGCGTTCTTGTCGCGAGAAATTCGCGCAAGACGTCCGCAGTCCGTCATCATTTTGTCTACCACTGAATGCTGATCATCATCAAACAAATTCTTTGAAATTGGCACGGCCTTTGAATAGTTGAGAACCGAGAATGTCTTCTGGTTGCCAACTCTCGCGGTACCTTCCGGCACGTTCTCATTTTCAGCGCGAGTACCGAAGTAACCAACACCTTGAAACTGTTCAACGATTACCGCTGCTTTATCAGTTGAATCCTGGCGAAATATTCCAGCTGTTTCAGCCGTAGCAGTGCCTGGAAGTACTGGATATTCATATTCACTCATGAATACCATGTCCAACGCAGTTTTTACTGCATTAGGAGCTAAACCTGATTGAAATCCCATATATTAATAGTTAGAAGCCTAAATTAGTAGCGCGAACCGAAATCATGAAATCGACCTCATTTCGTGATGCGTCGCCAGTGCCGGTCAAGATAAGACCGTTAGTGGCGCCGTCTGCAGCTGCGGTATCTACTGTAAACACACTGCTCGTTAGATCGATAGGTACGCGTTTCTGTGCCAGAGCCAAAATCTCAGCGGCAGTATCAGCTGCAGTCGATGATTTAGCTTTCGCGCGATAAACAACACCAGGTAGCGGCATCCAAACCTCAACCTCACCAGCTGCAGCAACGGTATCAGTGCTGTCTTTGGCGGCAATGCCTACCCAAAAATCAGTGCCGATAGTCGGATCCCCATCATCTGCCAATTCAGCATAGACAGAAGTCCCGATTGTGGTCAATAAAACTGGCTCACCTGCTTTGATAGAAGCGGCAGCGCCAGAAGTGACCTGATAAGTAAGGGTAGGAATTGATCCTGGACCCGGACTTACAATTCGTATATCATTTCGTGACATAAAATTATTTATTTAAATTAGCCTTTTTGCCGGTTCGACGTTCCGCCCAAGCTATCAACTTTTTTTCTTCGGGAGATAGCTGTACAGAATCTTCGGCATCCATTTTTGCCCCATTAAAGGAAGGGGCTGTCCCTACTGTCGATCTAGTCCGTAATGAGTTGGCTAATTCTTTATTGGTCTTCATGATCTTAGACCGATTAGCCAGAAGTTTAGCTGTCGCGACATCCTCTTCCACATTGCCCGTCGGCTTTATGGTATTTTCAAGATGATGTTTGATCAACTTCGCTTCACTCTCATTGGTAGAAACGGATTTGATTTGGTATTCGTATGAGTTTTGCTTTACGGTTAGTTCCCTAGCCGAAAGCCTCTCATCGATTTTAGACCAAATTTTTTCCGTTATCTCGTCTGGATCAACGCCTTTTGTTTTGAGTTTGACTATCTTTTTTTCAGCTTGACCAAGTGACCTTTTCACTCGTTCCAGCTCATTTGCATAGTCATCACCTTCCGATCCTTCTCCTGACTCTTCGCCAGTGGTTTGTTTGCCGGACTCTTCGTCCGAGGCGTCTTCCTCGCCCTTAGAAGTTTCGTCTTTGTTTTCCGAGGTGGAGCTGTCCTCAGTGGAAGTTTCGTCTTCCGTTTGCTTAGACTCCAGGATGTCTTCCGACATAACACATTTATTTATGGGTCGTGGCAGACCCGTTTATTAATTTTTCATTTTCCCAAATTCTTTAGTTTTTCTTCCATTACGCTCAATGTGTATAACATCATTTTTCCTCCCAGCATATCGTCGTAAGTCAATGAACTTTCAAACATCCTTTCCTTTGCCGTTTTTTTCATTTCGTCTACAAGCCACCTCCATAATTCCATAACTTGAATTGTCTTAGCCTGATTTTTCATTGCTTCTTTGACTTCTGGTTTTATATCTTTATAATCAAGGTGTCCTGCTGAAATCATGAAAAATTCTTTTGTCATCAGTTCCTGTAGTGTTTTAATTTTAGCTTTTTTAGTCATATTATGCTAAAGCAGGTTGTTTTGCGCCCAATAATGCTTCCATATTTTCTCCTTCCATTTGTGGGGACATCTGCGGTTGTTTATTGATATATTTTTCCTCTTCACCCGGCTTATAATTTGAAAGTAAGAAATCCCTAAAGATATTCTCTTGGTTCGCGAGCGGATTGCCAATAGCGCGGTCATAGGCCTCAAGGTTGAAGGCCTTAGTGATCGCCTCGCTGGACGGCTTCATGAAATCCGCCTTAGTTTTTATCTTATATTTTCTGTTTCTGAATAGCTCTGGATTGACCTTCGCGATAGACATTCCTAGCTCTTCACCTTCTTTTCTTAACTTCGAGCTTTGTTGTAGGATTGTCTGTTGCTCTGGCGCCAGTCCAGGCACTTGGAATTGCTCCTCAATTATCTGATTTTCTTCCGGCATTTCAAAATCAATTCGGCGCGGCATTTTCTTGCCGTTTATTGTCCTATCCGGGACCAAAATACTCTTATAGTTCAATTTAGCGACATCTCCGATCACTTCTTCGATCTCGGCCAAGGTCATAAACTGGAGAATTGACCCGATAATCAAATCGCCCAAATCTTCCACGACAAACGAAATCATCTTGCCGAATAATCCCAAAACCTTCTTGGCATTTTCTTCCAGCATTTGCTGTTGCTGAGCGGTTTTGGCTAAAGACTGAGCATTGCCGGACTGAGCAGGGTCCTGTGAGCTTTCCGATACTGATGATTCAATTTTTTGCAATGTTGCCATCCCTGTCCCGATGTTTATCGGCGGCAATAAAGGCGAAAGTTTAGAATTGGGATCCGAGAAATTGGTGGTAACACCGGGAATAAGCACACTGCTCCTGACTTCCTCTCCGCCATAGTTTGCCATAGGGGGGAATAGCGAGATAAACGTGCCGTCAATTATCATGTTATAAATCGCGTCAACCACCGACTGATCTGGCGCCATTTTGTCAACAAGGGACTTGTAATAGAAACACCTGCCTTCATCGATCAGCTCATATCCAGTCTTAGCAAAAGGGTACAATTTATCAAATCTCTGCATTGGCCTGTCCGGATCTTTAGTCATAAGGACGCCATTGACAATCGGCAATTCTAAATCTGCAAAACGATCAAAAAAGATTACTTCTTCCACCTTTCTATTCCCCAGCTGTTCCTCATCCGCTTCATAGAAAGTATTTGAGCCACCATCAAAAAATACTCTTACTCCGGGCTGAACATATTTGAAATCCTTAAAACTTTCGTATTTGATTTTGGCGTGGTTAAAATCAATCAATCGCCGACGGATTAAAAATGGCTGTTTTTGCAGATCGCCTTCATAGAAATCACCAATAAATAATTCCTCAACCGGTACTATATTTAATAGAAAGCCTGAAAACACCTCATCCAGCTTCTCTTTTTCCTTCCATGTGCCGTCTGACAATATCTCTTTGAACTTGCGAATAACTTCGAGATATTCGAGATTGAAAATTACTGCGGGATTCACTGCGGCCGCGATCATACCAAAAACAAACTTGCGGGAATACTTGCATTGGTCCAAAACAAAATCCATCAAGTCCTTCATGATCATGGCTGCCTCTTTGTCCGATATGGCCTTTTCATTCTGCGCTTCAACTACCGGCTCCATAATCGCCGAAGTGACATGAGCGACGATAGAAATGACCTTGTTACGCGTAATTGGGCGGATAGTGTTAGCGCGCCACCTCTCATCCGCATTATCGCTAACAGGCGGGATATAATTATTGAAAGTTTTTTGACAATCGTCTTGATATTTTATCAAAGAGCGATTATTGAACTCGCGATAAGACTTGTTTCGTATCTCATCAGCTATTGCCATTTGCTTTCTGATATCCATTAAACGCTCACGCACCAATTTGGCCGGAAAATAATCCGACCGGCGATTCTCAATCTTCCTATTTTTTATAATTGGCTCAGCTATGAGATTCAACATATTTAATTTCTCCACCAGGTAAAATTTTCCAACCTGGCTTCATGAGTATTTTTAATCCATGCGTTATCGGAATTAATTGCTCTATTCCCTCAATGCTTGAATTGTGACTTGACCAGTCTTTTTTCTCCGGTTGATGATAGTTATCGAACATGCTTTCCGCGTCTCTTGCTGTCTTGCTCGATACCGCCCTCGTATTCTTCTCAATCAGCCATTTTCTTTTATTATGCTGTTCGAGCTTCTGCTCACGCTCTTTGCCAATATAATTTTGTTTGATCAATTTTTCCATTTGATCCATACTAGCGGCGCATTACAGATAGTGAATTGGTTGAGGCAACGGCTGTCGGACTTATTGTTCGGTAGCGACTAAATCCATAACGTATTGCATCAAGGCAGTGATCGTTCCCCGGCTCTGGTTCATTGATTATCCTTCCATTTTTATCTGTCATCCATAGATAATTGCGGTACTCTTTTATCAAATTGATACTTCGCTTCGTAACACTGATTTTTTGATCCTGAACAAACTGAATACCTTGATTGATTGATCCTTGCCCTTTGATTGCCGGTAAGATATTGATTCCAAAACCTTTGATCTCATCAATACTCTTCGGCTCCGCGCTATCTGCGAGCGTTAGAACTTTCTGCAAGTTTTTCAATGTTTCCGCTATTTGCTTATTGCTCATTCCGAATTGATAACAGACCTCATCCAGTATAAATCCGTCGTTATATTTATAAATATCTACTATCGCGGTAGGATCATTGGTATAGCCGAAGTCCATACCCCGGCGCTCCAACCTTGCTTCATGCGGCACTTCGTCGATTGTTAACCAATCTTTATATATGCGATTTTCTATCACGCCCAACTTCCCTTCGCCATAAACCGTCCACCAATTTTTGTTGTTTCTGTGGCTTTCAATTTCCGCTACGGTGATTTTGTCCAATCCCTCATTATCCAAATAGGTAAGTGTAATAAAATCTATGTCCTTCCGATTCGGCAACATCTCAGTATAGAACCAAAACTCTTCACTCGGATTCCAGTCAAGCCAGACTATTTTTCTTGTTCTGGTGATCAACTGATCAACTATCTTATAGTCTAAATAATTACACTCATTTACAAATAACACATCTCTCCTTGGTCCGTGCGCTTTGCCGTAATCATCAATGCTTTTGAATTCTATTTTTGATCCAGTCTCAAAAGTATAACAGTGTTTTGTATCGTGCCATCGATCATCATTCCAATAATTCCGATCCTTCATTATGTTTTGAAAGTCCAGTATCGCGCCGCCTTCCAAATGCGGAAAACTTTCTGATACTACGCTGAGCAATTCGCCTTTATGCGATTGAGCGTAATCTATAAACCACACTAAAATTGAAATCGTTTTGCTTGCTGCTGTACCACCGGTAACTGCACGGATTCTTTTATTAAGCGCAAAAATCTTTTTTGTTGATGTAACGTCAACAAAATTAAACTTCTTCATTTTTTGTTGATTTGCCTCCATATATCGGCGATGGAAAATCTTTCCCGTCTTTTCCTGTTAATTCTGTCCTTTGACTAAAACCTTCATTTTTCGCTTTTCTCTCCAAATACCACTTGCTCTCTTCGAGGGATCCGCCCTCGATGGCCTCTTTCATGTTCTTTTTTGCCCTAAATTTTATCATTTCTTTGAGCTGCGTCTTTCTCTCTAAAAAAACAGGGTGTTCCACTTGATAATTATACAAAGAACTAGGGCAAATTTTCGCTAAAAAACAGGCTTGCTCATCGGTCGCATCATTACAAAAAGCATCTTCTAGTATTTGGAGTGCCTCTTCTGTCATTACAGTCGGCCTCCCCGCTTCACCTGCCATATTTTTCCCAAAGTAATAAATTAAGTTTTTTTAATCCTACTCTTCTAATTATTTCATTTGCGTTTACTATAAATCCTTCAACCTTCTTCGCTTTATCGTTTAACCCCAACCTCTTAAAAGTACTTATAGCGTCTCTAAAACCCATTAATATTTTTCTCACCGGTGACCATTTTCTCCCCCACGGCAAAGTATCTTTCACACTTGTCTGATAAGTCAACGTTTTTCCACCGTCAGACATATTAAACTCAGCGAGAAAATTTTTTCTATATTCTTTAATCCAATAAACCTCTCTATTATCTAAATCTTCTGTTTCCTCTAGAATTTTTAAACTAATCAGTTTATTTCCTAAGATTGCCTCTCTTAACCAAATTTGTTTTTTTGAATATCCGCGGTTTTGATTCAAAGAACAATGTTGTAAAAATCTTTTTCTAATATTTTTAGCTTGCCCGATATAACCTATTTTGTCTGCTATTACTAGGGCATAAATCCCTGATCCCGCTGTAATTCTATCCGCTAATTCTTGCGTATAAATTGATGGCCTGCCATTTTTTATTTCTTCCTCCGCCATATTTTTACATCATCATTTTCTTCATTCCCTTTTTCTTTTTCATTCGCGCCATGGTCCCATAAACATAAGCGCCGGTACGATCCTTTGATAAGTTCTTTTTGCGCGCGGCGGCTTTTAACTTCCTCTCAACTTTAATCGGCATATCCTAATAAATAAAAACAGCCTAAAAAATAGGCTGATACTTTCCACTGTTGAGAAAGATAGTAATGTCCATATTTGTATTGGCTCTGCCAGGAACTCTAACCCTGACTATTTAAATATAACACATTCAAAAATAAACACAAAAAAAGTTATCCACTTAACATACATACCGCTATGTAGTATTATATATGTGTTGATGACGTGAGCCTGAAAAGACCATGATCATCCTTGGCGCGAGAAGGGATATAAAGTGGCCCCGGCTACTTGATCCACTACTCAGACCCTCAAAAACACCTTTCCGGGTGTTTTTTAAGTCCTGGGGCGTTTTCCCTTACGCCATTTCTTACAGCAATGCTGTAAGATTTACTTCGCTAACCTTAGCCAAAAGAATGCCCATATTACAGCAATACAGCATTTCGGCATTTTTTGCCAGTCGGACACAATTTCCGGAAACCAATAGCCCTGTCAATGACAATAACAAGGCCATTATACTCTCTTATTATATTTTTTTATATGAATTAGAATATTGCTGTAATCCTGTAAGGAAGGCAAAATCTCCGCTAACCTTAGCCCAAAAAACCATTACATCATTGCTGTAAGATTGCTGTAATGCGTAAGGTCGCTAAGGTTAGCCAAGAAAACACCCAAAAAAAAAGTGATTTTCAAAAAACATTCATACCGCTCTGTTTAACATACATAGCGGTAAGTTATCCACACCCCTGCCCTTGACAATAACAGGGATAGGGTGTATACTATATACGTGAGGGCAGATAAGCCCTAAAAACAAAAAACATATGACCAAGATCACCCTCGCCACTCTCAAAAGTTTCATAAAAAGAGAATCCCAAAAAAACAATTTATACATCAAAAAACTTTCTGACTTTAACGGGATGAGAGATTGTGTTGAGGAAACTAACCCAGAAGTCGTTCAAATCTCCCCCGGAATCATCAATCTCGAAGACTCCCACTCCCTCGGCATCAAAAGCCTCTGGCTAGTAGGTAGCTCAAGAGACTACATCACTTCCTGGTCGAAAGGTGATTATACCGGCTTTGAGGTTTCAAACTGTTGCGGCTCTCAGATCCTTGCGGCCAAAAGATAATTTATTCACTAACCAAACACCAATATGCAAATCACTAAATCAATCATCGCCCTAGCTAAAATCTGTTTAACAGAAAAAAAGTCTTATGGTCGCCTTGCTCAAACCGCCGTACATATTCAAGATGGTAAGGCACTTGTGACCAACAGTTATTCTCTGATCGAACTTACTCTGCCGTCAGAACTGAAAAATGAAAAATACATAATCCCCGGCGAGGATCTCGCCAAAGTCAAAGTTTCAAAGCATTTCGATTTGGTAGATGTTTCCGGTTCCACCATCACCTTTGATCATGCCCAATACAACTTTAAGAAGTGCGACAGCGAGTTTCCCGCCTATCAAAACTTGTTCCCTGAAACTGATCGACGTGTTCATCTCACTACAAGTCTACTGATACAGGTTCTGGAGACTTTGAAAAAAATAGATGAAACCGGAAGCGATTCTGTCACACTGTCTTTTTCTGGAGATCCACTCAAACCGATTGTCTTTACTCAAAAGAATTCTCGCGCCCTCCTCATGCCGCGATTACAATAACTAACCCAATTACAATATGCACTCCCTCTCCGAACAACTCAAAAAGCACATCAAGCAATTATCCCCAGACACCAAACTCCTCGAAATACCCTCTTCTAGCCTCCCCGTCAGCCTATTCCAGGCCATGGTAAATAAAGATCACTGCCGAATCAACAACATAATGAAAGCCGCCGAGGAAGGCCAGATAGTCAGAATTATTTAATCTTAACCAAATAACAATATGCAAATCGAATACTACATCAAACAAGTCTACGGCAACACTCACCTCTACGTCCTCAACCCGGACTTTCAGAAAGCCATGCAACTCCTTACCGGCCAGATCACTCTAACCAAACAGGCAAAAAACGGTTTTGAAATGCTCGGCTTCACGTTCGTACAGGTCCTGCCGCCAGTCACTACAAAAAAGGTCGAGTCTACTACTAGTCAATTTAATTCCTAATTATATAATATGAATAACCTGCGTTTCACCCGACGTTTCATAAGCGTCAAGTCCAAGTTGAACGTGGGAACAACAAAACAGCACACTAAAGAATATAAAAAAGAAAAACTCCTCACCCTGCTCATCGTCACCCTCGTTGCCTCCGGGCTGATCTATTCCTTTTCCTTATGGAATGACTACGCCCTGGCGAAGACTGCGGACTCCGCATCCCATGTCTCGGTCCCACGACTCATTGAGCCATCAATGAAGGACTGGGTGATGAATGCCATCGAAGAGGCCGGGATAGATAAGTATAAGGCATATGACCTCATCCAATGCGAAAGTCGGTGGGAACCGGACGCTAAGCTGATCAATAAGGGCGGTAAGCTAGGTACAGATCGTGGAATTTGGATGATCAACGACAAATTCCACCCAGAAGTCTCAAACTCCGACGCGTTCGATTACAAGAAAGCGACGATGGCCGCCATCAAGATCTACAAAAAGAGCGGCAACTCCTTCCGGCAATGGACTTGCGCGCGTATTCTCGGCATCAAATAGCAACTCTCCACACTTTATCCCCCAACTTATCCACCGAAAGCCTTGACAATCCGCTTTGTATCTGGTAGCATAGATTGCACAAACGCATTTAAGGCTTTCTCCATCATGATATTACATAAGTAGTTTACGAGATCTGACTCTTCTCCCGGCTTCTACTAGCATCTTCGGATGCAAGGAAAGCGCCAGGGCTGAGTTGGTCTGGAACCTGAAAGCCTCCAATGCCTCGTAAACTACTTTTTTAATCTCATGTTGCAAAAAGGTCAAATAAATTTTTGTCATTTATGGCCTCGCTAACAAATCAAGAACTCGTCCGCAAATTTATTCAAGATGAAAGGCACATCCAAAAATTGCTTTATTCTTATGAGCTTGATTCGTTTTTCTTTTACCAGGAAGACAAGGGCTATTTCAAACTGCAAGATCGACAACTAAAAGAGTTTGAAAATTACGTTGAAAATTTTCTCTACGAAGAGTCGCCAAAAAACATCACCACCGCGCGCATTGAGGATATAGTAAAATATCTCAAAATCAAAACTTCTCGGAAAGTGGGAAGCGAAGAGGCCGAATACTTGTCCTTCGCGGAAGGACAAGTTTTACGGCTCTCCGATTTCACCCTCCACGCCTATGATCTCAATAAAATAGCTTTACATCACTTGCCGTTTAATCCATATAAGGTAATCACTATGCAACCGACGCCGATGTGGTCAAAGTTTTTAGATGAGGTTGTTGTAAAAGACAACCTCACCCCTGACAGAGAGTTACAATCCCTGCTCCAGGAGATGTTTGGCTATTCACTCCTGCAGACTACCAAGGCCGAGAAAACTTTTTTCCTTGTCGGCGAGGGCGCCAATGGTAAAAGCGTAATGCTGAATATTCTCCGCAAAGTGGTCGGCGAGTCGAATTGCTCATCCAAATCTATTGAGGCCCTGACCACCGATCGCTTTGCTACCTCTGGTCTTATCGGCAAGACGGTCAATATTTGTTCTGAGGAAGAGAGCGACTATATCAAATCCGATAAATTCAAGGCGATTGTGTCCGGTGAGCCGATCGATATCGAACGGAAATTTGGCGAGGCGGTATCGGGGAGATTCTCGGTCAAATTTATTTTCGCCACCAATGAGATGCCGACTTTTTCCGGTTTTAACAATGGCTTACTTCGCCGCATGGTGATTGTGCCGTTCAAAAAGACGATCGAGGAGTCGCTACGCGATGTTGATCTATCCAAAAAGCTCGAAGCCGAGCTGGAAGGGATCGTTTCCTGGGCGATTGAGGGCGCAAGAAGGCTTGTCGAGCGCAAGTATCGGTTCATCTTACCGGAAGCCTGCAAGCTAAAAGAAGAAGAGTTTAAGGAAAATCTCTCATCGTCAATTTCATTTATTAAGGAAAATTATATCATTGATGAAACTTGCTTTATTTCTAACCTTGATCTTTATGGTAGTTATAAAATATGGGCGAAGGATCGCGGTATTAAGGCTGTAAAATTACAGCGTTTCTCTAAAGATATTACTAAATTATATGGAGATTCAGTTGTTTTCTGGGACAAGACAAACGATAAGACTATTCGCGGCCGGCCGTTCAAATCGCTCTTTACTTCTCTTCCTCTTTCCAGCGCATCAGACTGGCCGACTGAGAAGTATGAAGAGCCAAAATTTTAGAACTTATCCACTTGACATACATACCGCTTTGTAGTATAATTAAACCATCAACCTACTCACTAGCCGAATAATATGCCTCAATGTGCCTCAATCTGCTGCTCAGCTAAAATGTACGCCACCTACCGCAAAGAGAATCATATTTTTGGATTCTGCCTGCCGGACAGCTCGCAGGATCCCCCGCAAGAGAAATTCCCGGCCGAGATTTCATCCCAAAAGCCTATTCTGTCCGGGCTGTCATAAGGTTAAAATATTCACTAAAATTTAACAATATGTTCACCCAAGGCAAC
>ERZ1292625.1927-Hain-H41-01um-R1-1927-length-21394-cov-6_pt1 | contig 21394 bp, 27 predicted proteins | sample MGYA00564400_ERZ1292625 | MGnify/ENA primary metagenome ERZ1292625 (study PRJEB36523, sample SAMEA6512639) | groundwater metagenome | collected 2019-01-08 | study: AquaDiva: Metagenomics assemblies of 32 groundwater samples
TCCTCCCCCGACCCGTTGAGCTTCTTCATGAGAGCCTCGTGGGTCTCCTTGGCTCTGGCGCGGTTCTCGTCTTCGATGGCCTGATCGCGGGCGATCTTCTCCCTCGCCGCACGCGTGTTCTGCGAATGGATGAACCCGCCCGCCACTCCCTCGAGCAAGTCGATGAAGGGGCTCTTTTTCGCCTGTGCGGCCAGTAGAAGCTCTTGAACGCTGCTGGGCATAATATCTCCTTACTCCACCGTGCGCTTCACCGAGCCGCCAGTGGTGGCGGGCGCGCTCTTGCTGAAAAGGCTGAACAGCTGTTCACCAACGCCTGACCCGACCTTCGCTCCTGCGGGTCCGCCGAACGAGCCGCCGATAGCCGCGCCGCCGACGGTGCCAACGAGCTTTAGCAGATCTGCATACGGGCTCGCCCCCTGCACCTTCTCGACACCGTAATTGGCGTTCGCTCCGAGCACGCTCTTCGCGGCGTCGATCGGGAGCAGGAGCTCCTGACGGCGACGGAGGATTTCAGCGTCGCGAGCGGCGACTTGGGCGTTGTTGAGATTACGGGCTATGGAACCGTAGTTTTGGGCCGCGCTGATGCGATTCAAGGTCCCGGCTTGCTTCGATTCGGCAGACTGCATGGCTAACGGGATGGCCCCCATCTTCCGGTTGAGCGCGGAATCGGTGAGTCGCGCCATCTCTGCGGTCAGCGTTTCATTGCCCCTAGCCTCGATGTCGCCCATCTTGCGGATGGTGTCGGTCGAGTAGAGGCTGCCCGCGAATCCCGCGTTTCTGCGTAGATTCGTATCGGCCTCCCGCATCTGTCGGGCGACTTGGTCTTTGACTGGAGCGAACTGCGCGTCCAGATTCCCCTGTGATGTGTCTAGGAAGCTCCTGATGGCGTCGTCGCTCATCTTATACTGCTCAGGGATGCCCGACGCGAGCATCTTTTGAAGCTCGCTGAGGCTCTGTTGGTCGTACTCGGTCATGTTGTAATTAGCGCCTTGACCGACGCCGACGTCGGCCCCTGCCGTGAAGCCGTTGTAGGTCCCGGACTCGGCGAAGCTCCCGAGTTTTGCCAATGCGGCCTTCTGCTCTGGCGTGAGCATGGGAGCCTGGCTTTGCTCCGGACCGCCGCCTCCGCCAAGGAGGCCCATGCCCGCCCTGAAGAGTTCGCTCTGCCCGCCAGTCGCGACGCCCGCCCCGATTCTTCCCCAATCCATAGTATATTCTCCTAGTAGGTCTCGTCAACGATAACGATGCCGGAACCGCCCGCGCCACCCGCGAAAGTTCCCGCCGCGCCACCTGCACCGCCCGCGCCGACAGCGTAAGCGTAGGTCGCAGAGGGGTTGGAGATGTTGAGCTCGATGTACTCGCCACCACCTCCGCCGCCGCCCCAGTTCGCGCTCGCGCCGTCGCCGTTGCCGCCCGCTCCGCCGCCGCCAGTATTGGCGAGACCGTCGGCCCCCGCCGCGTTCTGGTTACCTGCGGGGGCACCAGGCCCAAGGACCGAGCCTCCGCCGTGCCCGAGCGAGATGGCGATCGAACCATTGCTTCCGCGAATCCCGCCGTATCCGCCCGGTAGACGGAGAGTGGCCGAACCAGAGCCACCAGTCCCGCCGGGACCACCGGGTCCGTTCGTCCCTCCCGCCGTCCCCGCTCCGCCGCCCGCCGCCGCGATGCTGTTGAATGAGGACGCCGTTCCGGCAGTCCCGGCGTTGGTGTTCGCGGCACCGCCTCCGCCGCCACCGCCAAGGACGCGAATCCGAAGGTGCCGTGCGCCGACCGGGGTCGTGTATGTCCCCGAACCAGAGAGGAACGTCTGCCGAGTGGGGAGCACACCACCGGAGAAGGCGATTTCGCGCACGGAGTTCGATGCTGTGAACTCGAAGACCGAGATGTCGTCTGCCGCCACAGTTCTCGTTAGTGCGTTCTTCAAGTAGAGCGACGACGCGTGCGTGAGAGTCCTGGCTTGGGTCCATTTGATGATTACGACTCCTGCAGACCACCCAACGATTGAAGTAACGGCTTCTGTGCCGCTAACGTTGAACGAGTTGCCAGTCTCGGGTAGCGTGACCACGCCAAGCGCGGACGCCAACGAAGCGGCGACGGCCTGATGGATAGCTTCGTAGGCCGCGTTCTCTGTCACATCGTCCCACGAGGACCCGTTGGAACGCTGTAGCGTCCCGGTGGTCGTGTTGTAGTAGAGACCGCCCGCCGACGCGGCGGGACGAGCCGCCGTCGAGCCTTTGAGGCCGCGATAGCGGAAGATGGGCGCGGTGGTGGGTGCCGCGCCGGGGAACACCGCTTCGTCGCCTTCCGTCGCGCCGCCGCGCAGGGCTTCCTGCAGAGCGGTCTTAAGCTCACGAATGCGGTCGTCTCCTTGGCTTATCGGGTCCGAACCTGCGGGTGTCGCCGTGTCCCAAACTCCCATATCTTATCTCCTTTAGAACGCTATGATTCTGAACGTCTTCGAAACGGCGTCTGACTTGAGATAGAGCGTGGTGGCCGTGTTGGCCGTCGCCCCGTCGTAGATGCTCCCGGCCCCGTCTTGGCCGTAGACTATATACCCGGTGGGCGTCTTCCCGAGCCCGTGCGCGACGGAAAACTCGGTCCCCGGCGTGGCGTGCGAAGTGACCGACACGCGCGAGATGTCCATGTTGTCGTCGAACGAGATGCCGCCGTCCAGTATGGCGATCAAGTTCTGGATGAACCCGCCAAGGACCGTTATGATGTCGCGGTCGAACGGGCGAAGGTCGGACGCGTTCTGCGTGAAGACGGCGGGCAGGTTGGGCTCGGCGAGCTTGGTCACTTGCGCGCCTCCCGAAGTTTGGCTTCGATCTGGTACTTCTTAAGGGTGAAGCTTTCGCTCGCGATGGTATTATAGAACCGGAAGCGAATCTTCGAGCTCACGACGTCGAAATACGAGTTGAGCGGAGCGTCATCCGTCGGGTAGTCCGACGACGAGAGCGTGAGCGCGGTGGCGAGCGTCCAAGACGCGCCGCTGTCGGTGGAGTAGTACACCGTCATCGAGTTGCCTTTGGCCCAGAGCTCGAGCCCGGTCCACCGCATCATGCGATCGATGTCGGGCACGCCGAAGTCCTCGGCGGTGAAGTCCTTCGTGTCCCAGACGCTTTCGACGGCCACGCCGTCGTCGTTGTTCGAGCTCGAGGTGCGCTCGGACGTGACACCCGCCGACGTGCCGAACATAATGCGCGGGTTAAGGCTGAGGTTGGCGACGGAGCTCCACCGAGTGGTGTCGGAGTCCCACGCCCCGGTGCGGTCGGCCCAGGTGTCCTCCTGCGTGTTGAGGAAGATGGCCATGGCCGTGAGGCTCGCCCTGTAGTCCTTGTACACCTGCTTCGTGCGCCAGTTGTACTTGTACACCGTCTGAGGCTCGGTGTCTGAGCCAGAGGGCACGCACACCCAGTACTCGTCGAGCTCTTCAACGAACACCGACTGCGACTTGTAGAGGTACGCCGGGTTCATCTCTTCGCGGAGCTCGTCCTGGATGGGCGACTCGATGAGCGGGGCCGTGATGCCATTGAAGAGGTGGATACCATCGGACGCGAGGAAAATTTGCTCGCCAGAAGGTATGTTCTGGATGGTGGCCCCGGCGACAGCCCCAACGCCAGTGGCCTTGCGGTCGAAGCGGAAGACGTCGGAAGTACTGACGAGTTGACCGACGTAGATCGAATTCGACTTGTGGATGGTGAGGAAATTCCCGAACACGCCGAGGCCTGTGATGTCCTCGGGGTCCTCGAGCAAGTCCTGCGACCCGGCGTTGCCGCCGCTCCAAGTTTCGGGGAATCCGGTGTCGCACCACTGGACGCGGCTGTAGTAGTTGTTACCGCTGTCGATGACGTGTGCGAGCACCAAGTACGCACCAAACGCTTGAAGGTACCGCGCCTTGGGCGGAGAGCCACCGAGCAGTGAATCGTTTCCGGAGATGGAGCATTTCCTGATGGCGTCGATGCCGTTCGTGTAGCACACGATCTTCTCGCCGGAGAGGAGCGGGAAGGCGTATGACACCTGATCTTCGGCGGTTCCCGTCAAGGCGGCGTAGGCGACGCTAGCCCACGTGTCGGTGCTCTTGTTCAGCACCTCCACCTTCGTCAGACCGACGCGGAAGCATCGCGTTGAGCTACCGACCTGGAGCTCGAAGATACGCTGAACCCGCTCGGCGAGCGAAGAGCCGAGCGCGGCGGTTCCGACCCGTTTCTGGACGACCGAGCGGGTGACTTCCATGTTCTTGATGTTGACCGCGCCACGCTGATCGACGTATTCAGCCGGGCGGTCAACCACGAGGCCCTTGGACGGAAGTGGGACGTTTAGTTTCGCACCCATTAGATGTCTCGGTATTCCATAACGCCACCGACCTCGCCGTTGTTAATCCGTTCACGGCGAGTCATCGTGATGAAGTCGCCCTCGAAATTCGAACGGTAGAACCCGGCCTTATCGTACTCCTCGAGGTCCGAGTAGAGGTAGGCGAAAACGAGGTTGCAGAGCGGACCACGGTACAGACTCGTGAACGGGACGCTAGCGGACGATGACGTAATCGTGCCCGCGCGCTTGGAATAGTTCAGGCGGTAGTCGTACGCGATCGAGTCTGGAATCGGCCCGATATATATCTGGTCTCCGTAGACGCAGTAGTGCTTCGGGTAGCCGCGATCTGCGGTCACCGCATGGTCCTCGTAGATTTCGTTGAACTCGGCGCGGCTCAGCTTTATGAGCTCGGTGCCCTGCGCGTCGTCCTCCAAGATCACATCCGTTAGGAACCCCTGGTCGCTCTCGATGGCGAGCTTGTAGTCGCCCAAGGTAGCGATGGTGTCGGTTGAGACCGCTTCGGTCTGCGCCTCGCTGAACTGGAAGCGGCGACGGAGCTCTTGAATCGCGTCCGTGATGGCTTCGTACACCTCGGTGGCTTTGTCGGTGCGCTTGAACCCGCGACGCAAAAGGTACGCGTAGAAATCGGAACCGGACATCCCCCCAGTCGCCGAGACGGCAGAAGACACTCCGGTCCAATCGATGCGCCCGGTGCCGCACAAGGCGTCACCCTCGGCGGTGCCGATGTGGACGAAGTAGTCGTAAGTGCCTGGAGTCGTTATGAGCGCGGGCATATCTGCGACGAATATGCCGGACGCACCCTGTTCCGTCATGGTGACGAGGTAGGTCGAGTAGCTCCCCGAGGCGTAGGCCGCGAAGGTCGTCCCGTTCCACCAAAGTCCCGCCGGATTGATGATGCGAGCACGGACGGTAGTGCTTCCCGGCGTGTACGCCGCACGGAGTTCGTTGGCCATGTTAGTTGGGGTCCCTGCTGAGTTTGATGCGTCTTAGCACTATCTTGATGACGCGACGAAGTTCTGCGTTCGTGATCGTCCCGGCGTCGAGCTTGGCCTCGAGCGTGTTTAGCTCGTTCGTTTCCGCGACGACAGCGGCCGACGCCGACGCCTTCGCCGCTTCGCTCTCGGCATATCCGGCGGGAGCCGTGAAGACGCTTCCGTCATACAGAAAGCCGACCTTGACCGACTCCGCGACCTCGACCAGATTGAGGCCGGGAAAATCAGCGATCGGGCGGTTGATCGCGGAAACGTTCACGACGACGCCATCCTTTATCTCAGCTACGCGCATGTTGATCGCCATTATGGAGCCCTCAGTACCGCGAATCTGTTATACAGCGCAGACGACTCGGAGTAGTGCGTCGATCCGCTGTTCTGGTAAAACCGCATGTCGATGTAATCCCCGGCAGCGAGGGTCACTACCGTGTTCGCCTTGAAATGGACATTGGCCGTGTGAGTGGCCGGGCTTTCGTAGAAATGAACCGTCTCAAGATTCGATCCGTTCTTGAAGATGGCGAAGCGCCCCTCCACACCCGCCGTCCAGACGGTGGTGTACTTGGACATATACCCCGCGATCACGGTATACCGACCCGCGATCTTCGCCGTGAAACGCCCTGTGTTGTCGAGCTCCGAGTTCGCATCGAATACGAGCGTGTCGTATGGAACGATCGTCCAAGTGTCATGCGGCACCGTCAGCTCGCTCGCGTAGGTTCTCTGCGCGGAAGTCGGTTGATAAAAATACCCGCCAGTCATCAACCCGTCAACCCAAGTTCCGGTCGAGAGGACATACCCCGCCGCCATCGTGGACGACACACCAACGAGTGCACCACCGGAGATTCCGGTTAACGCGGAGCCATCGCCGATAAATTTGGTGGCAGTCATGGAGTAAGCTACCGTCGCGCTACCTCCTTGGATAACGAAGGTCGAGCCACCGACCGCGAAAGAGCCATCGTCGCCTAGCAGTACAACAAGCGTAGGGTCCGCGTTGTCCGTCGTCGTCTGCTTGGTATACAAGCCGAGCGTTCCCTTCGAGTTCGATCCAGTGCGGGTGTGGATGATGCCCGCGCCGACATTCAGCAGCGACGAGGTTTCTCCGAAGGCTATCCCGGCCCCCTGACCGTTGGCTCCCGCCGGGTCATGCACGAAAACATGGTAGTTCGACGCCGTGCCTACGTCGGTCTTGGCGTTCTTCGCGCTCGAAACTTCTAAAGCGCCGACATCGCCATCCACCAGAAGTGTCCCGCTTGACATATGGAGCTTGGTAGAGGGGCTCCCCGTCGTGCCGATGCCGACAAACCCGTCCTGCGCGAACTTCGCGCGACAGCCGCCCGCGTAGATGGAGAAGACGCCTTGGCCGCACCCCGACCCACCCAACAGGCCGACATAAGCCGAATTCGTCCCGTCGTAGTACCGGATGTTGGAGTCGGAGGAAACGGCGCTACTATGAAGTTCAGCCTGAATCCCGCCGCCGCTATTCTTCACGAGAAGAGGCGCGACGACATTCCCGTTAATCACGAGAGTCCCGGTGGCGACCTCAATATTCGTCGCTTTCAACTTCCCCGCGAAGCTCCCTGCCGCGCCCGTGCCGACGCCGAGGACGCCCGCCGACAAGCGCGAGATGGCGGTGTCTGCCGACCCGCTTCCGTAGGCGTCAGCCGACGACGAGAACCCGTAGTACCCGGTGCTTAAGAGCCTGAAAATCCCGGCCTCACCGTACGTTCCACGTCCGGCCGATCCGTTGGCGAGGGCGTTGGCCTCGGTGTCGTAGATGCTGAACCCGGCCCAAGTGTTGAAGTAGCGAGCCATGCACCCGGTCGAGTAGTTTCCGAGCCCGCACTTCAAGACCGCATCTGCCCCTTTCTGGAGTTGAATCCCGGTGGTCAGCGTGGCGCTGTCCATCTGGACATACGGCACGGTTAGGTTCCCGGTCATCGTATCGCCCGTGATCGCCACATAGGTCGTGGCCCCGCCCGCCATTAGTGAGGACACATTCACCTGTAGCGCTGAGGTAGACGCCGCCAACGCGGCGGTGGAGAACGCGAGACCTCCGAACCGCCCGTTGTTGTTGTACTGGAGCTGTCCGGTAGACCCGCCGGGGGTCGTGGTGACAAAAGACTGGGCGTGTGCCTGACTCGCGGCGAGCGCGAGAAACGCTATCGCGACGAGTAATTTTCTCATGATTACCTGCGTCCGCTGACGTTCGCCTTTATGGAGAGCGCGCCCGTGGTCGGCCCAGTGAACTTGAGGCGGAGCGTCTTGTAGGTCGGGTCCACGAACTGCGTGAGCGCGCCGACAGTGGCGGCATCGTACGGCGCAGAAGTCACGGAGAGGTCGTAGTACGTGACGCCGTCGTTCGTGGCCTGATACTTAATGCCGTCCGTGGCGGGACTGGCAAGCGGCTGAGGCGTCAGTGTGATCGACGCGCTCGAGATGGCGGAGACCGCCGTGACGTCAACCGCAGTCCCGGCCAGAGCGGCCCCGGTGTCGGTGGACAGCTTCACGTAGTCGTCGGAGTAGGCGATGATGAAGTACGTAGCTCCGAACTCGAGACCCGTGGGCACGAGGTTGTTCCCGGTGGAGAGCACGACGCCAAGGCCGACGGGCAGGTTGTGCGCGGGAATGTAGATCGTGTCGTCCGTGCTGACACGGTTGAACGTGCGCGTGACCGCCGAGGGGGCGGCGTCCGCGAACTCGATCTGGACCGAGAAATGCGAAAACTCGGCGACGTCGAGGTTCTGGTTGAAGGCGAGCGCCGCGCGCTTGGAGTTCATCGCGGAGCCCGAGTAGGAAGAAACCGCACGGGCCGGGGCCGCGAGCGCGAGCATCGCCATCAACGCCAGTTTAACGTATTCCATGATCATCTCCTTTGCGGCTCGTTTTGCTCACGACTACCTCAAAATTGGAGGGGCTTCCCACCCCATCGCCTCGATCGCGCCGAGGTACGCTTTCCAAGCTTTAGGCCTGGCCCGAGCGGCCGATGACGGTCAACTTCCCCGCCGCCGCCGTCCAGTCCGTCGCCGCCGTTCCCGCCGCCGCCGTGGTGACCACGGTGACGACGAGTCCGGAGAACGTCGCGAAGATGCCCGCGAGGGCCGCGTCGTATCCGGCGGTGAGACGAGGAATGACCGCGAGAATCTCGTTGATTCCGTGCGCGGCCAGGGTCAGCGTGACGGTGTCCGAAGCGGACTCCGGCACGATGTTGAGCTCGACGACCTTGTAGTCGCCGCCGAACTCGGTGGACTTGACGAACGTTCCGGTGATGGCAGCCATGATCTCATGTCCTCCGTTTAGAGAATCGCGGCGGTGTCGAGGGCGAAAACTCCGAACTCCAAGGAGTTGAACATCGCCTTCTGCATGCCGCCGATGAACGAGATGGCCACGCCATCCTTGTTCCCGTAGTCGAACCGCTCGACGGACAGGGCTTCGGGGTTCGAAGCCTCGGCCATCAGGACCGCCTGACGCCCGCACAGGAGAGCCCGCGCGGTGTCGATGACGCAGTCCGTGCCCGAAGCCGCGCCGCGGAAGGAGTTACCCGCCACGGAGACGTCGAGCCACGGAACGTACTCGTTTTCGAGGAGCAGAACGTTGCTCCAGTAGCCGAGCGCGCCACGGAACACGGGGTTCTTGTCGCCGCGAACCTTCGCGTTCTCCTGCGCCGTCTTCCAGTCGCTCGACAAGCGGATGTCGCGAGCCTGGAGGGGGTGCAGGAACATGACGTACAGGTCCTCACCGTCGATGGTGAGGGGCTGAATCTTCGGATTCGCGAGACGAGCGCGAGTCGCGACTTTGGTCACGAGGTCCAAGGACATCGTGTCCGCCGCCGTGAAGCCCGCGTCGTCCGTGCCGCCCGCGTCCGCGCACAGGTAGCGCGCACCCGTCCCCGCCGCCTCATCGGCATCGGGGATGTAATCCGGCGTGTTGGACCACGCCGCGCGAGCACCGACGACGGTGCCGTTGGTGTCCACGAGGGTCGTGTTGGTCACGCCCGCGAGCTTGTGGAAAATCTGCCGAATGTGGAACTCCTTCATCCACATCCGCAGGTTCTCCCGCGCTTTGCTGATCTGGTCGTACGTGACCTTCTGCGCGTCGAGCTTGCCCTTGAGACGAACGGCGTTGCGGATTTGGTCGATGGCGACCTGCTCCGAGTAGGACGACATCGCCTCCTCGTTGCCCTCGAGTTCATCGTCCCCGGTGACGCCGGAGCCCGACAGGCGCGTGACGAGGCCGAAGGTCTCGGTATCGCCCTTACGCTTTCCGAGCTCGCGGCTGACCTGCACGATGTTGTTCGAGTCTTCTCCGACGAACGGCAGGACGGATTTGATGTCGCGCATCACGTCGTCCATGAGCTCCTTGCTCCAGAGCTCCTGGCGCAACGCGTCGATCGATTGCGTATTCATTCGCGTTTCTCCCTGAGGTTAACCCCGCAGTAGCTTGGCGTATGCCGCCGGATGGGCGTCCTTGAAGGACTGACGTTCCTTGTAGGACATCCCGTTCAGCACGGCCAAGTCAACGTCATCGACGGAGATGACGCGCTTGCCCGAGCCGTCCGAAACGGACGCGCTTGAAGCACTGCGTTGGGTGTTTTTCACGATCCTTTCGAGCTTCCCGGTGTTCTGGCCACCGTTGGCCTTCGGACCGTCCTTGGGAGGAAGTTCCGTAGTCTCGGCTTTCTTGCCGTGGTTGGGGTGAAGCTTGCCGAGCTCGTACATGATGAACGCGGCGTTATACTCATCGACTTCAAGGCGATCAGCCTGAGCCGCCGCGATCTGCAGGTCGCGAATCAGCTTGACCACCTTGGTCTGCGTGTGCTTCTCGGGGAACATCGTCTCGAAGTTCTGCACGACTTCTTTGGCGAGCACCACCGTGGGGTTGAAGTCTTCGTAAACCGTCTTGACGTACTCCTCCTGCGCCATCTGCGCGGAGGTTATGACGCCGTGCCGTTCCTGATTCTCCTGCGCGATGCGGTCGTTTTCCTCGCGCTCCTTCTGCTGTAGGAGCTTGATGGCGTTGAGCGTCAGCGGAGCGTCGCCGTCGGTGGCTTCGCTGTCGGCGACGGGATTCTTGAGGTTCTTCTCAAGCGTCTCGAGCCGAGCGGCCAAGTCTCGGACCTGAGCCTCGGCCTTCTGGCGACCCGCCCGCTCTCCCTTGAGGCGGAAGTAGACTCCGCGAAGAGGCGTGCCGGGCGGGAGGACGTCTTTCAGCTTCTCCTCCTGCTCGGGGGTGAGGTCGAACGCGGGCAGAGAGCTCGGCTTCGACTTCGGAGTCTCCTCCTTGACCTCGGCCTTGGCCTCGGGCTTGACCTCGTCCTTCTTCTCCTCGGGCTTCTTCTCGCCTTCGGGCGCGGAGAACATACCGCGAGCTTCGCCCTTATCGAGCTCGTCCTTGCTCCACCCCTTGGCACGCATCTCCTCGCGCGTCGGAGGCTTGATGGCCTCGGGCGCGGGAGCGGCGACCTCGATGGTCTTTTCGGCGGCTTTCGGTTCGTCTTTCGTGATGGTTTCGCTCATGGCGTTTCTCCTCGGGTCATTGCCCGTGTTTACCGCTTGGGGTTGATGAACATCCCCTTACCGTCGTTGGCCTTGCCGCACCACACGTGCGGACGAGTGGACTCGGCGACGATGATGTAGCCCTCGGGCGACTCGAAGAACGCCATGCCATCGGCGAGCGGCGACTCGAGCGACTTGCGGGAATCGGCGATGCGGACCTGCTCCTCGGTCAGAGGCTTCTGCTTCTTCGGCGCGGCGGGCGGCTCGGGCTTCTTCTCTTCCGCGCTCTCGACGGGCGGCGCGTTTTTGGTCTTGGCCATTATCGTGTCTCCTTGGGGCCAGGCTTGGGAGTCTGGGCGGCTTGAGCCGCCATCTCCTCTGCCTGTTGTATCGCGGCGAGAATCTCGGCTTTAACGGATTCCGGAAGCTGAGAGTTTTTGATGAGCACCTTGGGCGGAATGATGCCGGGGTAGGTCTTGGCGATTTCGGTGAGCTCCGCGCTGTTCGCGAGCCGCTGAGTCTCCGAAGCCACGGACTCTCCGACCGACACATCGTACTCCTCGAGGTTCCCGCTCAAAACCTCGGCGATGGCGAGTTCGGCCATCTCCTTGTCATACTGCATGGGCTTGCCGTACTCGTCGGTCATCGGGACGAGTTCGGACATCGGGTCTTCGGGATTCGCGACCATGGGCGGGGCGAAGTTCTTGCGCATGAACGCTTCGCCGAGCACCTTGATGGCGGTCTCGGTGTCGTAAATCTCTCCGAGTTGCGACAGGAGGAAGCGGCCCGCGATCTGCTTCGACCTGCTGTGGTTGTCGAATAGCTCCTGCACCATGAGGAGGCCTTGCTTCTGACGAAGAGCGATGGCACGCCCGGAATCACCACCGGACTCGTTGGCCGCGAGGAGGTCCGCATTGATGCCGAGCTGTGCCTTGATCGATTCCGCGCTGTCGAGCGCGATCTGCGCGTGGGCCTGAGAGAGCGGCGACGGAGTGATGCGCTCGGGCTTGGGCTTTCCGGTCCTATATTCGAGGTCCACGCCCGCCGCCGTTCCGAACTTCTTGACTTTGTTCTGGTCAACCCACGAATCTTCCTCTGAGAGCCACCCCGAGTTCGCGGAGGTGTTGAGGTGGCGGAGCATGAGCATCTCGGCCTTGTTGTGCTTCTCTTGCGCTCCCTTGACGCCGTGTACGACGCCCTGCACGAGCAAGTGCCGCTCATCTCCCTCGAGCGGCGCGGTGGAGAAACGGGCGAAGTACGGAATGAACGGGTACTGCTTCCACTTCGGGTAGAACCAAGCCCGCTTATCGGCGAGCGGTTCCTCGATGCCGGGGACATGGGCGAAGCACCAAATCTCAGGGACCATGCGCTTGATGACGATGAAGCGATCGGGGTTCTGCTCGGGCGGGGCGGGCGGCTGTTCCACCGGGACGCCTGGAGTCATGGCCGACTGCGCGGCGACCCGTTCGACGGCTTGAGCGTGAAGCTGTTTGTCGTTCTCGATGCCCGCGCGGTACTCGTTCACGAAGTTCTCGGCGGTCTCGAGGTCTTCGGCTTCCTTGACTTCGCCGCTCTTGTAGTCGCCGACGAAGACGCGCTCGACCCACTTTTTGTAGTAGCGTTCGATCAGGTCGAACGACTCCTCGTGCGCCTCGTCGGTGCCCTCGTTGTCGCCGGACTTCGAGTAATCGCGCTTTTGGAGGTGCGTGCCTTCGCTCTTGAGGAGGTTGGTGTAGTCGAGCTTGCCGCTGTTCGCCTTCTCGATGAGCTTCTTCGCGTCGGGGAACAGGCTGATCAGGTCGCCTTTCGCGATGTCGAGCTTGACCTTATAGACATACCGCGAGTCGGAGAAGTCGTACTCGCGGGTGGCGGGGTCGGGGAAGATGCTGTTGCCGTCGATCTTCTGCCAACACGGCTTGCCGTTGGTCAGCGACTCGGTGTTATCGAGGTAGAGCTCGAGGTGCGACTCGCCGCAGGTCACGCCGTCCTTGAACTGCTCCGAGCTCTTGTACGAGTAGCCCGACTTGCGAATCGCGTCTTTGAACAGGGCCGACGCGATTTCGGCTTTCAGCCCGTCCTCTTCCCCCTGCGGGAAAGCTTTGAAGTCGGCGCGGTTCTGCCGCTCAAGTCCCGTCAGGAGGAAGAGGTTCGGCTGTATGCGGTTGTCGGTAACGGGCGTGATACCCGACGCGCGCATCTTCTCTTTGTCTTCGTCGCTCCACTGCTCACCCAAGGCGAACAAAAAGTCGCTCTTCTCGCGCTCGATGAGCTTCCGCTTCGCCTGATAGGCGAGCTTGAAGTCCGCGACGGAGCGTTCGATCGTCAGCTTCTTTTCGTTTTTCTTGGCCATGGGTTAGTGCGTGAGCTTGCTCTCAAGAGCGGACGACGACGGGACGATTTCGATCTTGGTGGCGGGCTTGTTGAGCTCGTCACGCTTGCGCTTCCGCGCGTCGATCAAGTTCCACTGCACGGCATCGACGACTTTGAAGAACGCGTCCGGATTGAAGAAGAACTTGATGCGGTCCGTCCACTTCGCCACGCACATCACGCGTTCGAGCGCGTCCTGCCGACACTGCAGGAACTCGAACTGCGAGAACAGCAAAGCGTTGCGCTTCGCGTTCTTACGGAGCTCTTCGATGATCGTCGAATCTCGCATTTGGTCTCTCCCTCGGTTAACCGAGCATTCCCATCCCGTCGTCGCGCGGGCGTTCGCGTTCTCGGCGAGCCCGTTCGTACTTGTCCGCGTCCTTCGTCGGCAAACCGCGATGCTTGTAGTCGAGCGCGACGGCGAGCGTGCGGAACGCGTCGGCACCGTTCGAGCTCCAGTCGTGGTACGGCTGATTCAGGTAGGTCTTGCGCTTCTCGTCGTACTGCTTGCGGTAATTCTTGAGCGCGTTCATGCCCATGCTCGTCTTCTCTTTGTCGAACCAACACTTAGAGAAGAGAGCGCGACACGCGTCGATTCCGTCGATGAGCGGGAGGCGCGGAGCTACTCCGAACTGGATGCCGAGGGTCGCCGCCGTGTCGCGGCGGCTTTTCCCGTTCGTAAGCTCACGCACCTCGATGTCGTGCGGCGCGGTGTGCTTGCCGTAGATGTAGCCTTTTTCTTTGAGCTTCGCGATGTAGAACGGGAGGCCCTGACCCGTGCCCTCGAGGTAGTCGATGACGCGGAGCTCTTGGCCGACGGACTGCGTGAACCACACGCACATCCGGTCGTTGATGCCGAGGTCCCACCAAGTGTCCACGGTCAAGCGCGGCTCATGCGGAACGGCTCCAACGCGCCCGTCGGCGTAGACCTGTTGAAGCTGTTCCGCGTAGTACGCGCCGCTGATCGGAACGCTGAACGAGCAGTGGTACTCCTGCTGATAGAGCGCGTCGTTGCCGTAGAGGCGGATGATCTCGCGTCGCTCCTGCTCGAGCACTTCGGGCTTGACCGCTTTCGTGTCGTCAACGGTCAGCATCTCGGCGAACCAGTGCTCGGGGTCCGCCTTCGCGAGCTCCCACAGGTCGTACGCGTGGTTCTCACCGCGAGGCGTGTAGTTGAAGAGAGCCCACCCGTCGTTCTCGGCTAAGATCGGGCGGAAGTAGCCGTAGCACGCCGGGTCTTGGAGCGAGTACTCGGAGAGCACCATGCCGACCGGGTTCGTGCCGACGACGCTGTTGTAGCGGTCCGAGCCGACGACCTGAAAGAGCGAGCCGTTCTTGAACCGGAGCTTCATCTCGGTGTCGTTCGGCTTGCCTAGGATGAGCTCCTTCGGGAAGTGGTCGAGGAAGCGGAAGCCGTCTTTGTCCGCGCCGTCCCACAGAATCTTCCGTCCCTGCGCGAGCTCGGGGAACGCGTAGAAGTAAGAGCCCACGCGTTCGAGCATCTTCTTGATGCAGAGGTTGAGCGCGGCCTTCTCTTTTCCCGCGCGGCGATGCCAGACCTGAATCGCGCGCTTGTAGCCGCTGTCCATCGCGGCGAGCAGGGGCACCTGATACGGGCGCGGTTCGAAGTGGTGCGGGATGCGCAAGCTCGGAGGAGGCACGAAGCCGGGAATCGAGGTGGGCTCGTCGCTCACGATCGCGTTGCCGGGGAGGTCGCTCACGCTTCGTTCCTCAGGGGCAGACCGTCGCCGCATTCGTGGCGAGCAGGAAGCGACGACAGGAGCGCGAACAGCCGCGCGGCGAACTCGCACTCGATGAGCGCGAACAGCGGCACGCTTCGACGCTCGCTCATAGCCACCCCGCTCTGCGGCACGCGATGGCGAGTAGACCAAGCGAAAGAGCGAGCCCAAGGCCGATGCCCATGCGCTCGAGCAGAGCGACCGAACGCTCGAAGCGAGCGCGGCGGTCCTGCTCCCATCGAGCGACGACGCGAGCAATGCGGGACGAGTCGGCGTTCACGCTCCCTCCTTCTTTTGTGCGGGCTTGGGAGGCGCGGCTTTCGGGTCGGCGTAGCTCACGACCTGCACGACCATCGGCCCGCCGTTGGTGCCGCCGTGCTCGACCTTCGCGTTGTCGCGGTAGGTGTCGGGGCGTCGGCCTTTCAGCAGGAAGATCGCGAGCAGGTCGCTCGGTTGCTTCATGCCCTCGCCGTAGGCGCGTCGATGCGCGGCTTCTTCGAGGTACTGCGTCTGCACCTCGATCGCGTCTTTCACGGCGGCGGCGTACCGCTCGTCCTCTCGCGCCCACCCGTAGTGGGTCGAAAAGTCGATCGCGGCGGCGACTGCGGCCTGACGCACGGTCCAGACGCCGGGCGTCATGAGAGCGGCGAGCATTCGGCGTTTCGCGTCTTCGCGCTTGCGCTCTTCCGTGGTGGGCTTCATGCCCGGCGCGGCGACAGGAGGCGGGAGGAGCTCTGCGGCTTTCTCTTTGAGCGCGGCGCGATCGGCAGGAGAGAGCCCGGCCTTCGTCGCTTTTTGCTCAGAACGCGTCGGCATGAGTGGCGTCCTCGCTTTCGTCTTGCGGGCGCGGCTCTTTTTTTCGGCGTGGCCGGAAGTGGACGGGGCGCGCTCCTCTCTGTTCCCCTCCGCTCCCTCTCCGGTGTTACCCGCTCCGTCTTTCGCTTTCGCCACTCGTGCCCTCCCTCTACCGCTTTCGCGTTCGCGTTAGCCACTCGTCGTGGCCGTTTTCCGTTTCCGCCTTTTCTGTGGGCGTTGCCGTTTGTCGGCTTCGACGCGCTACGCGTCGTGCCCCCAAACCCCCGACGCCCCCATAGGGAAAGTGTAGCACGCGCGCTCGTTTCCGTCCAGTCCATCACTCGTCGCCGAGCCGTTCTTTCCATCGGGAAAGAGCGCATGGACGCGACGAGCCGCAAGCCGCGAGCTCTGGAGTGCGCACAGCCGCGCACCCCTTGACACGCACGGTTACCCCTTGACAGCACCATACCTCGGCGTCTTCGCAAGGCCTAGGAGGGCATAGGTCCACGGACTGGCATCACCGGGGCTTCGAGGGACTTGCGCGAGTATGCCTCGGCATGGTTTAATGGGGGTGAAGGCGACGGACGGCCCGGCAGGACCGGGCGAGCAGGAGGCCCCTCGGGGCGACAGACGGGACGAAGGAGCAACAGCGATGAAGACCAAGCAGACGGCGACGAAGACGGCGAAGGTGGCGGTGGCGACGAAGCGCGTTCCGCTCGCGGCGGGCGTGCAGAACGGACTCGACGAGAAGCGGCACGCCGAAATCGTCGCGCTCGCGAAGGCGAACGCCGCGAAGACGACCAAGAGCTCGAAGGCCGCGAAGACCAAGACGGCCAAGCCCGCGAAGGCCGCGAAGGCCGCGAAGGTCCCGCCCACCAAGGCCGAGCTCGAAGCCAAGGCGAAGAGCCGCGAGGAGGCCAAAGCCGCCCGCGCCAAGGCCCGCTTCGAGAAGTACGCCGCGAAGAAGAAGGCGAAGTACCCGCACCTCGTCGCGATCGTCCCGTTCGTGATCGACGGGAAGACCTGCACCATCCACTGCGAGGACTGCGACGCGCCCCGTCGTTGCGCTCCGCAGGACCTGTTTCAGGTCAAGCGGTGCCTTCCCTGTCAGGCGAAGGCCTAGCACCTCGAAGCCCGGCGCGGTCCGTGCAGACGCGCCGGGTCGCCGGGTCGGGGCCTCCGCTCGTGCGGGGACCTCGGAACGGCGAGCCCTCGGGCTCCAGACGCACCCAAAGGAGAGCACAGCATGACCACCTCGAAGCGCACACTCGACAGCGCGGCCCGCACGGCGCGGCTCCACCCGTCCACCCCGCACCGCAAGCCGTACCGTCGCGAGTTCGTGCCGTGCCTCTGCGGAGGCGTCCCACAGCCGCCGAGCTCCCGCGAGGCGTCGAAGGCCAAGCGGCTCCTCGCGGCGGCTGTCAGGCGGAGCACGGACCGCACGACCTACGCGCTCCTGCTAGACCAACCGCTCCACCGCTCGAAGGCCGACCTCGCCATCTTCGAGGACGGCGTGCTCGCTCGCATCGCCCGCATCGTGCGGAACGAGGGGCCGTCCTGCCTTCAAGAGGCGATCGAGCAGGAGCAGACGCGACGCAGGACCAAGACCAAGACCGTCGAGGTCGCGCCGTTCGTCCCGCTCCCGAAGCGCGAGCGCGAGCTCTCCGACTGCCTCCGCACGGCTGTCGAGTTCCTGCGGAACACGCCCGACGCGAAGACCTCCGAGGGGTGGCCGCTCGGCAACTTCGTGGCGCACGCCGACAGCGTGCTAGCGGGAGGACGCTAGCATGGCTTCGAAGCAGACTGAGCACTGGGTCATCGTGCGGCCCTCCGGACGCGTCGAGCTCTCCGAGCACAAGCCCGAGCCCGCATCGCTTGAAGCGGACGAGGACTGTCTGCGCGGCGAGTGGTGCGGGCGCGACTCGCACCGCGAGATAGCGGAGAGCTCCGGCGACGGCGACTTCCTGCAGGACTGGCTCGACTACGCGTGCGGCATGGCTCCCGACGGGCGCGTGGACGAGTGGGCCGAGGGGCTCGCCGAGGACGACAACGAAGACGCCCGGCGCGACCTCGCCGCCTTCTTCACGCGCTTCTCGGTGGACAGGCTCGAAGCACTCGAGCTCGAGGCGCGAGAGGCCCTGCGGAAGCTCGTCATCCGCGAGGTCGAGAAGAAGGCTTGAAGCGAGACCGGAGGGCCTCCGGGCCGACAGACGGACACGACGGAGCGACAGCCATGCAGAACACGAAAGCGAACACGAAGACGCGAGCCGCCATCGCGAGCGGCCCGGTGCCGAAGACGCTAAAGGAGGCGAAGCGACTGCTCGTCGCCTTCCTCGAAGACAGAGCCGCGACGAAGAGGGAACGGGCGCGGAGGCTCGAGGTCGGCATCGCCGCCGTGTCGGGCATCAACGCCGAGGGGTACACGGACTGGCGACCCTACGAGCTCGCCGAGCAACTCGCAGACCTTGAAGCGGCCATCATGCGCGGCGAGTACGCGAAGAGCAGACCCATCTCCACGCGAAAGCTCGTTGACGAGGCCTTCACCTCGAACGGAGTCGAGAGCGAGACCGATTGGCTCGAAGAAGGCGACGACGCGCCGACGCTGTGGCCTTGGCTCCGTGAGACCTTCTGCGGACTCGGCGACCCGTCCGAGGTGGCGTCATGAGCCGCCGTGGCATGAAGGCGGGGCGCACGCCGGGCGCGAAGAATCAGGCCGTCGCCGAGCTCGCGTACACGGCGTACGGCGAGTGGTGCGACAGCACCGGAGCGGACAAGGTCTGGGACGAGGCTCGAAGCCTTCGCGGCGATGGACTGCTTGGCGAGGCCATAGGCCTACTCGAGTACAACGCCGGACAATGGCTCGAAACGAAGTGCGTCATGTACCGAGGACTGGCGAAAGCAGGACGCGACGCTTTCAGAGCCGAAGTCTTCGAGCACATCGCAGGAGGTCTGCTGTGACGCACTTCAAGAGCGAGACCGACAAGACGCGCCTCTTCTGCGGGAGGAAGAAGACGAAGCGCGCGAAGATCGCGCGGAGGCACTCGGAGTGTGCCGACTGTGAGATGGCGAGGCGGTGGGCAGACGGTGGCGGCAGGTGGAAGCACGCGAAACCTTAAAGCCACTTGACATGGTGATGGCAAGCGTGCTTTACTCTACGGGTAGACGACGCGAGGAGGCGGCATGACGACAGCGAAGAGCGACGGTTCGGAGCAGTGCCCGTGTTGCGGTGACGAGCTCGGAGTTCCGGTGGAGCGGGTCAAGTCTGGCGAGTTCGCCCACATCTCGGGCACGGAGGGCGACTGCCCAGACTGCAAGCGGGCCGAGGCCGAGCTCGCCGGGCGGGCACGCATCGCCGCCATACGACGGGTCCTTACCGAGGGGGCGTCGAAGGTTGACGGGGTGCTCGTGGACAGCTTCACCGCGTCCGCGATCACGCAGGTGTACGACGCTTTAAACGAGCACAACCGCAAGCACTACTCGACGCTCACCATCGGCAAGATGGCGAGCATCGCGTGGCGGTTCGCGAAGTAGGAGGCATCTTGAAAACAGAGCGACACAACGACGGATTGGCATGGCACCTCGCGGGGCCGACGGTCTTTTTCTGGACTTACGCCCACGGCGCGTGGGTCGGGCTCGAGCTTTCGCCCGGCGATGTCGTCGTGCTGTCCGACGGCGGACCGAACGACGAAGGCGGCTACTGGTCGAGGGAGGACCGCTTCGAGCACTACGGCGAGTCGATCGGGATGCGGTGCCACACGGCGGGCCGCGATTGCGACGGTGAGACCTCCGAGACAGACGAATTCGAGTGCCGGGTGGATATGCTCGACGCCACCTTCCGCGAGGAGGACGAGCGGTTCCCCTGCCCGCCCCGCATCCCCGACTGGAAGAGGACGGGCGGGCGACGCTACGACCAGTTCGCAGAGGCGGCGGGGTACTAGGCCGTGAGCCATTCTTGGAAGATGAAAGGCACGCGTGCCGTGCGCATCGAGCGACGCTTGGCTCGACAGGCGCGGCACGACGCGAAGCGAGCACACGAACAGACGCAAGGAGACGATATGACTCGAAGCACAAGCGACATACTGATGGACTTCAAGGTACGCACCGAGGTGGTCGTACCCGAACAGCGCGTGGCGGAGGTGCTGACGGGAGCGTTCGAAGGCGGTTCTAACTACTGGCTCGACAGCCTCGGCATCGTGGACGACGGGAAGAAGACCGCGTCCGCGCACCACATCGAAGACTGGGGCCGTCGCGTCGTCGCGTGCCTCTACGGCAAGGTCACGGCCCACGCGTCCGAGGACGACGGCATCTACACGATCAACCGCGAAGCCATTCAGCGAGGCTTGGAGTTCATGTCGATGAAGCACCCGAGCCACTTTAGCGACCTGATCAACGAGAACGACGACGCCGAGACCTCCGATGTGCTTCTGCAGATGGTCCTCTTCGGCGACATAGTCTACGGCTAGCGCGAGTCGGCTCGAGCCGCTCCTCTAAGAGGGGCGGTTCCTGCCGGGCAACGCTCGGACAGACGGACCAGACTCAAAGGAGAATCACCATGGCGAAGAAGGCGACGGCGACGGCCAAGACGGCGAAGGCGAAGAAGCCCCGCATCCTCAAGCACCCGAAGGCTCCGTTCAAGGTCATGCTCGGGCGCGTCTCGAAGGACGGCAAGAAGTACAAGTTCGACCCGAAGGACAAGCACCTGCTGAACACTCGCGCCGAGGCCCAGAAGCTCGTCAACGAGGCTCTCGGCGAGGGCTCCGACGACATCCGCGAAATCCTCGTCGTCATCAACCCCGAGGTGGAGGCGATCAAGCTGAACGCCTAAGCGGACGCCGACGGGAGCGACGGGCTCGTGACGCCGTCGCTCCCCGAGGGTCAAGGGGTCAAAACCAATGAAGAAGACGACACGACAGATGCGCAAGCTCAAGATGTCTCCGAAGGAGTTCGCAGAGGCGATGCAAAAGCTCGAAGATTCGTCGTTGGACACCGAGGCGTGCCATGTCGCGGCTGACGAACTCATGTGTAACGTGCTCAAAGAGCGCGGATTCAAGGACGGAGTTACCACGTTCGAGCAAATGGAGAGGTGGTACGCATGAAAGCGAAACTGACGCGCGAAGTGAAGGCCGCGATGGAAGATGCCGGGATGTCGGAACTCGGCATCAGGCGTGTGGAGGCCGCGCTCACGAAGAAGAAGGCTCCGAAGATGAGCATGGCCATGAAGCGACGGGTCGAGGAGGTGCGGTATGCCGAAGGCTACGCCGTCGTCACGGCGAAGAGCGTGTTCACGCCCGAGGGGTGGAAGGCACGCATGAGCGGCGGGACTGGCGGCGATGCGGACCGCTCGGCAGAAGAAGCTCGAGAAGCACGGACTCAAGGCCGCACCGATAAAGCTGACTTAAAGGGGTAACAACCATGGCGAAGAAAGAGCTGTTAAAGGCGGTCGCATCGAGGGCGAAACTCAAAGCCCAACAGACGAACAAGGCCGGGGCCGTCGTGATGGACTTGGCCAAGCCTGACGGGCAGTACACGAAGCAGATCATCTGCGTGGACTGCGGGGCTCCTCGGAAGGTGAAACCTCAGGACGCGTGGCAAGTCAAGCGGTGCGTGGAGTGTCAGGGGAAGAAGAAGGGCGCGAAGCTCAAACAACTCATCGCCCGCAAGCCCGACCCCGTGCTCAAAAAGG
>ERZ1292625.500-Hain-H41-01um-R1-500-length-59083-cov-7_pt2 | contig 21365 bp, 26 predicted proteins | sample MGYA00564400_ERZ1292625 | MGnify/ENA primary metagenome ERZ1292625 (study PRJEB36523, sample SAMEA6512639) | groundwater metagenome | collected 2019-01-08 | study: AquaDiva: Metagenomics assemblies of 32 groundwater samples
CTCGCCGAAGCGAGACGGGCCATTGGACGATCCCCCAAAGATATTATTTTTTGAGCGGCGGACGGGAATTGAACCCGCTACATCTTCCTTGGCAAGGAAGCATTCTACCGATGAATTACCGCCGCGACGTAAGAAATTTTTAAAGAAAATTTCAACGTCGCTGGAGCGTTGAAATTTCGGTCAAAAATTTCTTACGCTCCGCACATAAGAACAAATTCTTAAAAATCTCCTAATTTTACTTGGTGCCGAGACTAGGAGTTGCACCCAGATAACCTGTTTTTCAGACAGGCGCCTTGACTACCTTGGCTATCTCGGCGTAAAAAATAGTGGATCCGAGAGGGATCGAACCTCTGACATTTGCGATGTAAACGCAACGCTCTACCAACTGAGCTACGGATCCCTATTTTTTTGTGCCACGTAATAAATCGACGATTTAAACGTGGCAACAACGTTGGTTCTGCAAAACAGAATCTTTCGTTGTGCGGACGAGAGGAATTGAACCTCCACCCCTTACGGGATACGCACCTCAAGCGTACGCGTATACCAGTTCCGCCACGTCCGCGACAATACTGTATTGTACCGTGTTTACCTATTAATTTCTATGGAGTGCCGATGGGGAGACTCGAACTCCCACGACTTGTTTAAGGTCACTAGCTCCTGAAGCTAGCGTGTATACCAGTTTCACCACATCGGCATTATGGGAATTATATCATCAGTGCATGGAGTTGCGCACAATCTGAAGCACGAAGTCATCAAGTGTCATCCCATGCGCTTGGATACTGGCCGTCATAGCATCGCGGGGATTCGGGTCAAATCCGGCGTTTGCATTGGCTTCCAGGAAATACCACTGATGCACTTTAGGATTATACCGCAGGTCAAAGCGGGCATAATCCCGAAGTCCAAGCGCGTAAAATGCCCGGATCGCATCTTTCCGGATGCTGCCATCGATATCGTTACGAAGCTCCTTGGGTGGCGAGATGAAGTGACAATTTTTGTAGACCGCTAAATTTTTGCTCCATTTCTCATCAAACCCATAAATATTCCATTTATTTTTTACTTTGCCGCGAAAGGCAATTTCCGCAATCGGCAATGCATACGTTTTTGACGGCGTCTCCAGGACGGTCACCTGGAGCTCCTTGCCCGCGATGAACTCCTCGGCCAATATCGTCTGATTGTGCTTACGACGAAGGGTTTTGACAATTTCTTTAAACTTTTCGTACGTCGTGGCGATCGAACTGTCGGTGATGCCGATACTGCAATGTTCAAATGCGGGCTTGAGGATCACCGGAAATTTACCGGGGACGAGATTCCTGCTCAAACGTTCATCCATGCGGATGATCGTATAGCGCGGCGTCGGTAAACTATTTTTCAGGAATACTTTTTTCGTCTTTAACTTATTATTGGTAGTCTGTATCGCTTGAAACGACGAGCCGGAATAAGGGATCTTGAGCCGTCCCAGGACCCGGGCTATTTCAAGCTCCATCTTCTTGCTGTCCACGAGGTTAAAGACAAAATCCGCTTTCAATTTTTTGAGGGCCGAGAGATCATCCGGCTCTACTTTGATGACCTGTACGGCGTACCCCCGTTTGTGAAAAAGTCGGCGCATGTATTGGACGATGTCATCGGTTTGATTATCCACAAGCGCATGCTCCGCGCTAAAGTATTCATCCTTCATATTCTCGGGGACATAGTGATAGAGGATGGCCACGGTAAATTTTTTCTTTTTTGTGATGCGTTTTATCTTTTTCATGAGCCTATTGTAGTTAGGCAGATATAATACCACTTGTCAACATTTGACCTCAATTTTGCTATAATAGAATTTGAAATTCATTATACAAATGAATTTTTATACGAAGGCGGCACGTCGAACGTGCCAGCCGCGTTTGACGCGGCGGGTGTAGCTCAATGGTAGAGCGCCAGTTTTCCAAACTGGTGACGAGGGTTCGATTCCCTTCACCCGCTCACGAGTCAAACTCGCTTGCGAGATTGACGAGTGGCAAGTCAGACTTGCCCGTTATCTGTATAAAAATACATAGAAACGTATGACGTTTCAACGGTTAAGTTTTACGTCTATACACTCTTTAGTCTGAAAGATAAGAAATTCTACACCGGCTTCACCACTGATCTTCGCAATAGACTTTCCCAGCATGCGCGTGGTGAAGTGAGATCAACCGCAAATCGAAGACCGCTCAAGCTAGTGCATTATGATTATTTTATCAACGAAGAAGATGCGAGAGCCAGAGAAGTTTTTCTAAAAAGTGGATTTGGGAGAGATCAACTCAAGCAAGCGTTAAAAAGAACATTACAAAATCTGATTTAGCCTTGAAATCCACTTTTAGCCTGGCCCGCTTCGCCAAGGCGTCAGCGAGGCGAGGAGCTACAGCGTGGCGAGTTCTACCCAGGTTTTTCCATTTTTCGGAGTTAGCCTGGAAGCAAGAGATACTGGTGACCGGAGCCGGACCTATTTAATAACCAAAACCCACATCATCATTATCCGATAGAAAAACGTCTTCTTCAGAATCTGCTTGCGTTTCTTTTTGTTTGCTTTGATTGTAGTACTCGAATGCTTTAGCAATCGTGGTCTCTATTTCCTCTGCAACTCCATCCTTAATAGTGTATTGAAATTGTCCAATAGCATTACCTTGTCTTTCCAAATTTTGTAATTGTGAATATTCCGCTGCGAGCGGATAAACTCCTGGACTTTGCATAAAAGGGCTATAGGTATTCTCAAGCACTTTCCATTGACCATAATCACCACTATCACTTTCGTTAATACATAGCACAAAGCAAGTTCCCTCATTAGGCCTAGCAGCAACTCTAAAATTAACCTCCACATATGCCACTATTGATTGGCCTTTAAGCTTTATCGTACCGATGTAAGGGTTAATGCTGAATCTCAATAAATCAGTTTTATCCCAAATGAGAGTATAGTTAATGTCATTTCCTTTACTCAAAAACAGTTTGTTTTCAGGAACTGCCTGACTAAACTACCACGGGCTTACGCCGCGTGGGTTTAACTTAATTCAAGCAAAGCTTGTCCAGAATCCTCTTTGCCTTGATTTTGAATATACTTCTTGATTGCCGTTTCGTTGACCCCAACCGTAGAAACGAAGTAGCCATCGCTCCATACCCCATCCGTACCGTAGTACAGTTCTTTCAGGAAAGGGAATTTTTGCTTCAGTTCCCGTGATGTATTTGTTTTCATAATGCGTATGGCACTACTCACCGCCATCTTCGGTGGAATTGAAACCAGCAGATGGATATGATCCTTATCCTGATTGACGGTTTCACAGACGATCTCCGGATACCATTTTCTCACCTCTGCTAGTTTCAATTCCAAGTATACAAAAATTCCCTTATTGATCCATGCTCGGCGGTATTTCGTGGTCACCACAATATGGTACTCACAAAAATACGTCGCATGTGCTTGTTTACGAAACTGCATCCCCTCTAGTATCCCACCAAGAGGATTCTGGAGCTAGCTCCATCCCTGGGCTTACGCCCTCGAGGGATTTAAGCTTGGATGATTAAAACTTTCAACTGATTGCTCAAGAAGGCCAATAAATTCGCTGATCTTTACTTTATTCATTTTTGTTCTCTCAATTTCTTGGTCATGGCGCTTTTGTTGAGCTGCTTCCTCCTGAGTCTTTTTGATATGAAGTTGTTGTGCTAAGGTGGCAGCGTTTTGTAATGAAGATGATAGTGGAACTCCTGTCGGTTCACGATCTAGCTCTTGGAGAATTTCATCAGCTGATTGATAACGGCTGCTAGCAGACTGCATCATCATTTTATAGATGATGCCATCTAGTTTTGTAGATATTTGTGGGTTTACCGATCTTGCACGAGGGCGATCTCCGTATTTGTGTAAGTTTTCTAGCTCAATGACGTCTGCAGAAGAAAATGGTAGCTGTAAGGTTACAAGTTCATAAAAAACTATCCCCAACGAATATATGTCTGTAGCTGGTATCATTTTCCCTAAGGACCAACTTTCTGGAGCCATATAAATGTAAGTCCCCCAGCCTTTATATGTTCTTGTCCTAGTTGCTTGATCAATGTGTTTGGCAAGTCCAAAATCTGAAAGTTTTAAGACATCACCAACAAATAACATATTTTCTGGTTTTATATCTCTGTGCAATGCAGACTGGTGAACTGTTTGTAATCCCAGCAGTGTTTGTTTAAATATGTCCAAAAGCATCAATTCTTGAAGTAACTCTTTTTTTTGCTTTTGCTCATCAATCAACTTTCGGAGGTTGCCATTATCGGCAAATTGCATAACTAAATAATAATCGCCGGTGTCGTCAGCAGGTTTTGCAAACTCAAAAGACTCTATTACATGGTCTGATTTTAAAGTCAAAGCATGTTCAGCTTCTCGTTCCCAGTCAACATATGCACTATTATCCTGCCCAAGTTGTCGCTGGAATACTTTGACTGCAACAATTCTATTGTTAGTCTTATCTTTTGCCTTATATACTTCACCAAAACCACCGCTGCCAATACGCTCAACGATTTCATATTGTTGTTTATTGTTTTTTCCATCAAGAAAATTATTCATATTTTATAGAAGCGACCCCTGTGGCTAAGACGGATCACAATGTGCCATCAGTTCCCTAAAAGTAAGGTACCTTCACCCCGTCAGAGGCGGGCAGGCACAGAGATCATTCGGTGAGCAAAGTATACCAAATTTTGTTAATATTTAATTATGCCAAATAAGAGAGTCATTCTATTTCAAGGCAAACAAATTCGTAGGCATTGGGACGGGGAAAGAGAGTTATGGTATTTCTCAGTGATTGATGTTATTGGCGCACTAACTGGTAGTTCAATCCCTAGAAGATATTGGAGTGATCTAAAAATTAAACTACAACATGAAGGTAGTGAGGTGTACGAGAAAATCGTACAACTGAAAATGCAAGCTTCAGATGGAAAGTACTACCAAACTGATGCAGCTGACACTGAGGTAATGCTTCGGATTATTCAGTCTGTCCCTTCTCCTAAGGCAGAGCCATTCAAGCTTTGGTTGGCTCGCGTAGGTTATGAACGGCCTAGAGGTTTGAAATTACTGAAAGAAAAATAAAACTATTTGTAGCTTTTGAAACTCGAAATATCCATAATATACTTATGGTATGAGTCTACTTGAACAATTCTTTATAATTAGTTTACTTGTCCAAATGGCACATTCTATCGAGGAACTCTCGACTGGCTTGTGAATATCGTAGGTATGCAACTGAATCATCTCACAGAAGAAGAACGTCACGTAATAGAAGGCAAAGGGACGGAACCGCCGTATACAGGGGAGTACGATGATTTTTATGAAGCCGGTACCTTTATCTGTCGCAGATGCAATGCACCTCTTTTTTCCTCTCAAATTAAGTTTGACGCAGGTTGCGGCTGGCCAGCATTTGATGCGTTTATAGCGGGTAGTGTCAATGAAGTCCCAGACCCAGACGGCGAGCGGACAGAAATTGAATGTGCTGCTTGCCATGCGCACTTAGGACACGTCTTCATCGGTGAGAAATTTACAAAAACGGACGCCCGTCACTGTGTCAACTCGCTCTCTCTACAATTTGTGCCGCAAGGAGAAAAGTAATCCATAGCGCGCGAAAAATTTGATGTCGTTGTATAATTACTGTTGGGCCCCCATAGCTCAACGGATAGAGCACCTCTCTTCTAAAGAGGCGATGAAGGTTCGATTCCCTCTGGGGGCGCCACGTAAAAAATTGATTCGCAATTTTAACGTGGCTGTCGAGTTAATTTTTAATGATTATCTTATCCCCTATTGATATCCCGTATTTATCTGCCGCCCCGGCGTTTAGTTCTAACACTTTATCGACCGGTTTGAGTGGATGATAGATCGGGAGCTGGTTGAACGGTTTATCGGACGCGGGTGCTTGTTTGGTAATATCCACGATCGTACGGTCATCGATCCAGAGAATATCGATCGGAAAACGCATATCACGCATCCAAAAAGGATATCGCGCCTTGATGTCATACACAAAGAGCATTCCCCGATTCGGAGCGAGTGAATCCCTATGTCCCAATCCCACTTCTTTTTCCTTGGGGGTGATGGCTACATCCACGACGAACTTCACGTCTCGGATGGTGACGGTCGTTTGAAGCGGGTGCTTGGTGTAGAACCACAAGGAAAAGATGGCAATCGCACTGACAATCAGGATGATAACAAATTCTTTCATTTGTCGGGGACGGGAGGCTCGAACTCCCGACCTCACGGTCCCAAACCGTGCGCTCTACCAACTGAGCTAGTCCCCGTAGTGAATAATCCAATAAACAAATTATCCAATAATCCAATTATCCAATAAAAGTTCACTGCAAGCAAATCCAATGAAGTGTTTAGGAAGGATTCCAAAGGCAAGTGGAGAGATTTACTACGTCGAGCTGTGTGAACGTGACTCCTTCCAATTCTAGTCTACGGCGCTGTTCATCGGGTCCGCCGAAGGCGTAGCCGGGTGCGAGCCTGCCGCCCTTGAAAACGACACGATGACAGGGAGTAATGAGGCCGTCGGGATTAGCGTGAAGCGCTTGTCCCACGCGGCGCGCGTCTTTGGTATCTAAAATATCTGCGATCAGGCCGTACGTGGCGACTTTGCCTATGGGAATTCGTCCAACGATTTCGTAGACTCTCTGGAAGAAATTTTTTGTCATGTGTGCCGCGGGAGAGACTCGAACTCTCACATCCTAGTCGGATAAGGGCTCTTAAGGCCCTCGTGTATACCATTTCACCACCGCGGCTCTTGGAAAATCATCCTCCTTGTCTCCAATTCAACGTCCCTATTATATAGTCTTTTTGTTCATAGTGTATACTACAGCCATGAAGCGCGTTCTATCGCTATTTCTCCTCAACCTGATTGTTTGGTTTACTCCAGCATCCGCCTATGCGATCTATGATCCTACAACCGTTGCGAACAATAAGTATGGCATACTTGTGGTCGATACCAATGATATCCCAGAACTGCCGGCGCTCCTCAACAGTACCGGAGGGGATTGGGGGTACGTCACACTCGTCATTCCGGGGGGCGACCGCGATCACAATAAATGGCAAAAGATTTTTGATCAATTACGCCGACTTCACCTCATCCCCATCCTGCGTTTAGCGACACACGTCCAAGGATCAAGTTGGATGAAACCAAGCGAAAGCGATATACGGGAGTGGGTTCAATTTTTATCCGGACTCAATTGGCCGATAGAAAACAGGTATATCGTCATCTTTAATGAGCCGAATCATGCAAAAGAATGGGGAAATACCATTGATCCCGAAGGATACGCAAAAATTTTAGTCACCTTTGCCAAGGAACTAAAAGCTTCTTCAGAAGATTTTTTTATCCTACCAGCTGGCCTGGATGCTTCAGCCGCATCGGATGGCCAATCTCTTGATGAAGTTGAGTTTCTCACACGCATGAAGCAAGCCGAGCCTTCAGTTTTCGAATTCCTTGATGGCTGGACCTCTCATGCGTATCCCAATCCAGGGTTTTCCGGTTCCCCAGCTGCTTCGGGGCGACGATCACTGCGAGCTTACCAATGGGAGCTTGGTATACTGCGTTCTTTGGGAGTTACAAAAAATTTTCCGGTTTTTATCACGGAAACCGGCTGGTTACATAGTCAAGGTAAATTTACCAATCCAAAGCTTTTGTCACCGGAGTCTGTTGGCGAAAATATCCGGTATGCGGCTTCGTCTGTCTGGAATGATCCGATCATCGCCGCAGTCACCCCATTCATTTTTAATTATCAGGATACTCTTTTTGACCATTTTTCCTGGCGCCAGTTCGGGTCTGATTCCTACTATCCACATTATTATACCTATCAAAGTATCCCGAAAATCAAGGGTATGCCAAGGCAGAAGCAATCGTATCAAACAGACGATAGTTTTTTCCCAAAGACGCTTATCACAGACTCTACGTATACATTTTCTGTATCTATCACAAATGCCGGGCAGGGTATCCTTGACCCAAGAGACGGCTATACACTCCAATTACGCGACAAAACCACCTCCTTTTCTGTCATAGTGGATCCTTTGCCATTTTTGGAACCCGGAGAGAAGAGTATTATCCGTTTTCATCTCCAAACGCCCAAGAAATTAGGGCTATATCCTCTTGCGATGGTTCTTATGCATAATACGCAAGAGACGACTCTTGCCGAACAGAGCATTAATATTGTTTCCCCGCCAACCCTCGATGTGCACACGCAACTTGGATGGCGTACGACGAGTGATGCAAATGACGTGCAAATACTCATCTATGATAACGATATGCTCTTACAAAAAATTCCACAGTTGAAAATGAAAATGGGACAAGTACTCGTTGGTGATTTGACCAATATTATTCCGGGAAACGAATACCGGATTGTTCTATTGGTTCCTCAATATCTACCGAGGCAATATATTGGCGTGCTGGGGGGTACGCTCACGAGCATTACCCTCAAACGTCTCTTGCCGTTTGATATTAATGAAGATGGAGCGTTTACCATCGCGGATTTAGTTGCACTCATCGGTTTTTCCCCGAAATCAATTTTTTCTTTGTTTTTCGGTCCTTAACTTCCGCCAACAGGTAAAACCAAACGTGACAGTCTAAACGAACATTGATATACTACAATTTGTTGGTGACCGTAGCACAATGGTAGTGCACCAGCTTGTGGAGCTGGCTGTTGCGGGTTCGAATCCCGTCGGTCACCCATAGAACGATGGGATGAGAAGTTTACCCTGAGCGATGGTGAGCGAAGTCGAACCAGAGTCGAATGGGAATCCCGTCGGCCACCCCAATTAATACAAATATTTGATTCAACAATTCTTACATGTGATTCATTGGACCACTTGTGATAAGAGAAATATATTTATCTTTTCGCAATTCATCAATGATATGAGGGTCTTCATACTTAGAAAAATGCCTACGACCGGCACTGAGAAATATCCGCTTATCAGGAAACTGTTCCCGAGCATCCTGAAAGGAATGAATTAATGATGGATTGCGTTGTTTGATAATAATATCCTCCTCTTGTTGGTTCAAACTGGATGATTCTTTTCTTAATTGACTAATCTGATCCTTGTCATCTTGATAATGCAATTTGCTAATTTTTTTCAATATTTCATTTCGATCCGCCCTGAAACGCCAAATTTTATTGACGAGAACCATGTCGTCCCAGCCAAAAATCTTTACTCTATCCGTAAATTGATAGTCTCTTATTTCTTCAACGGGCGGAGCTTCACCTCGGGCAACTCTCTCTACCAACACAATATCACCACCATTAGCATACAAATTAACAAATTTTCCTACCATGAGTTTCGCCGATTCGTTATGTACTTCACCTAGGCATAATATTTTTGCCTCAGTAATTGAACAATTACCACTGTTTACGCAAAACTCATATATTCCTGAAAATGCTGAAAGTTGTTCAAGTCCTATTTTAGATAATCCTTCTGTTGACATATAATTACTCTTCTACTCGATTTGAATACATAAGTTTTCCTAAGTTAATTCACTAAAAAATTCAATTAACGATTCATAATATCGTACCAAATGGGAATCCCGTCGGTCACCCCAAGCTTTTTAGCTTTAAGTAACTCAATCAAACTATTCTAATCCAAAACGGGACGTGAACTACTTGTTAAAATTAAACAAGTTCTTCCTTCCTCAACTCCATGATATACGTGGGATCAGGCTCATTAGGAATTTGTACTGTTTTTACATATTTAAACCCTGCTTTTTCGTATGCCTTAATTGCTCTGGTGTTATTTGGTTCCGGGCCGATGATACAGGTATTTATACCATTATTTGCAAAAACAATTTCTTTAAGAAACTTTTTTATCATCATGTTTCCTAATTTTTGACCCATAAATGAAGTGTCCCCTATAAATAAATCTATACTTGCAGTGTTGTCATCATACCCTACATGGTTTCCAAACTCGGGCCAATCATTCACTTTATATGTTTGCATATAGGCAACTGCTTTTTTACCATATAAAACCATATAACAATCCGTTGGTTTTTCTCCTTTTATTTTAGGAGCATAACGTTTAGTAATTGCTTCCCGTGTATTTTCTTTGTCTTTGTCATACCATTCATGCACATGAGGTTCATTAAGCCATTTATGCATGAGGTATAAACCCGCTAGTTGGAGTCTTTCAAAGGAAATAAATTCCGGATTAAGCATGAGTATATTGTATCATTTGCGGTCTATACAATCGTAAATGCGGATCTTAAAAATACCAACTTTCGTGGTTGCAATGTACTATAATAAGTCCTTACATCGTTCGAGTAGTCTACCCACAGAACGATGGGATGAGAAGTTTACCCTGAGCGATGGTGAGCGAAGTCGAACTAGAGTCGAATGGGAATCCCGTCGGTCACCCATTCGACAGGCTCAGGGTTTACGACCCAAGATAGTATGGAGTGGTACGTGTATATTCTTCTTTGCGATGAGAAAACTTTTTATGTGGGTTTAACCTCCAATTTAAACGAAAGACTGCATTCTCATAATTCTAAATATAATATCGGTACGAAAAAGTTTTCTCATATTGAGTTGGTCTATTCTGAAAAACATCCCGATAGGAAATCTGCTGAATTTCGTGAAAAACAACTCAAACGCTGGACACACGCAAAGAAGAAAGCATTAATTGAAGGAAATATCGAATTATTGAAACAGCTGAGTAAATCCTGAGCGTGTTAATTTATCGACGGGTTAATGGTGAGCAAAGTCGAACCATCCCGTCGGTCACCCAAAATGACAAATATTCTCACCGTGAAAAATTTTGTGTTTATTTTCATAGGTTTGGGATTAAGTGTAGCATCCATGATGCTGCCCAAACAGTTTTCATCTTCCAATCCAATCCCCACGACTCCACCTACGCCCACTGTTACGCCAGAACCCACACGAAGACCAACACTTCCGCCTACTCCAACGAAAAATCCCACACTTACGCCTCATCCCACGACTACTCCTCTCTCTATACCAATCTCTACCTCCCAGCAAATTAATGAGTATATTGACCGATTTTCGTCCCAATATGGGATAGATCCAAATGTACTAAGGCACACTGCTCTTTGCGAATCCGGATTTCATCCGGGAGCGACAAACGGCCCCTATGTAGGACTATTTCAGTTTGATGCCACGACATGGAAAACGTTTAGAAATTTGATGGGGGAGGACACGAATATTGACCTTCGGGAAAACGCAGAGGAAGCAGTCCAGACAGCAGCTTATGTCTATTCGATTCATGCCTCCCGCATCTGGCCACATTGTGTACCAAAAGGATGATCTCCCACAGGAGCTACGCGGGGTGAACATAATTGTAAGTTAGATAAATATTTATGCTGATGAAGGTATAGAACCAAAAATTTGACAGAAATCTATATACCCGGAGATTGTTAAACATAATAGCCAGGAGCACCGGTGAAAATAGAATAAGAAGGAAGAAACGAAATTGATAGGGAGTAAGTCCAAAATTGACCCCGAACCAGTACTGAATTACGTAAAGTCCGACAAAAATCAGGAGGGGAAAAATACCAAAATTCACCTTTTTCATCTGCTCAACCAAAAACCGTGCGCTAAAAAGAGACAGAAAAGGAAAAAGGGGAATGATGTACCAGCCCATTTCACCATTTTGCGTGAGAGCTGACAGCAAGAGAAGAAAATACAAAGATGCGGGAACAATAAGAAACTTATTCTCCTTATAGGAAAGAAATGATGCAAAAAAAGCAAAGAATCCCAAAAAATACCACCCATCATTATAATATTTATTGACAATAATAGGATGAAAAAGAATATACAAAAGTGTATCGGGACCTATCGTTCTATCTGATTGCACACGAAGAATTTTCCAAAAAAGTTCTGCATCGAAATAGGTACCATAGCCAATATAAAGACCAATAAATAAGCCAAGAGTAATGATCAAAAGAAAAGTATATCTTAACCGCACTCGCTCGGATATAAAAAAATAGACAAGAGTCAAAAAACAAACAATTCCTAATTCCTTCGTCCAAAAAGTAAGACCGGCCAAGCTCCCAACCAGGATTGTCTTGGTGACCGTCATTTTTTTATAAAAGTTTATGAACGCATATATAGCAGCAAGAAAAAGTGGAGTTATAAGATTTTCCGCTAGGACAACGCGGCCATGAATCACGAAAATAGTTGTGGTTGAATATATGAGAAGTGCCCACATCGCCGTCTTATAGTCGAAGAGCTTGAATCCAATTAAAAAAACAAGAAAAGCAGAAAGTGTGGATAAAATTATCGGAACGATTCGTATGGTCTTCAGTTGAATTTTTTCAAATGTATTTTCTCCGAAAGCCATCGCCCAAGCTCCTACAACAATCCCGTTTAACGGCGTGTGATCAAAATAGGGAGACACGATAGGAAAATAAAGATTATCAATCGTCAAATGTTGGACATTTCTATATACGGGAAACGAAGACCATGATATAGGTATTCCCTTCGTCAACAGGCTCACTCCCTGAAACGAATAGGAATATTCGTCGCTGGTGGCTCCCCGTTGAGGATACTGGGAATAATTATGAAATTTTAACAAGAACCCCAGAAGCAGCACCAAAATAAGCGCACCAAGTTTGATGGTATTCACATTGATAGTTATAGTAAGTACAAATACCATTGTCAATGCAATCAATAGCGGTATAATTGGCTCGTTCGTCTAAATCTATCTAACTCAAAGATCATATGGGTAGCACTGAAATATCAGATATATATAGGAGGACCGTGCTAGAAACACCATGCGTAAATTCCGCATTTGAATTACAAGAAACTCAATTTCCGGATGCAACAATCATTTGGGTTCATCCACTCCTCCATGCATATGTTTTACTTTCGAACGAAGAGGTCATAAATATTTCCGGTCCGGACTTCAATTGTCCTCCATTAACTGGGAAAGAATTATCAAACTTATTAGCAAACGATCAGGCTCTTGTGCTGCATTCCCGGGATACTGCTGTTCCCAGTATTCTAGAAAAGTTCATAGCCTAAAGTGACTCGTGCTATACTACATAAATGGACTTATCACCAACAGTAGAAGCGCTTCTCACAGAATTTGAACGGCCGGCAAGCATCCCAAAGGAAAACGCCCGACTGGATGTAAGCCGGACGGTGTCGCTCCTAGCCGTCCTCTATGAAAAGGCCAGAAACGCGGTAGAATTTCGCGCCGATCACCTCATACGGAGAGCCGCCATTGAACGCATTCTCAAGCGCCGCATTATGCTGGACGGTGGGGGACACAATGTCGCCGAACAGCTCATCGTCGAGCTCCTCTGGGCGCGCTATATCGATTCCTCCCTCATAGACAATGAAAAAGTTGCCACCATCCAAGAGGTCGTAGATCGATATCTCGCGCTCAAACACCACAGCTCATCAAACAGTGTACCCTGGGACACGCTCGTGGGACTTGCCTCCTCGGAAATAGAAGAAACGATCGTTTCGGCCAGAAAGCGTATCGCCCTTACCAACTTTTTCTACCAGGCCATCCGGCCAAAAGTTGCCCTCGTGGATGTGGATCCGGAGTATGCCAACATGCTTATCTATATCGCAGTAGAACGTGCTTATGCCCAAAGCGACGACGCATTCGTCACGTATCACCTTCTTCGGGTGATTTATCCGGATTGGTTTACGGCTCACGCACCCAACACCGGCGCACAGTATGAACGGCTTCTTTCCACGGTACAATTAATTTCAAAAAGCTTCCGGGACCCTGCAGGCGATCGCCTGTTCCGCTATGTCCGAAGTCATACGCCACCATATCTGCTTCTGCGTGATTTCTTCATGGAAGTAGGGCCCAAAGCACGAAATATCATCGAAGATCAAGAACAGTTTGAACAAAAACTTGCCGAAATCGCCAGCCGCCGGTATCACGAAATAGCGGGTAAAGTGAGAAGGGCCGTGGTCCGAAGCTTCATCTATATTTTTCTCACCAAGATGGTATTTGCCTTGGCCCTGGAAGCCCCGTATGACCTCTACGTTGCCAAAAAAATCGCCTACATCCCGCTGGGCATCAATACCTTATTCCCTCCTGTGCTGCTTTTTCTCGTCGCGGGATTTTTTTCCGTACCGGGAGCAGACAACACGCGGCGGCTTATCGATTCGGTCAAAACCATACTCTTCCGCTTTGATAGCCTGAAAAATCAACCCAATCCCTTCATCGGTAAGCCGCCCGAGAAACGTCCCCTTCTGACGGCCATATTCTCCGTTTTTTACCTCACGACCTACGCCATCACCTTTGGGCTCATCCATTGGGGACTCCGGGCGCTTCACTTCAGCATCGCAAGTGAAACCATATTTCTCTTCTTTATCGCACTGATCACTTTTTTTGCCTACCGTATCCGGCTATCCGCCAAAGAATACGAGATGGTGGATCAACAGGGAATTTTGGAGCCTCTCGTTGACTTTTTCTTCCTCCCAATTTTACGCGCCGGTCACATCCTTTCGCGGGAAATTGCCAAGATTAACATCTTCATCTTTCTCTTTGACTTTGTTTTGGAAGCCCCGCTCAAAGTCATCTTCGAGGTGGCAGAGGAATGGATCCGCTTTATAAGGATCAAGAAGGATGAGATTATCTAATCTGTAAAAGTGGTAATGTGTTTAAGTGATCGGAAAGAGTAGAAAATTTATTAGATTGACCTTCTGCCCAATAGGGTATTTGTACCGCCGCATCCGTGATTAAAACTAAAATTTTCTCTGGCGACATCGTCGTTTCCCCAAAATCGTCACTTAATTTAACTCTACCATTCTCGGTAGAAGTAGTCGCTTCCAACCTGTATTGCCTATCACATTTCCAACGCTCCTTTCCCTGACTTAACCGTATATCAAAAGTTCGCCTGTCTCCTTCCTCGTCAAGAGTTACATTTAAATGCAATATATCTTCACTCGCATTGCTAGGACGTAACGTTGCGTCAAACTGACGGTAGGTCTCCGGTTTCTGTGCAAAGGATACTTTATCAGCGTTTTCTTGCAGCAGGTGAACCACACCCTGAAAAATGAACAATCTTGGATCGGCCCTGCTTATTTCAGATTCCCTATCAAAACTGTCACCCATATAGTTTAGATTATATCGTATTTTTTGTGAGCGCAGGAGGATTCGAACCTCCAACCACCCCGCTTGGCGGGGTGCTCTATCGTTGAGCCCCGTTTTTGTTGTGAGCCGCCCGAGAGTCGAACTCGGAACCGTTACCTTAAGAGGGTACTGCTCTGCCAGTTGAGCTAGCGGCCCAAAATTAATTGTTTCGCCCACCATATCTTTCTGTTCGACTTTTCAGTTCTATTCGAACACGTCTCACAGAGCGATTATGGGTGGGCATTGTCATTTCTAACCTCTCCTCAATAAATCGGATCGATAAGAAATGTCAATGCGCGCCCAGCAGGAATCGAACCCGCATAAATAGTTCCGAAGACTATTGCTCTATCCGTTGAGCTATGGGCGCAAATCTACGTGTCCACACGCAAAAAGATTATAACACGGACGGCTAAACTTGACACTCCAGGCTCCTTGTGGGAGCATGATAGCTATGAAGAGAAAGTTCTTCTTGACGGTCGTTTGGTTTCCCCTGACATTTGTGTTACTCCTCCTTAATTTGACGCTACTCCGGTCGCTCTACGTGACCCCATCTCAAATTCAGGCCAGCGCATCCCTCTATACTCCACCACGGAATATCACCGCAGCAGCCGGTACGGCACAGATTCTGGGAGCGTCCGTTATAGCGGGAGACGCCCGGGAAATGCTTCTCGAAGCGTTTCTGAACAAACACGCGTCCCCGATGACCCCATATTCCGGACTCATCGTGCGGGAAGCAGACGCCAAAGGCATTGACTTCCGCCTGGTGGTGTCTATCGCCATGTGCGAGTCCAATTTAGGGAAAAAGATGCCCAAAAAAGACGAATTTAATGCCTGGGGTATAGCGGTTTACACCGGGCAAAACCAAGGAAAAGCCTTTGATAGCTGGCCGCATGCCATCAGTTGGGTTTCTCAATACATCAAAACGAAGTACTATGACCGCGGAATCACCGACCTCAAATCTATTGGCGCTATCTGGGCGCCACCTTCCGTAGCAAACGGCGATTCGTGGAGCACTTGTGTAGATAAATTTCAAACCTCTATTCTCTAATCCCAGCCTCGTTGAGACAGTTTGTTTACCCTATAATACTTGACAAAAGGATAATTATAGGGTATACTTCTCGATTAGATCCTAAGGTAGGCCATCCAAATGTCTGCTTTAGGATTTTTAGTAGGTAGTTGGTTTCTAAGGCATCCGAAGAAAGCTTACTACCGACTACCCCGAAGTCATGCTCTTGCGACGCGAGGCTGCAAGCCTCGGGAGTAAGTAAATGTACTTCTGGGGTCAGACGGGAATCAAGACAGACTGAATTCTCGTTTGCGGTGGATGACCTCAACTCCTCCCTCTTATTTCTCCTCGATCCGCCACTCCGGCGGACCGGTGTGAGGTAAGATTATGAAAAATTTAATTACACTCATCTCGACTACTATCCTCTTATTGGCTTTACAGTGGGCTAACCCGACTGTTGTGCTGGCCCAGGAACTTGAAGCTGGATCAGCCGCGCAACTTCGGTTTGGACAAATACTACGGGATGAGCGTATTGATCGCCTCCGTGCCTATCTTGCCATGCATAACTCTCCGCTAGTGGAAGAAAGTGGACACTTCATCGCGGAAGCGGACCGTCTTGGTCTGGACTGGAAGCTCGTCGCCGCCATAGCAGGAACGGAATCCACATTCGGGAAGCGTGTGCCTTCCGGCTCGTATAACGCGTGGGGATGGGGGATACCGACCGGCGCGCAGTCAGGCATCGCATTTAACAGTTGGAAGAAGGGGATTACGACCGTGTCCGAAGGGCTCAAATACCGCTATGTCAACCGCGGGGCAGTCTCTGTCGAACAAATTGGCCGGATCTATGCTGCCAGCCCCCGATGGGCCGGTAACGTACGCTTTTTCTTACATGCTATTGAGACGTTTGATCCTGTCGACCCTTCGCTCCTGGCAGTTGCCCTGTAAGGGAGATATAATCAAACTATGCCAGGGTGCTGAAATCGGTAGACAGGCACGCTTTAGGAGCGTGTGTCGTAAGACATGGGAGTTCGATTCTCCCCCCTGGCACAATAATAGGAGGTTTCCCGCGAAGCGGGATTACATCACACTAATGCTCGAAGACTCGCAAAGTGTGATGTGAACAAGTCCTCTCTGCGGCACAATGGAGGTTTCCCGCGAAGCGGGATCCACGATGCTGTAATTTCGATTCTATCGAAAACAGCATCGGGACGAGTCCTCTCCCCGGCACACACACCACAGTCAAACATGGTAGCAACGCGTGACGTTGCACTTGCACGATCGTTCTTCCCAATGCTACGATAGTTGTGGCATGAAATTCCTGCATTACTGCTTGCTCCTCCTCCTTCCCGTACTTCTCGTACCTTTCGTACTTCTCGTACCTCTTGCGAGTGCCTCCTCCCCCCAAGCCTACCAGGACTACCTCTATCAATTTGATCTCTACCGCCGAACATACAGTGACTTCACGATTGCCAAAAATGAATATGAAAAGTTTAAAAGCCTGACCAGTCAAACCACGGCTCTAAAAAATACCACTGCTATGCTCTCCCAACGCGATGGGCTTTTACGCGCGTATTTGCTGCTTCTGAACGAAAAAATTAACGAAAACCAAGGGTTCCAGGAGTCTCGGAAAATCGAGCTACGAGCTCTGGTAAATGCGGAAATCGCATTCTTGGATGCTCATAAGGGCCGCGCGGGCTCCATAAGCTCGCTAGAGGATGCCACCGCTATGTCCCAAGAGCTTGAATCTCATTACCGGGTACTACAAACCATTCTTCGCCAGACGATTATCAATATATCCCTCGGAGATCTGTCCGCACTCACGCGTCAATTTGATACCGCGCTTAGCCAATCCAAGGAATTGGTAACGGCATCCCGGAGCACATTCGCCCCGCAAAAACAGGCCACTATTGATCGCTGGCTCTTACAGATTCAAAACGTACGCCAACTGTATCAACAAAAAATTGTAGAGATAGAGATCAAGAATAATAAGCTGAATGAACTTAGCTTAGACGGGCTGGACGGGGCGTTTCGGGGGATCAAGGGGGATCTGGGGCAAGCCAAAAAGTATCTAACTGACGGGCGCGGATTCCTGGGAGAACTGATCGAGGCACTCCGGTATCAAAACTAAATCAATTATGGATAATACGAGTCCACTATTCCCAGACACCCCAACCCCGACGGGAGATTCGGAAACGGCTGCCGTTCTCCCGCCCTCCCCGCCGATCGAAACTATTACATCGATCAAACGGCCTCTTCCTCGCCTTTGGATCATCGCCATAGGAGTCATTGGTGCGGGACTTATCACCGTACTCATCGTCAATACAATCATAAACAAGCCCCCCGTCCCCATATCCGAGGTTCCGCAAGCGCCCACACCGACTCCTACACCGGTCCGTATCCTTTCCGCTATCGCCACACAAAGCGCGTTTAGCATTCTCAATCAAACCCATGCGTCACTCTCGGCCGGACTTACGGCAACCAATTTGGACGATCCCATCTTGTCCCCTCCAGTATTGGAGCTTCCTTTAGGGTTTAAGCCGTGAGCATACTTCCCAGACCTTGCGAACTTTTCGTACCTTCCGGCGTTCCGGTTCGTGTGGTAAAATCCCTAGTACTATGATCACGAGTATCGAAAGGCAAACCAACGGGACCGTCACCCTCACCATCACCATTCCGTGGACCAACGTAGTCGAGGCGAAAGAGGCTGTCATTCTGGAGCTTCTCAAAACGGTTGAACTTCCTGGATTTCGCAAAGGCAAAGCTCCTCGCGAATCCGCGGAAAAGAAATTAGATACCTCCAAAATCTATGAAGAAGTTATCCAAAAACTCCTTCCGGACGCCTACAGCAATGCAGTGCGCCAGCACAATCTCCACCCCGTGGTACTGCCCAAAATCGAAATCGTAGAGGCCAAAGAAGAGAGTGACTGGATCGTACGCGCCCATACCGCCGAGAAGCCGGAAGTTGTGCTCGGCGACTATAAAAAAAGCATCAGGGAAGCCAAATCCGCTAAGCGGAATAAAATCTGGACGCCCAGCGAAGCCGCTCAAGCGCCTAAACCCGAAGAGGAGGAAAAGGCCAAACAGATGACGGTCGGCGAACTGCTCGAGGCGCTCTTTTCTGTGATAACCTGCAAAGTTCCCGACATACTCATCGAAAATGAGGCGAATCGGGGATTATCCGACCTTATTGACCAAACGAAAAAATTAGGTCTCACGGTCGATCAGTACCTTTCCTCCACAGGGCGCAGCGCCGAAAGCATGCGAAAAGAATACGCAGATAACGCCCGCAGGACCCTGACTCTTGAATTTGCGCTGGAGGCAATCGCGGATAAAGAGAGCATATTTATCTCCGACGATGACATCGAAAAAGCGATAAAAACAGCCAAAAACGAAGAAGAACGTGCGTCGCTCACGCAACAGCGCTACTACCTGGCATCTATCCTCCGACGCCAGAAAACTCTTGACTTTTTAAGCGCAGTATAATACATAGTAGATTGTACTCTTTCCCGCCCTATAGTATAATTGGCCATTATGCAACCATTGCAGCCTAATTTAACCAGCATGCCCAAGAAACAATCCACGCAGATCAACAACAGCGTGCTGGAGTCCTTACGGGACCTGGGGGCAGGCGTGGGCAATAGCGTGGCCAAGGATGTCTTGAGTGGGGTCGCCAACGATGCTCTTACCTCACTATTCGGCCAACCGACCGGCGGTGATTTCAAACGGCCACAACCCACGGTCGAGGCCTACCCGGAACGACAACCAATGCGTCCGAGCATGAGGCGTCCGGAGGTGTATCAACCTATGATTGCCGTTCATCGGGAGGAAGTTGGAATCAAAGAGAAGTTAGACACCATTCGGGGAGAACTGAAAAATCTTGCGGCCTCCATCAAACAGTTTAATAGTCAGATAGAGCGTGCGATCGAGGATATACCCGCCCATCCGGGTATCTACCACGTCAACTTTCTGGAACGGCTCCGTGGCATCATCATGGCAATGCGTGAGAATATCGACGACAGTGGATCATGGCTCGCTCTCTGTTCTGGCCGTAAACAAAAAAAGAAATACTGGGGAATGTACAAAAAACATGGGACAACCTTCGGACTCTCTTCAGAGCGCAACGTCTCCACACAAGCCGGGTAGTGAAAATTCGACTGCTTGCTCCAGGCAAGCAATGCGAAGTGACACTTCGTATCGAATTTCTACTACGCGGCAGGCCGGGTAGAGCACGAACTTCCTAGCCATTTCCATACCTCGTAAAACAGACTATAATCATGGTCACTAGGGTTTATCCCAACAGGCTTGCGTAGCTCAGCTGGCTAGAGCGTTCGATTCACATTCGAAAGGTCCCTGGTTCGAGTCCAGGCGCGAGCACCCATTGCTCTATTTGATTAGTGTACTATGCGTCCAAACATCGCCCGCATCAAGGGCTTAGGCTATATTCTTTGGCATACACGGCATCATGCGTATCACCTGCTTATTGGTCTTATCTGGGCGTGGATTCTACGGGAAGTCTGGCAGGAATTTCAATTTCGATGGATTATTCTCTCCCTCTTTGCCTCGGAACTGCCTGATGTCGATCATTTACTGTATTTCCTAACGTATGGGAAACGCGATCCGTACTCCAAGCTGGTCAAATCCTTATTTGCCAGCCATCAGTGGCGCCTCCTCTGGTATACGATCGATAAAGGCCATAAATACAATACCAACCTTGCGACCCATAACTACTTTACCATCATCGTCTTATCCGGATTGTCTCTGGTCGCATTTATCTTCGACCACCAATCCTCCGTTATTTTCCTGGGCGCTATGGCACTCCATTATGTATTTGATATTGTCGACGATCTGTTGATCTTAGGATCGGTCAACCCGAATTGGAAACGGTTAGGCAGAGGGAGTAAATGACGGGGCTTCCGACGGGCAGAAGAATGTGAGTTAAAATTTTGTATCAGATTCTTCTCGTTTGTTCAATGAATTTTCTAGCATCCTATGAATCCGTTCCCATCCGCGAGTAGTTTTGAGATATTTTTCCGATTCTAATGCGTCTTTTTGTGAGACGAATGCTTGATAGTGAATAGGTTTAAAAGGTATTCTCCCTTTTGTAGCAAAATTTTCTCCATTGTTATGTTTTTTTTGTTCTGTTTTTAAGATCATTTGTGTATCCGATATAGAGTCCGTTGTCTTTAAGGCTTTGAAGAATATAAACGTAATACATAAAAAGTGGCACGCCACAAGCGTGTGAACCGCTTGTGACAGCGTATCAAAACTGGCACCTGAATGTGTCACTTCTGATTGCACTATTGT
>ERZ1292625.1802-Hain-H41-01um-R1-1802-length-22863-cov-81_pt2 | contig 21334 bp, 33 predicted proteins | sample MGYA00564400_ERZ1292625 | MGnify/ENA primary metagenome ERZ1292625 (study PRJEB36523, sample SAMEA6512639) | groundwater metagenome | collected 2019-01-08 | study: AquaDiva: Metagenomics assemblies of 32 groundwater samples
GGATAATGGATAATGGATAATGGATAATGGATAATGGATAATGGATAATGGATAACGGATAACGGATGTCAATAAATCCTGCTAGGAGATATTTAATAATAATATAATATTAATATAACTATAAAAACGCAACGGCTGTGCCAAACCAGCGAAATCAATGGTTTGCGGGCTTTGCGAGTTACAAACCTCCAAATGTATCAACAGTATGACTTTTGAAATTTTCAAAATTATGACTTGAAGGAATCTAGCAAAATCAATGGTTTGTGGTCAATGGTAAGTCTTAAGCTGTATTTTTTGTTTATACTTACAACTTATTTGAAAAAAATAAAATAAATGGAGGGCGAAAATGACAAGTCCAACCACAATGAGTAATGGTAAGCCTGCGTACTGTCCATTCTGTCTGCGACCCTATGTAGAGCTTGATGGTAAAATAGTGCCGGAGTGTCTTTGTGGGTCATACTTTACAGTTAAAGAATTGTGCGCTCGACATGGGATTAAAAATTGTAAAAAGTGTTAAATCGAAAACAACGCTGAAATTTGCTTATAAAAAGTGATTTAAAGCGTTTCTGTCAATCCAGCGTGTTCTGGTCGATGAATGGCATCCAAATGCTTAATTTGATTAAATACAGTGCACGGGATTGGGTTGTTTTTGATTGTGGTGGGTGTCTTGGAGGTTTAATTGTGTTTGTTTCTGATTGTCGTGAACTTTTTTAGATTACTTAATTTTTTCTATTGACAGTTTAAATAAAATTAGTTAGAGTGCTTACTGTTTAAAATGTTTTGTATTGGATTTATTAAAAATTGGAGGTTGTTATGGTCGAAACAGAAACAAAAGGCAACAAAAATATTACAATCAGCATATCTATCGACAAGTATATTAAGCTAAAAAAAATAGCAAATGATGGTAATTTCTCTGTCGCTAAACTTGTAAAAGATGGAATCGACTTATTGTTGATGCGTTGGATCGTACCAACGTCTGAAGCGACTGCAATTTTTCAAGACAAACTAAAAAACAAATCTATAAAATCTTAAAAAAATTGTAATAGTTGGCAAAAGACTCAAACATAAGGAAAAACGCATTTTTTTGAGCTAGAAAATTTTCAAGGTGTAAGTGGTCGAAAACAGCATCAAGGTATTAAATTTTGCAAAAAACAGCGTTTATCATTAGTCTCGTAGGATTTTTAAGAGATGGTTAGGCATGAACAAAAAAGGAATAGAAGCATTAAAAGAGTATCGAAACAAAATATTAACCGGCGAGATTGTGCCACGTAAAAGATTAAGCGGTAGCGGAACTGCGGTAAAGGAAGAATGTCGAGAATGTTACGGATCGCGCTGGAAGAGTTGCCAAAGCATGATTTGCAAACTAAACGATAAAACAATTCCAGTCAGAAGAAGAATTCGGGCGCATTGTTTGGATTGTGTTGGCACTTCCTACGAAGTTGAAAAATGCACTGGAAAATTGTTATCTGGGAAAAGATTATGTTTTTTGCATCTGTATCGTTTCAGAAAGGAAAAAATAGAAAAATAAAAAAATGCCATACCTTCCACAATTTTTAGAAGATTTTAAAATAAAAGAAATTTGTTCTGGTTGTATTCTGCTTATCGAAACAAATTTATCTTGTAATGAGAAAAAAGAATTGTATCGAGATTATATAACCAATTGCTGTAAATTTTATAAAGAAAGAAAAGATCGATGAAAGAAGAAATACTTAAATTCATAGAAGGATTAGCCAGTAAATTCGGAACAACTACGGAGCATCTTTGGCTTATATTGATTAAACAGGCCAGAATAGCCGCAATAACAAATTTGATAGTTATTGCGGCAATGCTGGTCGCAGGTTTTGGTTTGTTTGGTATTCATAAAATATTATCACATCCCCATCCACTGTTTGAGTTTGATACTGATTTAACAATTACTTTCTATAAGCGATATGGCTATAAAGTAATAGTTCCTTTTATCGTTGGGATAATAACTTGGGGAATTTTTTTAATAGGAGCGTTAGCGGAGATTGGCAATACCATTACAGGTATTTATAATCCTGGGTATTGGGCGTTAAACGATATTGGTAGAAGGTTCGACAAGGAATGAAAATAATAATCATACTACCCGCAATCATTATGTTTGATTTGTTTCTTGGGAATATTTACGCACAGATTTATCCAAAAACGATAAGTGGCAGTGGTACTGTTTTTCTTGGAGCGCAGACAGTATTGAAAGAATATCGCAAGCCACCAAATTATAAACCTTACGAATGTGAACTTTTTAAAATAGATGATAGAGTTACTTATAGTCGATATTGGATTGGAAATGGAGGACATTTTGATGGTATCGGAATAGTTGATTTTGTAGGAGTAGTAACAAAAATCGAACCGAAACAAACAAACGAATATATCCACTGGATTACGGTTGAAAAAATATCAGGAACGGGGGAGGGTGGAATTTATTCTGAACAGTTTTTAGTAAATAAATTAAATTAAACAAGAGAAAATAAAAAAAAATGGAAAACAAAATAATTATGTTTGATTCGGATGAAGCAGCACAGAAAAAAACTGTAACCGGATGGGTTTCGAGTGATGGTTTTTTCTATGGTGAAGATGAACGATCCGCAAGATTTATGGGCTGCACTCACATTCGATGTGCTTGTGGTATGATTGCAGAAAAGCAATACACTGCGTGTGAATCGTGTAGGAATAAACTTAAACTTGGAAAATATAGAGCAATGCCGTTTAAGAAGTGGAATGGTGCTGATTTTTTATACTCAGAATCGGCGGATGAATATTTCTATGATAGTGAAGAAATATTCGATTATTGCGAAGAAGAAGGCATTCCCTGTGAATCTTTGCGACTCGTGATTTGTGAACCTGTTTATCCGAAAGAAATTAACTTGTCTGAGATTTATTCAAATTTATTGCCAGACGACTCGGAAGATGAATTGCCTGAATATTTAGTAGATGCCGAAAACGAACTAAATCAAATAATCAGAGAAGAAAAAGAACCATTGTCTTGGATGCCTGGAAGATATAGAACAGAAGTGAAAATATAAAGTTACAAATTTTGAAGTAGGGGTGATGCGATTCCATGAATGCCTATCAAGGACTATTATTTTCTGAAAAATCGAGAAAATTGAAAAAGCGTAAAGATAGAATTTTGCCAATTTCAATAATTGTAAAAATACAGAATGGCGCGATGGAATATGGTTACGGAAGATGGAAAAAACATAAAAAAATTCATGTAATATGCGATGGGATTGTTGGTGGTAATTTTTATTCTCTCTGTGGAATTGCAAAAGAAATCTCCCCGATCTTGATAAATTATAAATCTAGAAACATGTGCATCGTTTGTGGGAAAATTTATAATGAAATTTGCGAGAAAATATAATGTTAAAAAAATTAAAAGAGAAAATTGAAAAGTTGATATTGGTTAGTTTCGTATGTTTTGGCATCTCGCCTGTATTATTTGCCTATGATGAATTTACAGAAAAAAAATACAAAACATTCGATGGTAAAATATTTGAAATTAAAGAAAATGCCATATTACATGAAAAAGTACAAAAAAAGGTTAACGTGCTGATGGAAGCATTCAAAGAAGATATAAAAGCCATACAACGACAAAAAGAATACGACGGGAACAATCATTTATATCTTCTGGGAGTAGACCTTTACGGTTTATATAAATACGAGAAATACGAAAGTTGTCTTTATGAATGTATAGAAAAATTAGAAAAAAAAGGTATCGAGATAGAAATCAAATTTAATAAGAAAAGTACAGAACAAAAACAATAGAGAAAGGTCTGTCTAAGCTTCGGTTTGTTACTGTTACTTGTGTATTTTGTGATGAAACAAAAGATTTGCTTGGATATGAAATAAGAAAACAACAGCTTAAAACTGAATATTACAGAAATATAAAATAAATCATGGAAATTTCAAACAAAATTCCTTTTTCTAATCCTAAATTCAAGAATGGATTAGAACCGTTTCAACACGAAATCGTTAAAAATGTGTTGGAAAGTAGAAAAAAAATAGTAATGATAAATGCCCCGACAGGTACGGGAAAAAGCTGTATGGGAATGACCCTTGCCCACCATTTAAACTATCCGAACCAGTCTCTCTATCTTTGCAGTTCAAAAATTTTACAGGATCAGTTGGCAAAGGATTTTACAGAAGCGTATCAATTGAAAGGTCGAGGGAACTATCCATGTACACTTCTACCTGCTTATAATGCGGATAGATGTTTTCAACAATGCGACGAATACAAATGTGGAGATATTGACTGTGCTTATGAAGATGCGAAAAAGACTGCGCTACAATCAACTTTTGCCATTCTCAACATGCACTATTATGAAAATGAAACGAATTATGTCGGCAGATTTTCAAAACGAAAAACCGTAATAATAGACGAAGCTGATGTATTAGAGGATGTTTTAATAGATTTTATCGCATTGGATATTCACCCAAAAACATTGGAAAAATTCAAGCTGGATCAACCTAAATATGTTACAAAATTAGATTCATGGAAAGGGTGGGCGGATAAGACATTAAAAATATTAGGGGAAAAAGTCGTAAAACTAAAAGCCGCCGAAGACCACTTAGACAGAGAATCAAAATTAGAGCTAAACAAATTGTCGAGAATGTGTCTGAAATTGAACATGTTAAAAAACGATATAACAGAGGATTGGATTTTTGAGCACGATGAAAAGTTTCGCTTTCAGCCATTATGGTTGGATACAAAACTTTCCCAACAATATCTACTCAAACATGCGGAAAGATTCGTTATGATGTCGGCTACAATGTTGCCTAAAGTTATCGCATGTAAATTGTTAGGATTGGATATTAACGATGTGGATTATCACGAAATAGATTCACCCATACCGATAGCGAATCGTCCCATTATTTATAAGCCCATCAAGAAACTAAAATACGGCGAATCGGAAGATGAAGTTTATGATGAAATAAGAAAAACTATAGACAAATACAAGGGAGTTAAGGGGATTATACATGCCGTGAGTTATACCCGCGCAAAGGCAATAGCAGGATTGAGTAGCCGATGTATATCTCATAACACCCACGATAAGAACGAAAAAATACGGCAATTTTTTGATTCAAAAGACGGTGTTTTGGTAAGTCCATCATGTGAAAGAGGACTTGACTTACATGGAAACTTGGCGAGGTTTAATATAATTGCAAAAATTCCATTTCCAAATACAACTGATAAGATAGTGTCTAAAAGAATTTACAGTAGTCCCCTTGGAAAGCTTTGGTATCGCGCCGTTACGGCTCAAACTATTGCTCAGATGAGCGGGAGAAGTACCCGCGGAATTCTTGATTCATCGGACACATTTATCTTTGATGCCGCTTTTGATTCTGTCATAGAATTTACTCCGAAATGGTTTAGAGATGCAATTAGAGTTGAATTTTAGGAGATCATAATTACATGAAAAATTTTTCAGACATGAAAAGATTAAAAAAAATAGAAATATATGGTATCTGTTCAAATACACTTATGTTTCAATCAGATATAAATAATCTGATTATTTTTGAAATTAATCAACAGTACAGAAATATGAAAGATAGCAAAATAGTGGAGATATATCTTGACGTGTCTGTTTTAAACATAATTAACGTGATTATTGAATATACAAATGAAAAAACATCAGCAATGGAAGTGGTTGATCTTTTATTTAAAAGTAATTTCATTGCTGAATTAAGTCTTTAATAAGAGCAGGGAGGGATACTTCGAAATGACCAAAATTATCTGCCACATGATTGATTGTGCTCATATTTCTAATTCGTATAAATGTGGTTTAAAAGAAATTATCATAAAGCGGGCAGAGATTTTTGTGCCAATAAAAATTACCGTTCATCGTCCATGTTGTTTTAGTTACGAAGAAAAGCTGTTGTTTTTGATAAAAGAAGAAGAATAAATTAATAGAAAATGTGAACAATCTCGATGTGGAAGAAGTACTCGCGGAATTCTTGATTCGTCTGAAACTTATGTATTCGATGCTGCATTTGATTCCGTTATCGAATTTGTCCCGAAATGGTTTCGGGATGCTATTAAAGTTGAGTTTTAATACCTAGAAAAGGAAAAAATTTATGAAAATTGGAGTCGTTTGCGGCAATGAATTCATACAAGAAATAATAAAATTCATGGTTGATAATTTAAAAATGAAAAAGAATAATGCATTGACTGTAAATGATTTACTATTAAAGTTTGAAATTAATAAATTGAGAATTTTTTTAATACTCCCCGGTTCTGAAGTTTTTAAATTTGTTTCAACCGAAACGCTTAGAGATATGGATGACAAAACAATAGAAAATATTAACGAAATCAGAGAATTGGTTAATTGTAGAATAAATAAAAATAAAAGCAATTAATATGAATGATCTTGAAATCGAAAGAGGTCGTTGGTTATTTCTCGATTCTGTGGAATATCTTTCTCTTCATTGTGTTGAAGGTGGATGGGATAAAATTACAGAGAAATTTCCAGAACAAATCAAATACCTAGAAGAAAGATTGAATCAATATTGGAATCTAAAAGTTATTAAAGAATGGGAGAACGGAATCAAAGAATATTTAATAGAATGTAATTGCTGGAAGGAGTAGAAAACGAATGGGTCTTGAAATTTTTTCAATTTTATTTTTGTCTTTTGCTGGATTCTTTACTTGTTTAGGATTGAAATTATCAGGCAAAATCCAGTGGGCGTGGTGGTTGGTTTGCTCTCCGATTTGGGGAATATTTCTTGTTTGTGTTTTTATTTTTGCTTTTATTGTTTGGATTGAGAAACAGGCGAAAGATTAAATGAATGAATACGAAAATATAAAAAGAATTGTCTACGAAACCGACGGCGGTATGGCCGTTTTTATTCCTGTATGTGAGAAATGTGGAAGGTTTGTAAAGGCTGATAAATTTATATTTGCATGCGAAAGCAAAGGATTAAAAGATTGTCCAAATGCAAATTGCTCAAAATGTGCAAGAACGAAAATGTTATTTGAAGGATTTTTTTAAGAAAGGAATCGGAATGAAGAAATTTGTATTAATAGGATTGGTGATTGTTTTGTCAAAATTATCGCTCGCTTATGGCTGGGTAGACCCCACGAGGACGGAAAAATGGAGAACTGGAACGGCGAGTCTTATTGTTTCTAATTCAATTGAACAATTCGTTGGAAAAACAATCTATCGCGATGTACCGGTTCGAAATGAAACAGAATATGACACTGCACACCAGAACATTCCTTATACGATAGACTCATACAATGGAGATATTGTAAGCTTAAGAGATAGGGATGGAAAATTGATAGTATTGGATAGAAATTTGTGGGACGATGGAAATTGGAAAGAATGGAAAAATTCACCCGAATCGTTGGTTGGCAAATTTATCCATAGAACGAAACCGAGAATTATAGGAACTGTCAACGATCCTAACAGGGTAGACAACAGTTTTATGGGTGAAAAAATGTTATTGATTTCTGTTTGTAGGGATTCATTTACCTTGTCTTCCAATATTTTAACGAAATATAATTTTACACTCGACAGAAAGACTTGGGATGATGGAAATTGGGAGGAGTGCGCCAGTTCTGAATATTTTCCTGTAGCCGTCAAAGAAACAAGCATAAAATGGTATTTCGGTCAAGAAGTTTGGGACGTAATCAAAGGCAGAGGGATCGTAGTAAATACAGCGGTAGGAGGTACAGACAAAATAAAGATTAAATTCCACGAAAACCTTTTTGGGAATTTTTCAGATATGGACGATTACACAGTTGGTGGAAAATACAACGACAAGCAAGCACAGAGATTGTTTCCCGTCACAACAAAAAGCGTTATCTATGACTTAGATAAATTATTTCCAAAAAAGAAAGAAGAAGAAAAACTAACACAGGACAACAACGATACAAATCACATTTGCTCTGATATTTATAACAAAAAATACAATCTTAGAAAAGGAGACCATGTCGTTTGGGGTAAAAAGTGTGGCATTGTTTTGGTTTTCGATATGAATAACGCTACAGTTGCATATTGCAGGGGAAAATCAAGTCCCTTCTATTGTACGGCTAGAGATGAAGTCGAATGTATAGGGGCAAGCAATCTGACAAAGAGCGATAAATGTTTTAAATATCCGTGAACTACCCTAACCAATCAAAGATTGGATAGGGCTTCTCAAATCAACGAGGGGCATTACAGCACCGTCTCTCCTTGAGCGTTTAGGTTTGAGCAGTTCCTGCCCTACTTGTAATTTACCGAATTGGAGAATATTTTGAGCAGCATTGAAATCACGATCTATAATTTGTCTGCAACCTTGACAAGTCCATTCTCTATCTTTAAGGGTAAGGGATTCGTTTATCCATCCGCAAGAATGACATCTCTTGCTGCTTGGAAAAAAGCGATCTATCTGTCCAAAACATACTCCATTCCATTCAGACTTATATTTAATCTGACGAACAAACTCAGACCAAGAGCTATCAGCAACGCTTTTAGCGAAGCAGTGGTTCGCCATAATGCCCTTCACATGCAAGTCTTCGGCAAAGATAGCTTGGTTTTCGCTAACCAACCGATGACTCAATTTATGGAGGAAATCAGTTCTTTTGTTGGTGATTTTTTCATGTATGCGTGCAACCTTTATACGAGCTTTATTTCTTCTGTTACTTCCTTTAATTTTACGAGAAAGCAATTGTTGAAGCCATTTAAGTTTTTCTTCGGATTTACGAAGATATTTTGGAGAGTCAGCCCTTTCATTATTAGAGGTTACAAGGAAAGATTTAATACCCAAGTCAATACCTATCTCCCCGCCCTTATTTTTAGGCTTAATGTTCTTTTCGATCTCACAAAGAATAGAAGCAAAATATTTACCAGAAGGCGTTTTGGATATTGTAACACTTTTTACAACTCCTTCCATTTCTCTATGCAAGACTATCTTGAGTGGCGTGAGTTTAGGAATATTGAGTCGTTTTGCTTTAATATCTATCTCAAAGTGTTGAGGTACGGAAAAGGATTGTTTTCTGTTTTTCTTCTTGAAGTTGGGAAACTTAAAACCGTTATTAAAAAAATTGTTATAGGCGTTGTCCAAATGACGCAAAGACTGTTGAAGAGATTGAGCGTTAGATTCTTTCAGCCATATAGTGTCTGGCTGTTGTTTAAGTTCTGTCAACATTTTTGCCGTATTGTGATAATTAAGGCTTTGTTTTTCTTTACCTTTGTTCGCGGTATAGTAGTCTATTCTTTTACGAAGGAAAAAGTTATAGACAAAGCGGGCTTGACCAAATTGAGAAGCAAGTACTTTTTCTTGCTCAAAAGTTGGATACAATCTGAAAGAAAAGGCTTTGTGAATAGTTTGAATCATACTTACAATTATATTATATATTTTGTAACTTGTCAAATGAAATCTTTTTAGAGGTAGGCAATTCATTCCTAACCAAACTGAAGCATTTTGGATAGGGTCTTCTTGCCTAACAACTGATAAAAAATTAAATATTTAAAAATTTTAATTGACAACGTTAAAAATTTGTAGTATATATCATTACGCATGTACAATCTCTTTCTTTCATTTGTATGGTGTAGTTGCTTTGTTATCCGCCCGTCAATACTCCTCAAAGCAACTACACCGCTAAAAACAATCACGAAAAATACTAATAAATAATAATGATAAGTTTGTTATCTCAACAAAATTCACCAACATCGACCGATTTACGGAAACACAATCTCGACGGAATTAATGACTATATCGATCTTGAGAAAATAAAACAACAATACAATTTTCTTCGCGACTACCAAATCCCCTCTATAGAAATAAGCAGAACCAAAGACAGGTATGCTTTTTTTTGGAAAAAAGGTATAGGGAAAACTGTGTTGGGTACTATCTTAGCAAAAGAAAAATCGCAATTTGGCAAGGTTTTAATCGTTGTCAGGAAGGTTACGATACGCTCCCCGAATGGCTGGCTCGATCATTTTAAATGGATTGCACCTGATCTTTTATATACCGATTTATGCCTTAATAAAAGTGGGAAGAAAGAAGAATTAATAGCACGCAGAAACTTAATAGATGTGCCGATTTATTTTATTAATCATGAAAAATTTAGACTGTATTGGGACGTTGTCTGTAAAGGAATTAGTACTATCATTATAGACGAATCAAGTCTTTTGCGTAATCATAAATCATACCTTACCAGATCATTTTTAAAAGCGGATCAAAAATATAATTTTAAAAACATATATCCTCTGAGTGGTCTTCCCGCCCCTAATAATCCTTACGAATACTTTTCGCAAATTTCACTGGTTGATAAAAATTTGTTCGGTACTGGCTTTGAACATTTCTTAAGCACTTATTTCAGGAGAGCCAACAAAAAGAAGGGAGAGCTGGGTAATTATATCTTAAAAGATTCAGAATTATTCATGGAGAAACTAAGAACTGTTTCTGTCTATGTCGATGGTAAAAAGGGCGACCTACCGCAAGAAATAGTATCTCCTGAATATTTTGAACTGAACGAAAAACAACGAGAATATTACGATATTGTAATGAGCGACATAAGAGATTACGTTCAAATCCATAAAGATTTACCGATGCAATCACTTTTACCAGAAATAGCTAAAACGGTTAAGGCATTAGAAATTATTTGTGGATTCTACATTAATAATACAGAGAATAAAACTATAGTTATTAAAACCGCTCTCTACGAAACGATATATAATTTTCTCCAAACCATTCCAAACGAAAAAGTATTAATCGGTTGCAATTTCGATGCTGAACAAAAATTAATGGCTAGTTATCTTGTCAGGAAAAGACATTCAGTTGCTTTGATTTCTGGCAGCCACAAAGATATGGAAAGACAAAAAGCACTTGATGAATTTAAAAACGGTAATATTCAATATCTGATAGCAAATAAAAAAGTTTTAAAATATAGCATTAATTTAGAAAATATTGACTATTGCGTGCATACTTCCCTGACTCATTCTTTTGATGATTACGATCAGTTTAATGGAAGAATAAAAAGAGCAACGGGCGGACAGGAGAACAGGACGGTATTGATCGTACCCATGATCGCGGAAGATACTATTTGTGAGCCGATATTCAGGGCGGTACAAAACAAAGAAGATGTGGCGTTGGCAGTTTTAAACTACTTATTGAGAAATTAAAAATGAAAGAAATCAAACTAACACAAGGCATGGATAAAATTAATTTTTTAGATTTTGTTAAAAAGTTCGACGAAAAAGAAAAAGCAAAAGACTATACGTATTATTCAACAGATTTTTTTGGTATTTATACTATAGATAAAGACGAAAAAGGCAATTATCAGATCATAAGTCTTGATAATTTTTCTATAGTATGCGAACTTCCTGTATGGCTTAACAGGCTTCTTCTTGTTATTGAAGGCAAAGGAGTGAAAGAAATTCAGAAAAAAATAAAGACTGCGCTAGGAATTGGGTAAAAGATTAAAAATTAAAAAAGATATGACATTGATAATTTGGCAAGAAAATATTAAAGATAAAAACATAATAAATTATGTCGGAAGCATAGGAAGGTATTCTAATATTGTCGAATATTATATTGATCCTTTCGATGTAACTAAGCATATATTTCATGTAAATTTTAGTTTTTACTCAAATACATTTAACGAATGCAAGGAATTGTTTAATTTATTGTTCAGACAATTTTTAATAGATGTTTGTAATGCTCCTGAAAAGATAAAACCATTACAACCATCAATTCGACTTGAAAACAGATCGATTTGCGGATACATTGCCGATGTTGAAGTTTTTCGAGCTTGTAAAGATACAGCCGCGCTTGGATGGAATTTAAAAATACTTCCAATCGTTATTCGTGTAGATTCTATAGAAGAAGGAAGAAAAATAATAGAAAAAAAATTAAACTCAGCGATAAGCAATATTTTATCAGAATTGATAGAAATTAAATAATTACGAAAACAGAACCCAGAATTGATGGTTTGGACTACAGCTTGGAAAAAAGAGATTGAGCGACGGTTGGGTTGATAGAAAAAAATTAGAAAATTCAGAAAAATGTGCGAAATGTGGTAAGGATTGTAACGAAATAATCTTTTGCTATGGTGATTATCGCGCTGAATTTAAAAATTATTATATTGAAAGAGAAAATCCAAATTCCTTGTTTAGATATTTTGATAGATTGAGTTTTGTTCTTCGTCCAGGTGATAAAATTTATCAATCACCATTACGATGTGGAAAATGTCTTGATGTTTCTAATAAAGATGTGAAATTTTTTAAAGAATAAAAACTAACTAATGAAAGAAATTAAGCCGACACAAGGTAAGGTCGGCCAGAAAATATTAGAAAATATTTAAGCCTAAACTGTCTTGGGTTGACAGAAGGCAAGCGGGGTAATGGGGGTGGATTGGAAGCGTTTCGATCCACCCCGTTATCTATTATTTGTCGGCGACAGCCGACTACGGTTGTTGTGTCCTGCGTATGATGTTGCACGCAAATTTGCATAGGAATAACTTCATTACCCCGATCAGTAAAACCCTCCGACTACGTCGGTAATTATTATAGAAAGGAAAATTAGTGGACAGAATAATAAAAGTTGTAGATGAAAATAAGAACGAAATCAAATCAGATCAAAAAGTATGTCATCGATTTCAGCCGGTAGTAATTCCGTATCAGGCTCAAACCGTAACAGGTGTTGAAACCAGAATTGATATGAAGCAAATTAATTGCTATAAAGAAAAATGTGAATTGTGGTATACAGAAGAAGGAATGTGCTCGGAAAAATATAATTACATTAAAAATAAAGAAGGAGAAGTGATGTGAAATGCATAAATAGCATGGAAATGATTGTTAAAAAAATTAGATCGGAATGCTTATGGTAAATCTTAAAAATAAAAAAATAAAAGAACCTGTATTCGGATTGCTACCAGTTCCAGAAATATTATACGACACCGAAATAATTAATGAAAAAATTAACACACTTGATTATCGATCTATTAATTTTTTGGAAAGACCATTAGGTTTTAAATTTTTACTGAACGATAATATAACTAAAAGTAAATTCCATACTAATATGGAAGCAATAAATACATTGCCATGTCCTAGAAAATTCGATATATATGGTTTTGCTTGGGACTTTAACATTGCAAGTTCTTTTAAAACAAAAACAGATGAAGAATATGAAGATTTTCTAAATGAGCATTTTTATGTAAACTTTAAATTTGATAAAAGTAGTTTCGATATAACCTCAAAATTATCAATGATTCCACGATATAATAATAAAAAATTAGGAATAAATTGTCGAGAGTGGTGGAGCATATTAATAAATAAAGAAAAAATCTCACCAGAAACATTATTATTACTATCAAAATTAATAAACCTATCTTATTATGATTTGACTGTTATTGATAACAATAGCAGGAATAAGATTCCGATTAGATGGGGATATGACGATAAGCTTATAATTTCTTTAAGATTGAATCCTGAATTTCAAACATTAAATTTTTCAAAAAACATATATTTTACTTTTATGATTTTTGGGATGTATTATAAGGAGTTGATATGATTCTGGAAAATTTTATAAACTTAGAGAATGAGAGGTAATATGGGCGGTACAGACGATATAGAATTTGTAAAAGAACCTAAAAAAACAGAAGAAATTATTTTAGGATTTTGCAGTAAGTTTCAGCCTCAATTGGCTCCGCATGCTGTCGGGCCGGGCAAGATATTGATAAATTATAAAATACACTATTTTCCGTGTATGGGAGATAAATGTACTGATTCTTGGTGTCGTGAGCATGGCATGTGTAGACATGCGTGTGAACATTTAGAAGAATTTCATCCAGAGGAAGAAGATGAAGAAGGAATTAATAGTGAGAATCTAAACAGTATTGATAATCTTGTCGATAAATTATGAAACCGGACTATATTTCATGGAGATACGTACTGTGGTGTTTTGCAGAATTAAAAGAAAACGAGTGGATAACTTCTAAAGATTTTGTTAATCTTTTCAACATCCCTTTATCGAAATTTTATCAACACGTTCATTTTCTTAAACGTTATAAACATGTTGGGTGTAAGTATAAGTATGTAAAGCCCAGTGAGCGAGTGTTTGGTATAAACAGAAATAGAATCAAAGAATATCAAATAACGCTAGGAGGTAGAAAAAAGATAGAGCGTTGGGTTCAAATGGGTCGTGGATTTATTAAAAAGAATGATAAGGTTAGCTGTCCCAATTGTGGATTTGCTATGAATGTAAAAGAATTTCAGTTTGTTGATGAGATCGTAAATAAAAAATAAAAACAAGGATAACGTTATAAATGAGTGAAACGGTCGATAATAAAATTAAAGGCGAGGTTGGATTAGATGAGGCTCTCGGTATAAAAGGCAAGGGTTCTGTTATCGAAGTTGATCCACAAACTGGCAAGGTTACTGTTAGTCAAAAAGAAGAAAAGCGTAGGAAAAAAGATGTAGAGTTTGAAAAAGAACATGATGAAATTTGTAAAATTTGGGCAAAAGACATAGGGCAGACTGCGGAGATTTGGTTTTATCAATGTCTTCTTAGTTCTGTTTCTGGTACGTCTCAAGCATTGGTGCTTAGAGAGCCACTAAGTACATTTTTTGACGAGGAAGGTAATTGTGTCGAAGATATAGAAAAATGGCTTAGTTATCGTGCCGAAGGTGGGTATGCTTATACTTGTCAATTGCGAATTAATGAAAAAGCACCAACAAACCAACCAATACGAAAATATTATTATAAAGAGGATGGGGAAATTTATATCGAACAGGGCGGTTTTAAAAAGGATGCCATGAATAATAAAAAAAGTAGGGGCGATAGCGATACGGATGCCGTCATTGGTTATGCAGATAAAACGAATAGGCTAATTCTTGATATGGCTGATAAAAAAGATTCTACCGATCCAAGCATTGTTCAAAGTCTTACCAATGCGCTTATTTCTAAGGGTGGTGAGAAAAGCAATGATAATGGAATAGTTCCGGCTTTAATGTCTGGATTTACCGCTATTATTCAAGCCGTTGCATCTAAACCACAAGAGCAAAAAAATGATAATGGTCTTTTCTTTGAAATGTTTCGTTCCGTATCGGAGGGAATGAAGGAGATGGGTCGAGGCACGAATGAATCTATTAATAAAATATCTCAGATGATGCTCGATATGAATCGTGTGATGTTAGAAATGCAAACCAAAAGTATGGAATTAAGAAGTAATGATAAAATTGAAACGATGAAAATGATGGCTGAGATGCAGGAGAAAATGTTATTGGTTGTTAAGGAAATGAAAGAAGGTAAAAACCCCAACGATACGACAGGGTTTGATACGGTTAATAAAATTCTCGAACAAGCATTTAAGACGCAAACTTTAACTTCTGGATTCAATACCCAGTTAATGGGTAGCCTGATGAAGAGTTTTACCGATACTATTGGCGTGATGAAAGAATTGAATAATTTAAAAGACGGTGAAGGTGTTGAGGAAAAAGAATCCGAAACAGTATTGGATAAATTAATAAGTAAAGCTCCTGCGTATATGGAGGCCGGTGCAAAATTGTTCGGTTCGATGCGAAATAATCAATTTCCTATAAATAATGATAATATTTCTGGACATAATATAAATGAAAAGGAGAGGGTTGTGGTAAATGAAAACATTCAAGACGTTCCAAGAAATGACGAAATGACTGAAAAAGAATTACTGAATGATATTACAGAAGATATTATGGGTTACTTAGAAGATAAAAAGTCACACGAGGAAATAGCCGGTGAGATTGTTAATTTATATGGTGGTTATAAAGATAAATTGATAAGCATATTGAATAAAAATAAAGATGAATTAATGTCAATATTAAATAGTGAAAATCTCAGTTACATTATTAAGAATTTTGGAGTTATGAAAAATATACTAGGGTTGATTAGGAAGAAATTAATATGATTATGGTTTAACTTTTTTTGATGGAGTTTTTATGAATGAAAATATTGCACAAAAAGAGAACGATGAACCGAAACCAGTAGTAACAGTAGAATGCTTAGGTGGTGAAAATTTTGAAAACATGTGTAACGAATATGCAAACGCTGGGTATATTTTATCTTCTTCGACCAGTTGTATTTTGCCGGAAGCGTTTCATTTTCAAACAAAATATGTGGCCATTTTTGTATTGCCGGAAGTTTTAGGAATGGAAGATTGCGATGAATACGATGAAGACAGGGAGGGTGAGGAATGGAAAAAGAAATAAAAGATAGAAATAATTTATTGTTAAAATTTTTTGAAGAAAATAAAGAAGCTTCGATACGATTACATTATTCGCATGACAAGAAAGGTATTCCTTGTGATATTTCTTTTGAAAAATTGTACGAGATAATTAAGCTCAAAATGGAGAAGGAGGATGGTAGTGTTCACATGGATTAAGCGTAATCCTGAAAAATATGGAGAGAACAATCCAATATTGGTTGCTTTGATATATTTTTCTCCTTTTTGGATTACTGCATTAATGGTTATATATATTTTTATAAGTTTGTGTATATTTAAAAAGTAAATTTATTATTACTTAAAAATTTTTATTGACAAGCGATAATTAATATGATAGAGAATAGCGTAGATAATTTCTTATTTGATGATGAATATAAAAAATTTGAAAAAGCATTGAGGATTTTTTATGTAAAATATGTGAAAGCACCAGATCAAAACAGTAAAGCATCGGTTACTTTATTTGCAAATTCATCCGGTAGATACATAGGGAAAAAAATAGAACTAAATGATAATAATTAAAAAATAGAAATATTCTTGGTGGAAAGTTAATAGGGCATTCGCACGAACGAACCCCTGTAAGTCTATAAATGATTTACAGGGGTTTTTTTATTGGTAAAAAATTGAAAAAAAAATACATAGACGACAAAGAAAGACGTATAGAGAAAAATATCATAGACACATACATGGTTATCGTAGGTAAGTTTATAAGTTCAAGAAAAAAGAAAATAACACTCTAAAATTTATACAAATTTATTCTGAAAAGGAGAGGTATGAAGATAAGTAGAAAAGTAAAGAAAATGCTTAAAGTTTTGGGGATAGCTGGACTGTCTGCTTGTTTATTTGTTGGAAATCCGTGTATGGCCGCAGATATTACCCGCGCTACGATCAACATGAACGATCCCAATGATCCGATGCGTGTGCCAGATAGCGATGCGTTTTATGCAGTTGATGTAAGTACGAGTGGTACGAATACCACAAATAATCACATCGTAAAGGCGACTGGTATCGGTTATGTAGCGATACAGCTTCATGTCGGTAGTGTTTCTGTCGGTTCCATAGGCTTCGGTCTTGAACAATCATTGGATGGTGTTACGTGGGGTTCCGTTACGGCATCACAGATGGTAAGACTTACAGACACCCTCGTATCCAGTAATGCTTTGGGTTCTAAGACGGCAGAATATTATGTTGGTGATTATTTTGGTTCGCATACACAATATCTTGGTAGCTCCACTACGTTTGGTTCTCAGTCTTTTCTTCTTGCCGCCGCCAATACCCCCGGTACAAACACGCTATATGTTCTCCGAGCGATTGGTGATTGGATAAGAGTCAAATGTACCCATACGACATCTGGTACTGATACCGCAAGGTATAAAGTTGTATTGAAGAAAGTTATCTCCGGCAAGATATAAGACTTAAATAGAAACTAGAATTTGATTAAATTAAAATTAATAATTTTGGAGACAAAATAAAATGTTAAAAATTACTCGAAATAAAAATGTAAAATATATCCATACCGAGAATATCCGGTATGTTGTAGAAAATCCAGATGGATTGGGCTATCTTGTTTTTACCGTGAGTGGTAAAGACGATGTTAAAAAAGATGAATTTGATCCAGAGAAGGCTGGATTAGTAAAATGTGGAAATTGTTATTATAACGTTGAATGTATTTGCGACGTTGAAGTGGTGAAGAGTCGAGACGCTTTTATTGTTTCGCCTAATTTTGAAACGGGTCGAAGGTTTGTCGCTCTCGATGATTTGAAAAACTTAATAAATGGATTTTGTGAGATAGTCAAAAATGATGGTTCTTCCATTCATATAAATCCTGATAATATCGATACGGTTGAAAAACCATATACTACTGTTACGGCAAGAATAGTTAGCGGTGGGGTTGTTACGGAAGTTCCAATCGAAGCTGGCGATCAGATTTCTTCTTGTACCGTTAATGTTGCCGGTGGTAAGAAGTTTAAATTTGATGCACAGGAAGCGGTTCAATTACTGGCTCATTACAAGGAAGAAATTCCAAAAGTTAAAACGGAAGAAATATCTCCCACTCCTGGCTAATGAACAATAAAGAATTGGTCGCTAAATTACTTGAAGAACAAAGTGCGGGAAGTGATAGAGATAACGATGTTGTGATTGGTAAAATGAGGGCAGTTGCAGGTAATTTATTTAAAAGGTATGGTGTGCCTGAATTTGATTATCAGTCCGAACTCGAAACTCTAAGTCATGCTTTTTCCGATGATGAGAATTATAGAAAAGCTAAAAAACTTGTCGGTCTATCCGTTGATTTTACAGGTGATGATCGAGTAGATAGGCCAGTAATTATCGGTGCTTTTGCCCTTGCTCTTGGGAATGTGATAAGGATAGGCGGAGACGGTAATAATCCGATAATTGTTCAATATGTTCAGAAGGATTTTGCGGCGAAAAGCGGAATATCTGATTTTGAAATAGTAGATGGGTTGGGTGGTTGGGTGGTGGTAGGAAATTCAAGTAGTTCGGGTAAGTATTGGGATGGTCACGGTAAGGTAAATGTAGAAAAGCAGATTAATTTAAACAGACCATCGAGAGCAAGCAGAGAAGAGATACCACCAGGATCAGAAGGAATTAAGAGAACGGCGAAAAAAATGAAAGAACTCACGCTTCAATATTTGCAGGACGACTTTTTTGCGAACGATAGACGATTATTACAAAACTGGGCAAGAAGTACGCTAAGGGAAAAGGGTGTAACAGATAGAGAAGATTACATGAAGGTTTTTGCCGATAAATTAACAAAAATTATCAGATATATGAAAGACCCGACATTTCTTAGAAATGGACAAATAGAATCACGGGAATGGCTACAGACGTGTGGGCGTTCGATTGAAATGGGCGTGGCAGATTGTGACGATTTTTCTACCTGTTGCGGAATTTTGGCAGGTCTTTGTGGTCTTGGAGTTACATATAGAATCGCGGCGTGCGCCCCGCAAAAAAAAAGTTCATATTCGCATGTTTATCCAATAATACACTACGGCGAAAATGGTGGATTGGACGGATTTACTGGGGAAAAAGACGTATTTGTTGATATTGTTTATATGAAAAGATTAAATGGTGATGGATTCGGAAAAGAGCCAAAAAGATTTAAGTTTTTCGATACACGAGTATTATAAATGAATAAAAATTTAAAAAATATTGAGTAAATAATAAATAAAAACAGTTACGGGTAGCTCCCCTAGCTGTCCAACAGGATAACATAAAGGTCAGATTAATTCTTAGCCTACTGACCGCGCTAAGAATTTCTGACCTTTTTTTGTTGGTATGGAAAATTGAATCAAAATGATAACCAAAGTAATTCGAGGTGAATACAAAAATATTAATGTTAAATTTTACTTGTTTTTTCAAGAAAAAGTAAAGGGTAGCACATTGTATCATTATCACATTTGGTTCAATAATGAATATATCGGCGACGTAAATGTTTACGATAAACCTTTGAAGTAGGCAGGAGAATAAATAATGATTGGACAATTACTATCACTCGGTGCGTTGGCGATTGGATTATCATCGCTGGGTAAAAAAGGTGGAGGCGGGAGCGGAGGAAGATCAAGCTCTTCGAGTAGATCGTCTGGTGGATCGTCGAGATCGTCCGGTAGTTCTGCCAGAAAATCTGCGGCAAGACAAGCTAAGGCTTCTGCTAAAGCTGCTAAATCCGCCAGAACAAGAGCAAATAAGGCGGCAAAAGCTATTAAGGCTGCACAGAAAAAGCAAGCTAAGGATAGACAGAAACAGTTAAAAAGCACAATAAAGCAAAGAGGTAAATTACTTAAAACATCAGAGAAACAAAAGAAGAAGTTGGGCAAATCATTAGATAAAGAACAGAAGAAACGCATCAAGCAGGGGCTGGTCGTTACCAAGAAAAAGAAAAAGATAGATGAATTAAAAGAAAAGACTAAGAAAAAATTGAAAAAAGGAAAAGGTACTACCGTAAAAGAGAAGGAAGAAACAAAGAAAAAGGAAACGGAAGAAACGAAGGAATTGGAATCAGGAACTGATACGGAATCGAAAGATACAGACACGGACACGGATAACGGGCAAGATACAAGTTATGACGAAGATACCGATACCGATACTGATACCGATGAAGATATAGACGAAGACGGCGACGAAAACAATATAGAAGAAGAAGAAGAGATAGAAGGTGAAGATGAGGATGGGGAAGAAGCGGAAGAAGACGGAGATGGTGATGATTATATAGAAAATGAAGACGAAGACGAAGACTAAAATGTTTAGGGAGTAGAAAATGTTTGATTCGATACTTGGAAATCTTTTCGGCAATAAAACAGAAACAAAAAAATCTGTATCGAGCAGTATTTTGAATCGAATCAGAAAAAGAAAATCAATCATTCAAAAATTTAAAAACATCAACCCTAACGATAATTTAAAAAGAGCAAAAATAGCGAAAGAATTGTTAAACGTTTCAAAAACAGAAGGAGAAAGGAAAGCTGCTCGTAAGTTTTACAAAGACGAAGCATCGCTCAATAGTTTAAAGAATAAGATCAAAGCTTCTAATTCTATAAACGAAAAATTAAGTCTAGCCAGACAGGGAAAAAGATTGGCGACCAAACAACAAAAGGAATTTTGGGAAAATTTGATAAATAGACTGCAAAAGAAAAAACAAGAGAAAAAAGACGTAATAAGCGAGAAAAAAGCATTAACCGTAGATACGGACAAAGAACAAGATATGGAAAAAGATACGGAAGAAATCAAAGAAGAACAAGAGATAGACATTGATAAGAATGAATCAGAAGAAGATTCCGGCAATGATACAAAAGAAACGGAAAAAGATGATGAAAATGAAGAAGAAATAGAAGAAGACGGTGAAGAAGGCGAAAGCGAAGAAGATGGAGACGAAGATGAAGACGAGGACGATGGTGAGGGCGAGAACGATGAATGGGACGGTACTCAAGGCAACAATATAGATAATAGCGATCACGATATAACCAGCGATGATAATGAAAATAATAATGAAAATAAAAATTAGAATTTAATATAAGGAACAATCAATGGCAAATTTTGAAGCTGGTAGCAAGCAAGTAAGCGAAGGGTTGAAAAAAGGTACTGATATTTTAACCAATCTTTTCGATTCTGTGAAAAAAG